>FUWD012853284.1_pt1 | contig 74302 bp, 64 predicted proteins | sample 1063281 | NCBI WGS metagenome assembly FUWD01 (sample SAMEA79048168, study PRJEB19326) | metagenome | biome: marine | reverse complement strand
CTAGGTAATGGCAGACGACGTACCCAGCAGCGTGGTGACCGGCTCCAGAGTTCGGTCCATCTCGATCGCGGCTGCCGGACCACAGGGCGCGCGAGGTCCAGCCGGAACAACCGGCCCAGCCGGACCAGCGGGACCGACCGGAGCGACCGGCCCAGCCGGCGAGCCGGGAGCGGCGGGCATCGCCGCGGAGGAAGTAGCGGCACTGGTCAGCTACACGCACACGCAAAGTGTGCCGTCGTCCAGCTGGACGATAGCGCACGACCTAGGTTTTTACCCGAACATCACGGTCTTCGACAGCGCGGACTCGATGATCGAGGGTGCAGTGACACACACCAACAGCAGCAGCCTCACCGTTACTTTTTCAGCGGCCATCTCTGGAAGAGCCTACCTCTCATAAGAACAGGATAAAGCAACATGTCAAGACAGTTTCTAACTGGGCTCAATCTAAACAAGAACGAGCTACTGAACGCCAGGATTCAAAACCTTTCCACTCCTCCGTCTAGTCCAGTCACAGGTCAAATCTACTTTGACACCGACACCAACCAGCTCACCCTCTGGGACGGCACCGCCTGGCTAGCGCTCGCTGCCGGCGGCAACGTGGGCGACGCGATCCAGTCGGCCATCGACGCGCTGGACAGCGACGACATTGAAGAGGGCGCGAGTAACCTCTACTTCACCAACCAGCGTGCGCTCGACGCCACGGCGTCGGCGTACGACGCGACGGGCACCGCGCAGGGAATTGTCGACGCTCTAGACACCGACGACATCGAAGAGGGTGGCACTAATTTTTACTACACCACCCCTCGTGCTAAAGAAGATGCCGCCGACCTTCTAACTAACGCAACCCTGACCAACATTACTATTACTGGTGACGGTGATGGACTGACCATTACTGCCGAGAACGGCGTTGCTGACTCGGACACAGACGACCTAACCGAAGGTACGACCAACCTCTACTTCACCAACCAGCGTGCTCTCGATGCCACTTCAACAGCGTACGACACCGTTGGTGCGGCAGCCACCGTGCAGGACAACCTGGACGACCACGAGGGTGCCTCGTCGGGCGTTCACGGTGTGACCGGTTCTGTGGTCGGCACCACCGACACCCAGACGTTGACCAACAAAACGGCGAACGGTCTAGACCTAACTGGAACTGCAGCGTTCAAAGACGGCAGCGACAACACCTACCTGTCGGTCTTCAAGACGGACGACAAGACCCAGTTTCAGTCGAGTATAGACCTAAGACTGTACTCTAGTGACGACATCGTGCTCGACGCCGTCGGCGCTTCCTACGTGGGCTCCGCGACCGCCGGTAACGAGATCGCCACCGAGGGCTACGTCGACGGCCTCGCGGCCAACTACGAAGTAGCGGGCGCGGCGGCCACCGCCGAGCAGAACGCCAAGGACTACGCAGACGGACTCGTACAGGGTCTGAACGTCAAGGACTCGGTGCGCGCTGCTTCGACCGCCAACGTCGCAAACCTAGGTGACGCTCCCGGCGTGATCGGCGGCGTTACCCTCGCAAGCGGCGACCGCGTCCTTCTAAAGGACCAGTCAACCGCTTCGCAGAACGGTATCTACGTCTACACGTTCCTTGTAAAGGGCAACCTAGCTCGCGCAGAGGACCAGGAAACCCCTGAAAAGGGAGACTACACGCTAGTCACCGAAGGAACTTACGCTGCTACTGGTTGGGTTGCTACCTCAGCGACCGTCTTCACTCAGTTTGCTGCTGCTAACGAGTACACCGCTGGAGACGGCATCGCCATCTCTGGCAACGAGATCGCGGTCGACCTCGACGGAGACAGCCTCTCGGTCTCGGGCAGTGGTCTAAAGGCCAACCTGAACGTTCAGGGCGGTCTTGACGTCGACAGCGGTATCTTTATCAACACCGGTACCGGTCTTACCGTCAACGGCAGCAACCAGCTGACCTTCGCCTCTGGCTACGGAGTCAAGAAGTACTCTGAGAACAACGGTGCTCTGACAGCTTCGAGCGGCGTGGTCACCTGGACCGTGACCCACAGCATTGGCACCTCAGACGTGACCGTGCAGGTTCGTGAGCTGGCCAGCAAGGCGCTGGTGGAGGTAGACGTGGTGATCACCGACAGCAACACCGTGACTCTCTCGTGGGTCTCGAGCGGCGAGCTGGCAGACGCTTATCGCGTAGTCGTGGTAGGCTAGTAGTCAGCTACTACAAGACGGAGAACAGAGCGTGTCCAGGCAGTTCCTAACACCGGTACAGCTTCCAGCTGGGACCGCCAACCCCTCGGTTGGCGGTCTCGGCGCTCTGTTCTTCAGGACCGACCTAGGTCAGTTGGTGATCCACGACGGCTCCGACTGGGTACCGGTCGGGCCACTCAGCACCAACGCGTCCAGCGTCGACGGCGGTAACCCCGGCGGCTTCGCGGACGTACTAGACGGTGGACTAGCGTCCACCACCACCTTCTCAGCCGTGTACGACGGCGGAAATGCGAGCAGCTTCTAATGCCACAACAGATTCAAGTACGTCGCGGCACGGCCGCCGAGTGGACCGCCGCCAACCCAACTCTGGCCACCGGTGAGATCGGCTACGAAACCGACACCACCAAGATAAAGATAGGCGACGGGTCGACCGCTTGGAACTCGCTGTCCTACACGCTAGCCACCGTGACCGCCTTTACTGGACACACCGGTGCGACCACAAACGTGCACGGCATCGCCGACACGGCAGACCTGGTCACCACCAGCACGCTGTCTGGGTATGCGACCCTCGCCAACCCGACTTTTACCGGCAACGTATCGCTCCCCAGCACCACCTCGGTGGGAGACGTCAGTAGTACGGAGCTCTCGTACGTAAACGGTGTCACGAGTGCCATACAGACCCAACTAGACGGAAAGCTGGCTTCCAGCACCGCGTCTACTACCTACGCTCCACTGGGTGACCCCACGTTTACCGGCACCGTCTCCCTGCCAAACACCACGTCCATCGGTGACGTTAGCGCCACCGAGCTCTCGTACGTAAACGGCGTTACCTCGGCGATCCAGACTCAGTTGGACGCAAAAGCACCGACCGCAGACCCAACTTTTACTGGAACCGTTTCAGGTATTACAAAGAGCATGGTCGGCTTGGGCAGTGTGGAGAACACCGCCGACGCTGACAAGCCAGTCTCAACGGCAACCCAAACGGCTCTCGACGCCAAACTTGCACTTGCTGGTGGAACGATGACCGGCAAGATCACCCTCGACGGCGACCCTACTCAAGCACTTCACGCATCCACAAAACAATACGTAGACAACGTTGCTTCAGGTATCTTGGCCAAGCCCTCTGTAGTTGCCGCGACCACCGCTAACCTGACCGCGACGTACAGCAACGGAACTAGCGGAGTTGGAGCCACTCTAACCGCCACATCAAACGGCGCTTTTCCTCAGATCGACGGAGTTTCAGTCACCACGGCTAGTGGCAACCGGGGAGTTCTGGTCAAAAACCAGACCGATCCGGCAGAGAACGGTCGCTACAACCTAACTACTCAGGGTGACGGCAGCACCGCCTGGGTGCTAACCCGCTGCGGCCTCTGTGACGAAGCCAGTGAGATACCCGGCGCCTACGTGTTCGTGACCGACGGTACTGTCAACGGCCAAACCGGCTGGGTGCAGCACGTAGACGACCCGGCAACCTTTACCGTTGGAACTGACGACATTGACGTATTTCAGTTTGCCGGCGCGGGAGCAGTTACCGCAGGCACTAACGTCTCCGTAAGCGGGTCGCAAGTTTCAGTTGTAACAGACCCAACATTTTCAGGTGTAATTACCGCCAGCTCAGGTGTGGCGTTTTCAGACGGTACGCAGACTAAAATTGGGGTTCCGTCTATCTCTACAATCTCACAGAAGACCGACTCGTACACTCTCAGCAACCTAAACGAGCGCGACGCCATCATCGAGATCAGCAAAGGCAGCGCTACCACGCTGACCATTCCGGCCGACGGCACCGTCAACTACCCGGTCGGCACCACTCTCGACATTATTCAAACTGGCTCCGGACAGGTTACTATTGCCGGAGCGGGCGGCGTCACGGTCAACGCCACGCCGGGCCTCAAGCTGAGGACCCAGTGGTCGTCCGCCACGCTGCTGAAGCGCGCGTCCAACACCTGGCTCGTCTTCGGCGACCTATCAGCGTAAAGAGGAACACTAATGAGTAAAAGAGCAGGACGACGGTCCCAGCAGCAGAACGACTTTCTGCAGCCGTCGGCTCCGGTCAGCGTGTCGGCCTCGGACGTCGGAACAAACCGAGCGTTCAACAACGGCGCGGCGGTAGTGAGCTTTAGCCTGCCCGCCGGGTCACCCGCCGCCACCTCCTACACTGTGACCTCGAGTCCCGGCAGCTTTACCGCGACCGGCTCGTCCTCACCCCTCACCGTCGAGGGACTGCAGTCTGCTACTTCCTACACCTTCACGGTAACGGCCACTAACGCTCAGGGAACCTCCGCCGCGTCCTCGGCCTCTACCGCGATCACCGCTACCACGGTTCCCGCTACTCCGGGAGCACCGGTCGCGACCGCTCAGGTAGACTACGACAGCATCTCTTGGTCGCCGGTGTCCACTGGCGGCAAGACCATCACTCTCTACAGGTGGCTCGCTTCGGACGGAAAGACCGGAACGACTCCCACTGCCGGTGGAATCAACATTGGTCAAGAAGCTGGCACCGCACAGACCTACAAGGTTCGTGCGGAAAACGACAACGGTGTCGGACAGTACTCTGCCGACTCCAACAGCGTCACCACGCAGTCGCCCTACTTTCCGCCGTACTTTCCGTACTTTCCGTACTTTCCGTACTTTCCCTCGTTTCCCTGGTTCCCACCATGGTTTGGTGGAGCATTCTATTAGAATGTCTTTGCACTACGTACAGAACTAGGGAGCTAAACATGAGTCAAAACGATTGGTTTACCAAGGACCGCTCGGAGACCGCGTCCAACCGGATGTCGGACGTCGAGCGCAACGGACTGTCGGTGTCCAACCCCGCGCTGGGAGTGAACGTCTACAACCGTGCGATCCCCGCCGAGCTGTGCGACGCCGCCATCGAGACGCTGGAGCGCGAGCTCGGCAAGGGCGCGCCGTACTCCTGGCAGGGTGCTCGGGTAACCAACTCGGAGAGCGTTGACACCTCGGCCCGAAACGCGGTCGACTTCAAGATAAGCTCTAAGAATCTCGGTCCTCGCGGTGAGCACAACGCCGCGCTGTACGACATGCACGAAGCGCTGTTCCAGCGCATACGTACTTGCTTAGACGACTACGGTCGCTACTGGGGGTACAGCGCTCGCTACTACGAGGCGTTCAACTTCGTCAAGTACGAGGGCGCTGGAACGCACTTCAAGATCCACGCCGACCACGGTCCGACGTACGTCTGCACCGTGTCGGTCGTGGTCTACCTCAACGACGACTACGAGGGCGGCGAGATCTTCTTTCCACGACTCGACGGACTTACTATAAAGCCGAAGAAGGGCGACGTAGTTATCTTTCCGTCTACCTACATCTACGAGCATGCTTCTCAGGACATGTTCTCCGGCACGAAGTACGCGGTCGTAGTCATGACGGACTATAATGATAGGGGTGGAGCCAACCAGCGAGTTTCGCAGGTGATCCAGGAGTACCCACTACAGTACTAGTCAGGAGAGACATTGCAGCAACGAACTTGGACCACAGAAGAACAGCTTGCCCCCGGCATTTTCGTCTACCGCGACGCGCTGCCGAACGGCATGGACGTGATAAGGCAGCTGGAGACGGTTCTAGACGACCCGTCAAACCAGTACTCGTACGCTGAGGCTATGGTCGGCTACAAGCAGCGCATGCCCGAGTACCGTGACTGCTACGACTTTAGGTACAAGCGCGAGGACGTACAGAACGACCTGTCGCCCGCTGGTGACACGCTGCGAGAAGTCTGGGACACAGTGCACGCTGCCATGGCCGGTCCCGTGCGCGACTACTGCACCAAGTACTCGATCGGCGAGCTACGCTACTGGGAGGCTAACAACTTCATCAAGTACGGTCCCGGGCAGCACTTCCAGGAGCACACCGACCACGGGTTTTCGTACAACAGCACGCTGTCTGCGGTGCTCTACCCAAACGACGACTACGAGGGCGGCGAGCTCTTTTTTCGTTTGCAGAGCCTCAGTGTAAAGCCGAGGGCCGGCGACCTGTTTTTGTTTCCGTCCAACTTCATGTACCCGCACAGGGCCATGCCAGTAGAGACGGGCTTCAAGTACTCGATCGTCACCATGCTGGACTACAGCGCCAAGTACCACACTCCGGAGATGTACAGAGAAACAAACGACTAGGGACCCACACACATGGACAACAAGACGACTCAAAAAATAACGTTTACCTCCGCGCGTCCTTGGCTAACGGAGTCCAGCACCAGCGCGCCCACTCCCACGGTAAAGGCCATGCCGGACTGGTACAAGCAAGCGGACAAGTACGCGTTCAACCCGCACACGAACGAATACTGGCAAGACCCAATGGTCGGTGGAAAGATTCCCACCTGGAAGGCCTGCCCTGCGATGTTCGACATCATGGGCGCTGGCTACGTGTGGAAGACACCGTGTGACGTAGAGTTCTTCGTCAACGACCAGGGAATAATCTCCTCGCGAATTACCGACTTTTACTACCACCGAGACTTCTGCACTCCTCGACCGCCCATGTCACAGTTCATGCACCCTGCTGGATACCACCAACACCACTTTGCGTGGATGGCCGACTGGGGTGTGATCGTGCCGGAGGGCTACAGCGTAATGTACAGCCAGCCCTTCAACCGGTTCGACCTACCGTTCTTGACTACCAGCGGCATCATCGACAACGACAAGGTAGAGCTGCCGGGCAGCATGCCCTTCTTCATTCGCGAGGGCTTTACCGGAGTAGTACCCGCCGGCACCCCGTTTGCACAGCTGTTTCCGTTCAAGAGAGACAGCTGGGAGTCGGAGATCGTGCTCGAGGACCAGACGCAGCTCGTAAACAAGATGGTAGACAACGCAAAAAAGTACAGAGTCCCCGACGGTGGAGTCTACAGCTCTCAGGTCTGGGAAAAACGAAGCTACAAGTAGAGAGCGTAGAGCACGTGAGTTTCTCAGACAACAGCGAGAGAGTCGACCTCGTACGAGCGCTAGAGCTGGCGTTGCCCAGCTCCAAGAGCTTGAAGAACGCCCCTGACTTTATCATAGAGTCTTACCCCAGAACGGGCAACACCTTCCTAGCGGCCGCTGTGCGAACCGCGTGGCCGCACCTCACGGTCAAAAGCCACAAGCACAACCCCAATCACGTGCACACGGCCGACGGCAGCGTACCGGTCGTTACGCTGGCGCGCAAGCCGCTAGAAGCAATAGCTTCTACCGCCGTGCTCCTGTCCACGTTTCCCGAAAGACTTGAAGAGGCCGAGGACCTCACGCTGCTGATCGGCCGGTACGGAAACATGCTGCGCGCGGCCGAGGTAAACCCGCACGTACTGATAGTTCCCTTTCCCGCGCTAGTCGAAAACGTCGGTGCGGTACTGGCAGTTCTAGAACAAAAATACAGACTAGGGCCACAGGCGACCCCCGCCTCCAGCTCTAAACTACTGGAGCTAACGCACCGCATAAGCTACGCGGCGTCTACGAGCCAGGACGAGTTTCTAAAGCGAGGCAACGTTCCTAGGGAAAAGTCACCCGCGTACTACGAGGTGCTAGACAAACTGTCCTCGCCGGAGTACGCGGACAGCGTCGCCGACCACACCGTGCTCTACGAAAAAGTAGTCGCTCGGTACTACAGAGACCACGCGCAGTAGCTCACGATCGGAAGGTAGGTCAAGTGTCAAAGTCGCTCGAGCCGTTCAACTTTAGACAGAGAGAGTCGTTTGTCGTAGACCAGCTAGCTGAGCTCGTTGAGAGCTTTGACGACGAGTGGTACATAGACACCTCTAGACAGGACACCTTCAAGACCCACAAGGAAACTTTGTCCTACTTCGTGTACAAGGCCAACACCGTGTGGTGGCGAGGCAAAGAGCTGGAGGTTGTGAAAAGCTGCTCTGACAAAGCGCTGCTCGACCTCATAGAGCCGATCGTTCGCAGACTTGAAAACGAGTACCAAGGTACTCGCGGAAACGTCCTGCTCATCAAGCTGCTGGCCGGCAAGGTGATTCCAGAGCACGTAGACGGGGGCGACTATCTTGAAGCAAGCAGACGCATTCACGTACCCATAAAGACGTCCAAAAACACGGTGTTCAAAGTTGGCGGTGAAGCGGTCAACATGGCTGTGGGCGAGTGCTGGGAAATAAACAACTTTCACCCGCACTCGGTAGACAACTCAAACGGGGACGACAGAGTGCACCTGCTCATAGACGTAATGCCCAACACTAGACTGCCCGGTAGGCTGCGAGCCAACTAGCAGAAAGCCAGCGAGCCCCGAGCGAGGTAAAATAGAACAGTATTTTACCTCGAAGGACGAACAGTGTTGATGAACAGCTGCACGGACAGTGTCTGGAACATAGTAGCCGACCAGGGCGCTACGCTCGACCGCACTCTGACCCTGAAGGACGGCGCACGCAGGGTGGTGCCGTTGACCGGCTACACCGGCCGCATGCAGGTCAGGACCAAGACCGAGGCTAGTACTACTGTGCTGGTGTTGACCACCGAAAACCAGGGACTCTCGATCACCGGAGCTGCCGGAGAGGTGCGAATTAGAGTGCTACCGACGACCACCGCCGCCATTCCAGCGGGCGTCTACGTCTACGACCTGGAGCTGATCGAGACGAGCACCGGCATCGTCACACGAATTGTATACGGCACGCTCACACTACGCGCGGAGGTAACTCGCTAATGGCTCTATCAGACGCTTTTGCGCACGTAGAAGTACGCGCGGTCGGACCGCAGGGTGCCGCCGGACCGACCGGTCCCGCCGGACCAGCCGGTGGCCCAACCGGACCCACCGGTTCTACCGGCCCACAGGGTGCTACCGGCGCTACCGGTGCTACCGGCGCGACGGGTGCCGCTAGTACCGTTGCCGGACCAACGGGACCGCAGGGACCCACGGGTGCGACGGGACCGCAGGGCACAACCGGAGCCACAGGTCCGCAAGGACCAACGGGCAGCACCGGAGCTACGGGTGCCACTGGAGCGGCCGGAACCGTCGGCGCTACCGGCGCAACGGGCGCTACAGGACCGCAAGGACCGACCGGCGCGCAGGGCACCGCCGGCGTAGTGGGTTCCACCGGACCGACCGGTATGACCGGACCGACTGGCCCAGCGGGCACTCACGGTGAAACTGGGCCCACCGGCGCAGCGGGAGCTACCGGTGCGACCGGCGCGACCGGTCCGCAGGGATCTACGGGCGCAACAGGACCGCAGGGACCGACCGGCGTCGCGGGGGCAACTGGCTCAACTGGCGCGACTGGCGCAACCGGCGCACAGGGCGTCGCAGGAGCAGCTGGTCCGCAAGGACCTACGGGCGCCACCGGAGCGGTGGGCGCCACCGGTGCTACCGGCGCACAAGGCGCCGTCGGTGCTACCGGTGCGACTGGAGCTACAGGTGCACAGGGCACCTCCATAAACTTGATCGGCACGGTCGCGACCACACTGCTGCTGCCGGCGACCGGCAACTCTCAAAACGACGCCTACGTGGTCACCGCGGACGGAGACCTCTACGTCTGGGACGGCACCGAGTGGAACAACGTCGGTCAGATCGTCGGACCGACCGGGCCACAGGGCGCAGCCGGTGCCACGGGCGCTACCGGTCCACAGGGTGCCACGGGTGCCACCGGCGTGACTGGTGCTACTGGCGCGACTGGTGCTGCAGGTGCTATTGGCGCGACTGGTGCTACCGGTCCACAAGGGCCGACTGGCGCAACAGGTGCAACTGGTGCAACTGGAGCCACCGGCGCGCAGGGCGCAACGGGCGCAACCGGCGCTACAGGACCGCAAGGACCGACCGGCGCAACAGGGCCTACTGGGCACAAGGGCGTCTACACCGTCTCGCTGTCGGCACCGCCGTCACCGGAAGAGGGAGACGCTTGGTTTAGCTCGCTGGACGGCCGCATGTTCGTCTACTACGACGGCTACTGGGTAGAGAGCGCCACCAACCACGTCGGCCCAACGGGTGCGACCGGAGCTACCGGCGCAACGGGTCTAACCGGGGCTACCGGTCCAACAGGCGCAGCCGGAGCTACCGGCTTGACCGGCGCTACGGGTGCCACCGGCGCAACTGGCGACACCGGACCGATTGGTCCGACTGGACCGATCGGCGCAGACTCAACCGTTACCGGTCCTACCGGTCCAACTGGCCTTACTGGTGCGACCGGACCGACCGGTGCAACTGGAGCTACAGGCTTGCAGGGTGTTCAAGGCGAAACAGGCCCTACCGGGTCTCAGGGTGCTCAAGGACCAACCGGTCCTACCGGTGCTACCGGCGACACAGGACCCACCGGTCCTACCGGCGCTACTGGTCTTACCGGTAGCACTGGTCTAACTGGTGACACCGGTCCGACCGGCGCGACGGGAGACACCGGACCTATCGGTGCCACGGGACCAACTGGTGCTACCGGTGACACAGGACCAACTGGTGCCGCCAGCACAGTAACTGGTCCAACAGGACCGCAGGGTGACACTGGCCCAACCGGTAACACCGGCGCTCAGGGACCGACCGGCGCTACCGGAGACACCGGAGACACCGGGCCAACTGGTCCAGTTGGAGACACAGGACCTACCGGTCCAACCGGCGCGACGGGAGACACAGGACCTACCGGTCCCACCGGCTCCGAGGGGATCTTGGCGCAGGACACCGCACCAATAGACACGACTATTCTCTGGCTTGACACCAGCGTCGCTGCTGCGTACCCGACTGGTCCGACCGGACCAGCTGGTTTGACTGGACCTACCGGACCTACTGGTGACACAGGGCCAACCGGCGCTACTGGTGCTGCTAGTACCGTTACCGGTCCGACCGGTGCGACCGGAGACACCGGGCCAACTGGTGCTACCGGCAACACGGGACCAACTGGTGCTATCGGTCCGACCGGTCCGACCGGTCCAACTGTAACGGCCGAAACTATTACCGGTGCTACGCTTGCGTCAAACGTGCTCAGCGCGTCACTAACGTCAGTCGGTACACTGACTGCACTCGCGGTCTCGGGCATGACAACGCTGGTTCAAGTACGAGAAAGCTACACTAAAAAAACAAGTGCTACCGGTACGGTGACACACGACTGCGCTACTGGACAGATCTTCTACCACTCCAGCATCAGTGCTAACTTTACAGCCAACCTAACTAATCTAAACCTCGCTACTACCTACGCCACAGCCGTGACGCTAGTGCTGGCTCAAGGCGGTACAGCATACATTCCGAGCGCACTACAGATTGCCGGAGCAGGACAAACAATCAACTGGCAGGGCGGCGCTGCACCGACCGGCAACGCCAACAAAAAAGACGTAGTGTCGTTCACGATCATGAACGACGCCGGTACTTACACCGTACTCGGTCAGTTAGTGACGTTCGGCTAATGCTTAGTTCGTTCAGCGCAGTGTTCAAAGCCGGCCGGCAAAAACCGCCGGCAGCCGCCCCGTCCGGCACTGGTGGCAGCATGTTTTTTAGCAACTCCACCACGTCAAACCTCTTGATCGCCAATGACGCTGATCTACGCTTTGGTACAGGTGACTTTACCATCGAGTGGTGGCAGTATCAAACAGACAGCAACTCAGCGCCGCGTATTTTTTCAATTGGAACGTACAACACGGCCAGCATTGCGGTGTCAATAGAAGGAAGCACTTTTTACTTCTGGGGCAGCGGCGCAACTTCAATGGGAAGCGTGTCACTAAAAAACGCATGGCACCACGTAGCAGTAACTAGGAGCGGAACGTCTCTTAGAGTATTTATAGATGGTACTCAGCTGGGAACCACAAGAACAAACTCTACTAACTTCAACAATACAACCCAGTCACTGCGACTTGGTAACGAGACAGTTGCGAGCGTTGGCGCTACCTACGGTGGGTACCTAACTAACTTTCACTGGATAAAGGGCACCGCCAAGTACACCACGAACTTTACCCCGTCCACCACCCCCTTGACGACAGACGCAAACTCAAAGCTACTGCTGAAGGCCACCGACAGTGCTACGGTAGCTACGGACTCGAGTGTTCTTGGTAAAACTGTAACCAACAACAACGTTGCTTGGAACAGTAGGACACCTTTCTAGGCGGGTAAAATGATAGACAACTTAGGACAAACTTTGCAAAATCTTATGAAGCTTGGAGGCACGGCGTGAGTCAGCTAAAGTACTACAACGCCAACACCGCGCAGTGGGAGACGGTGGTAGTCGGTGCGCAAGGAGCGACCGGCCCTACTGGTCCAACTGGGCCAGTCGGTGACACCGGACCACAGGGTGACACCGGACCACAGGGCGACACCGGGGCAACCGGTTCAACGGGTCCGACAGGAGCCGGCACGCCAACCGGTGGAACTACTGGGCAGATTCTTGCCAAGGTTGACGGCACCGACTACAACACCGAGTGGATCGACAACTACGCAGAGTCCACTGTCTACTTAGTTCGCAACAACACGGGCTCGACAATTCTCAAAGGAACCTTAGTGTCCGCGTCCGGTGCAGAGCCTAGCGGTCGCATTGACGTGGCACCACACGAAACAACTGGACTGCAAGACTCGGAACTTCGCGTTATGGGTATGGCAACCGCAAACATCTCCAGTGGTGTAAACGGCACCGTCATGAGCTTTGGAACACTAGTAGGAGTAGACACCCGTGGTAGCACAGCTAGTGCCATTGCTGTTGGAGATGAGACCTGGGCAGAAGGCGACATCCTTTACGCTCACCCTACTGCTGACGGAAAACTCACAAAGGTAAGACCACAGCATGACCTGGCTGTCGCCTTCATTACAGTTAGGCACGCAAGTTCTGGTCAAATTGCCGTCCGAATTGTTCCTGGGAACAACCACTTAGAGTGGCTTCACGATGTAGACATTGACTCACCAGCTACCGGTGAGCTACTAGCGTACGACAGCGTTGCGCAGACCTGGAAAAACACCAGCATTATCGACGGAGGTACCCCATAGTGGCGGCCATAGACTTTCCAGACAGCCCTACGTCAGGGCAGGTGCACACCGTAGGCGACCGTTCCTGGACCTGGACCGGCAGCGTTTGGGCTGCGCTGGGCACCTCCACCGTTACCGGCGCGACCGGACCGACCGGACCTCAAGGCGAGACTGGCAACCCCGGACCTACCGGACCGCAGGGGGCACAGGGCTCTATAGGCCCAACTGGCGCGACCGGCGCCGCCTCGACCGTCACCGGACCTACGGGCGCTCAGGGACCGACGGGCGCTCAGGGACCGACGGGTGCTCAAGGCACTACTGGTGTTGCAGGTGCAACTGGTGCAACAGGAGCTACCGGACCGCAGGGACCAACAGGCGCTACAGGCGCCACTGGACTGACCGGCGCCACGGGAGCAACGGGTGCTACTGGACTGACCGGTGCGACCGGACCGCAGGGGCCGACTGGGGCCACCGGTGCTGCCGGGCCTACCGGCGCTGCCTCGACCGTCACCGGACCCACTGGCGCGGTCGGACCAACTGGTCCACAAGGTCCGACGGGTACCGCCTCTAACGTTACTGGTCCTACCGGATCACAGGGTCCCACAGGGCCAACAGGAGCCACTGGAGCCGCTTCTACGGTCACCGGTCCCACCGGTCCAACGGGAGCGACCGGACCGATAGGACCGACCGGAGCCACAGGTCCGATCGGCGACACGGGACCAACTGGACCGACTGGACCACAGGGTGAGGTCGGACCGACCGGTCCTCAGGGTGACACCGGACCGCAGGGCATTCAAGGAGTACAGGGTGTGCAGGGTGTAACCGGTGACACCGGAGCACAGGGACCGACCGGACCGCTCGGACCGACGGGGCCGACCGGTGACACGGGACCGCAGGGGCAGGGCATCGAGCTGCTCGGCGCGTACGCGACCCTCCTAGAACTACAGACCGCACACCCTACCGGCTCGGCCGGCGACGCCTACATGGTCGGCACGCTGCTCTACGTCTGGTCTACCTCGTCCAACAGCTGGGTAGACACCGGCACGATCCAGGGTCCTACCGGACCGACGGGCGCTCAGGGCACGCAGGGTCCTACCGGACCGACTGGGTCAGTTGGCGACACCGGACCGCAAGGCGCTCAGGGAGTGCAGGGTGAGCAGGGAGTTCAAGGAGTTCAAGGTAACACCGGTGACACTGGACCGCAGGGACCGACCGGACCACAGGGTGAGGTTGGGCCTACCGGCGCAGCCAGCACTGTCACAGGACCGACCGGTGCGACTGGACCCACTGGACCGCAGGGTGAGGTTGGACCTACTGGTCCTACCGGTTCTACCGGCGACCTAGGACCTACCGGTCCGACCGGTGCCACGGGCGCCGCTAGTACCGTCACAGGACCCACGGGTGCAACTGGTGCAACTGGAGCAACCGGTCCTACAGGTGCGACAGGTGCGACCGGCTCGGCGTTCTTGCAACAGACGGTGTCGAACAAGAGCGCCAACTACGCGATAGTCACCGGTGACTCAGGCGCGCTGATCCGCTCTACCGGCTCGGCCATCACCGTCACGATCGACAACGTGCTCACCACCGGCGAGCGCGTCGACTTCATACAGAGCGGTAGCGGTCAAATTACGTTTGCCGCCGGTAGCGGCGTCACCCTCGGGTCAACGGACAGCAAGCTCAAGACCGCAAAGCAGCACTCTGCCGCCACCGTGATCTGCGTAGCGTCCGGCGTGTACACGCTGGTCGGGGACATCGCCGCCTAATGAGACCGCAGACCGTGGGCATACTGGCCGCCTCGAGCACCAAGCGGCCGAGGTACTACTTCATGCGCAACTCCGCGACCGGGTACGGCGTAGCCACCTCGACCAACAGCGAGAAGGCCACCTACCTGGGCGGCTACACGGTAACTCGAAAGATGAACGCCGACGGCACACACGCCTGGAGCCGACAGATAACCTCGAACATGAACTGCCTGGACATCGACAGCGCGGACAACGTCTACGTCGGTGGACCGTCATACGCGCAGATCGTAAAGTACGACACCGCTGGAAACTTGCAGTGGCAGCGGCTACTGGCCTCCGGTGACAGCAGCGCGACGGTGCTCGGCATCGCGGTCAACCCAGACGGTACCGAGGTGTACGTAGCCGGCATGGCCAGCAGCAGCACTGTGCCCACCATGACCAAGTGCTCAACCGACGGCTCGGTCGTCTGGAGCGTCAAGGGCCAGGGCAGTGGGTACTCTTTTCAAAACTGCGCGTATGACGCGGCCAACAACGCGGTGTACGCCGTGGGCAACTACTACGACGGTTCTATCTACTACGCGTACATAGCGTCGTTCTCCGGAACCGACGGCAGCCTGCGCTGGCAGCGACTAAGCCGGTACGGTACTAGCGGCAACACCTTTGGCCAGAGCGTCGACGTCGGCACCGGCGGTCACGTGTACCTCAGCCACATGGGAGGGTCGCCGCGCCGCAACTCCGTGCTCAAGATTGACTTCAACGGAACCCTTGTCTGGGACAGGTCGGTAGCCGTCGGCCCCAGTGGCAACGGCTTTGGTACTGCGGCGGTTGCTGGAGACGGCAGCGTCTTAGTCAGCGACTACGACGCAAACTTTACCCGGATCGACTCTTCCGGCAACCTACTACTGCAGCGAAACTTTACCGACAGCGGCGTTGGTCTGTACCTCAACCTGCGCGGCTCCGCCAACTCGGACAACGTCTACACGGTGGTGGGCAGCACCGCCTACAAGGTACCGATCGACGGCACGCTAACTGGTACTATTACCTACCCAGTGCTAGTAGACGGAGTGCCGACTGGTGGCTCCAATACGCTCGCTTACACCGCAACAACGCTTGCTTTTCAGACAGGTCAGTGCTCGCTCAGTGGCGTAGGCCCTTCGTGGACTACTACCGGCTACACGGCTACTACGTCTACAAACACCGTGTCAGCGTCTGGTTTTATCCCATACATTACACTCTTAGGTTAGGAAAAAAATGTTGTACATAAACGCGGATGGCGAGTATCCTCGCTTCGTTGGAGACATTCAGGCCACCGTACCCGGCTGGCAAATTGGAGACGAGCTACCTAGCGGTTGGCACTTTGTGAACACGGTCGCAGCACCCGAGCTGGGTGCCGACGAGCTGGCCGTAGAGGGGTTTCCCACCGAGGTGGGCGGCGTCTGGAGTCAGTCCTGGACTGTGCGCGCCATGACCGCCGCCGAGCTAGCGCGTCGAGCAGCGCCGGCCACACTGCGTGAAAAGCTGGAGCAGCTCGGACTGAACGAGCACGAGATCGCTCTGCTGTTGGCCGGTCGCTAGGCTGCTTTGCCTTTAGAGGCTACGACAGCCTTTGTCGAGTTGGCGTTGTTCGTCTTTTCGTGTTTTTCCTCGCACTGACGTGCCAGCGAGTCTACTACAAAAACCTCTTTACAGTACTCACACACGTTTGAGTCGCGAAAGTTCTTACCGGGCATTCGACACCAATCTGCAGCAAAACAGCGTTTTTCTATTGTCTCACGCTCTGCGCCGGACTACCTAAAAGTAGAAGAGAGGCCGGGCCTCACAGGACCCGACCTCTCCCATGTACTCTCTCTCCCAAGAGCGCACGCGATAATCGCAACTAAATAGTACTGGTTTCTACCGGGTATTGCTGTATCAAAACACCTATTTTTTATAGTTTGTTATGGGCATACCGAGCTGTTTGGCTATCTCTACCTCTAAAACGGCACCGTCACTGAGCTCCCAGCCCGGCAGAGTTACTACCGAGTCGCAGGCGATCAGACACCTGATCGACTCGAGCATGTACTCTTCTCGGGTACGGTCACCCTTGCCACCAAAAAACTCTGCCGGGTTGCACACGGTGATACCGCCGTCTCGAAGTACTCTGGCCACCTCGTTGAAGGCAGGGTAGTTGTAGTTCGGCAGTCCGGTCATCGGGCCGCTGATGTACACGATCCAGTCATCTAGCGCGCTCATTATGCCTTCGCAAACCTGGTAGCGTTGCTCCAGTCAACTTCGCCGGTCTGCACCGCGCGAGGTACCAGCGCCATGTTCTTGATCTCGGCGCGCGCACCGGTACCGACAACCTCAGTGCCGCGGTCGGACAGCTTTCGCTGAAACGCGATCTGTGTCATCGGACGCTCACCGCGCTCGTCGCTCCAGATGCGGTAGACCGCGTACAACGACTTGACCGGCAGCGCAGCGCCGTCACTCTCGCGAGTTTCCTCGTTGAGAAACATGCCGATGCGGTCTTCGTTCTTACGGTAGACTTCCGCTGCTTCCTTGACGGCGGTGCACCAGCCCAGGTTATCGCGCGCGCTAGAGCCGAGCAGCTTGATGGCCCCCTCGACGGCCCAGGAGAGAATGGCGGGAAGTCCGCCCTCCGGGTCAAACAGGTACGCCTTCAAGTCCGGGTCCGGTGACTCCGGAACGTGGCTCCAAGGAATCGGACGAATACGACGCCACATGGCGTCGTCGTTGATGATCGGACGGTGATTGGTAGTCACCCAAAGTTTTGCCTGCGACTGAAAAGTAAACGGTTTTTCACCGGGCGAGCGCGCCGAGATCTCGGACGAGCCGGTCAGCTTCTTGACCGCATTCTCCTTCATGCGCTCGTTTTCCGGCAGCTCGTCAACCCAGACCATGCGACGGCCACGCAGCTCTGCCCAGTGGTACAGGTCGGTGCTGCTAGACATGCCGTCGTTCTGCGCCAGGATGCTAGAGTCGAGCGGCCAGGCGTACTGCTGTGTGCCCATGGCCTTCACCAGCGCCTCAACAAAGGTGTTCTTACCGGAGCCCGGCGGACCGTAGACCAGGAACATGACGTCGTGAGTACGCAGACCGGTCAACGAGTACCCCGCGGCCTTTTGGATCCACTCCTGTAGCTCCTTGTCACCGCCGGTGGCGAAGTCCACGAACTGCTCCCAACGCACGTTGCGCAGACCGGGAGTGTAGGCCACGGGAGCGCGACGAGTAATGTGCAGGTCCGGACGACCCTTCAGCAGATTTCCGGTGCGCAAGTCGATGACGCCGTTAGCCACGCCGAACAGATAGGCGTCGGCGTCCCAGGTCTCAACGCCTACGACGATGCGCGGGTCGGACGTGGCGGACTCGATTGAGCCCGCAAGTCGCGAGTTGGACTTTGCCTGCTGCGCCCACTTGACGACCTCCGACTGCTTCTCGGTGTCCTCGTAGTTTACGACCTCGGCGGCAATGATGGTCGCCATGCGCTTGGCGAGCTCTCGCGTCTCGAGCTCCTCTACGTCCGGCTTCCAGTAGGTTCCGTCCCAGTTGAACCAGCCCAGCCCGGGAGTGTAGCGGATTGCCGAGCCAAACGCGTCGACCAGACGGCGTCCGTTTCCGGTGTCCGTTAGCGTACGTCTGCCGGGAGTTCCACCCTCGGCCTCGCTGACCGCGTCCGGGTCCTTCGGTACGTCGATGTTGTTGTTGCTGAACGCGCTGCTGACCGACTCGCCGTTGGTGACGGAGTCGCGCACGGCACCGCCGATGGTACCGACCAGCGTCTCGGCGCGGTCCGGGTTCGGCTCGAAAGAGTCGTAGTTGTTGGTCTGCTGCTGTGGTGGTACACTCGGCTGCGCGGCTGCGCTGGTGTTCGCGTTGGCGGCGGCGGTAGCGTGTGACTCCACGGTCGAGGCCTTTGCCCAGTCCGACAGTCCCGGCCAGAGTCGCTCGGTCCGAGGGTTGTCGGCGACGAAGTTTATGGCGCGACGGACGTGCATCAGCAGCCCGCCCTGTCCCTCGAGCTCCAGCGGCGGACGGACCTTTTCGGCGTTGAAGCGGATCATCATGGTCTCGACGGCCATCTTGCCGGCGTCGTTGTGCACGCCAAACTTGTTGGCCAGAGCGCAGGTCAGCTTGTACACGTCCACGGCACGCGAGCCCTCGTCGATGCCCTCCTGCAGCATCTTGTCGATCTCGACGCGCTCGCCACCGTACTCCAGACCGCCCAGCCAGTCCCACTCGCCGTCGCCGAGGGTGGTGCTGGCGCTGCGTCGACCGGCCTTGGTGCGAAGAACGTCCATGAGCTCTTGCGGCGCCTCGGCTACCTCGATCTGCCACGGTGCCTTGCCGGCGACCCACTCGTAGTTCACACCCGAGAAGTGGCGAGACGGTGCGACCAGCACGTACCCGTTGTGCTTTACGTCGATACCGGGAAGGCCCTGAGCCTTCAGGTTTCCGACTAGCTTCTCGGTGGGGTCACACTTGTAGAAGAGGTGTCTGCCGCGGTAGACCTTGCCCTTGTAGGTGTACTCGCCGGTGTAGGCCTCGACGGTCGGCGGCAGGTTTCCGTCCACGAGCTCTTGAAACTTCTCGAAGGACTCGACGCCGTCAGAGCGCGGGTCGATGTCGATCACGAAGAAGCCGGACGCCTGACAGAAGACGCCGACGTTGCCGTCGGGCATGGTGGTCCACCAGCGCTCGACGATGCTGACGTCGTCGGTAGCGCGCGTGTTCCACTCGGTAATGCTCGGGTGCTTGCCGACGTCCTTCGGCTCAGCGTGGTTGCCGTTGCAGGTGCAGCGACCGCCGTTCACGATGCCGTGGCACGGTAGGACCTTCCATCCGGCCTTGCCGTACCAGACGGCACCGGCGCGCAGTTTCTCGGAGCTGCTGGTGGTGTTGTCGTTCTCGGTCACGGTTAGCCCTCCACGGTTGAAGAAGTGGTGGTGGCGGTCAGTGACTCTGCCCACAGCGCGGCGTCGGCGGGGCGGATGTAGGCGCGCTCGCGGCCGGTCTCGGTGATGGTTCGCAGGGCGGCCAGGTCGCCGGTCTGTACCGCGCGCGCCACGGTTCTAGCTGGGATGCCGTACTCCTTGGCCACCGCCCTGACGCTCATTCTTCTCGGTGTCTGTCGTTCCATCGTGTCTCCTAGCAGCTTGAAATTGCCCTTTGTCGCGTTTGTGCAGTTTGCAACAAGTACACACTAGCACGTCCCGGGCCAAAAAGCGGACAACGAAGTGCCCACGAGTATTTTTTCGTCGGTTGGGGTCGTTGAGGCCGGGGTACAATTATACGATAACTCTCTCCCCCTATACACGCTAGGACGCAGACCGTGGCCCAAGAAACAATTATGACTGTTGCCGCCATCATCACGGCGCTGGGTGTGATCGTCGCTGCACTGGTTGCCGTGTATCGAATTATGCACAGAATTAGCTCGGCCATCGGTGTAGACACCAAGGGCCGTACTCTGTCGGACCGCATGGACCGCGTAGAGCACCAGCTGTGGCCCAACGGAGGCTCGTCGCTGGCCGACAGGGTAAACGAGCTGAACAGCCGCTCCGTCGCCTCCACGGCTGAGCTGGCGGTCATTCACGACCTGCTGGTGGCCTTGGCCGGACAGCCGACCCAGGACGCACCGACACCGACAAAACAGCCTAGAGCGCGCAAAAATAAGTCTCAATAATCTTTCGATAATCGTGCGTATTTTCGACTAGATTTTTACAGAGTGACGTAGAATGTAGACACAGTGTGTCAGACTCAACGACGACAGGAGCACAATGTCACTGCAGGACCGGCTAAACGAAGTGGCCTCGGCCTCGACGGCCAAAAAATCTAAACTATGCAAAGTCGGTCTGTTCTTTGAGCCCGACTCAAAGCTGCCGAAAGAAGACCAAGACGTGCTCTTCGCCGCGATCGAGACACCGACTGGAACGCCCGGCCGCATCTCTACCGTCGGGATCGTGTACGCGCTGCGTACCGAAGGCTACGAGATCAGCAACGCGTCGATGGACAGACACCGCGCAAAAAAGTGCAGTTGCTTTCTAGTGACCGCTAGAAAGGCATCAAAGTGACCAGTTTCTCGGACCGTCTAAAGAACCTTGCCTCGCCGGGCGTCTCCGGCTCGGACCACAAGCAGCTGAACACGCCGGAAGAGTGGCGTCCTCGCATGGACGTGGACTCGTCGCGAGGCGGGTTCGTCATCTCGGCGCCCAGGCCGTCCAGCGAGTTGCCGGACGCTCAGGGCGTGCTCGAGGAGTTCGGCCTAGACCCGAACGCCTGGGTAGTCACCTCTCTCCGTCGTGGTAAGTGGCAGCGATACGACGGTGAGTACCTCGAGTCTCTGCGCGTAAACCTGACACCGGCCGGCGGCAGCTACGAAGACCGCCTCGACGCCGAAAAGCTCGTAGACGAGGTTCGCAAGTGGCGACCAGAGCGCGGTCTCAAGGCCCGCACCGGAACCGGCGCCTTCGCGTTGTTTCCGAGCGACCAGCAGATCGGCAAGAAGACCAGCAACGGCGGTACTCAGCAGTCGATCGACCGTATTCTAAACCTCACCGAGGGCGCGGTCCAGGAGTTTCACAACCTCAGCAAGATGGGACTCTCGCTCGGCACCGTAGTGCTCGGGCTGCCGGGAGACCACGTAGAGGGCATTACCAGCCAGAACGGCCGTCTACAGGGCCAGGCGGCCTCGGACCTCGGTCTGACCGAGCAGGTGCGCGTCGCGCGTCGTCTGCTGATGGCACAGATAAAAGCGATGGCCCCGCTGGCCGAGCGAATGATAGTGCCGGTGGTAAACGGCAACCACGACGAGGTAACTCGTCAGGTGGCCGCGGACCCAGCCGACGGCTGGAACGTAGAGATCGCGTCGGCGGTGCAGGACGCCTGTGCTGAGAACCCCGCGCTGGCGCACATCGAGTTTCGCTTTCCGTCGTCGGGACACCAGACGCTGGCGGTCGACGTAAACGGCACCATGCTGGGACTCTTCCACGGTCACCAGGCTGGTCGAGACGTGACCAAGTACCTCTCCGGACAGGCTGCCGGTCAGACCGCGCTGGGCGGCTGTGACGTCTGGGTGTCCGGACACTTCCACAACTTCAAGTGCCAGGACATCAGTCACCGTCTGTGGGTGCAGTGTCCGACCACCGACCCGGGCTCTGAGTGGTTCCGCGACCGCTCGGGCATGGAGTCTCGCCCCGGGCTGCTAACCATGGTGCTGGGCGGAGACTTCGACCCGCGAGAGCGAATCAACGTACTACCGGTTAGGTAAACAGTGAAGGTAGCAGTCTACACGATCGCGCTGAACGAAGAGCAGTTCGTAGAGCGCTGGGCAACGTCCTGCGAGGACGCTGACTTTAGGTTTATCTTCGACACCGGCTCGACCGACAACACCGTAGCTCGAGCTACCGAGCTGGGCGTGAACGTCTTGGTCGGCTCGGTCAAGCCCTGGCGGTTTGACGACGCGCGCAACGCGTCGCTGGCTGCGCTGCCGGCCGACGTGGACTACTGCATCGCGCTGGACATGGACGAAGTGCTGCTGCCCGGCTGGCGAGCAGAGCTCGAAAAGGCCTTTGCGCAGCGCGCTACGCGACCTCGCTACCAGTACACCTGGTCCTGGAACGACGACGGCACGCCGGGGCTGCAGTACGGCGGAGACAAGATCCACACTAGACACGGGTACCGCTGGAAACACCCAGTGCACGAGGTGCTGGTCGCAGACCGCACGGTCGAGACACAGACCTGGACCGGCCTCGAGATACACCACTATCCGGACAACACCAAGAGCCGTGGGCAGTACCTGCCGCTCCTGGAGCTGGCGGTCAGTGAAGACCCCACGGATGACCGCAACCAGTACTACCTGGCGCGCGAGTACTTCTTCAACAGAGCGTATGACAAGGCCGCGGACATGTTTGAGCAACACCTGCAGAACCCTCGAGCTACGTGGGGTCCGGAGCGGGCCGCCTCGTGTCGCTACCTCGCCAAGTGCAGGCCGGAGGCTGCCGAGGACTGGCTGGTGCAGGCCAACCTCGAGGCGCCGCACAGACGTGAGGCTGCTGTAGAGCTGTCCCAGTACTACTACACTCAGCGAGACTGGGAAGAGTGCTTGGACTGGGCAAGACTGGCACTGCTGGTAGAGAAGAAGCCGCTCGACTACCTGTGCGAGGAGTTTGCCTGGACCTGGCTGCCGTACGACCTGGCGGCCATAGCTTCCTACAACCTGGGTCAGTTTGAGTCGGCGTTGAAGTACGGTAAGACGGCACTGCAGCTGACCACCGAGAGCGAGCGACCTCGTCTACAGAAGAACCTAGACTACTACGCGGCTAGTCTTCCGTAGGCTTTTTACCGTTGCGCTTGGCGGTGTGGTACGCCTCTACGGCGTTGGCGCTGGTTCTGCTCGCCCAGCTAAACTCGCACTCGGTGCAGATCACTACTCGCATGGTCGCCCATCGGCCACCGCCCGGACGAGGCACGGTGTCCGTGACTAGCTTTTCCGAGGACGCCTTGCAGTACGGACAGCGCGGGTAGCGTCCACGGCGGATCTCCATGCCCTCGGCGTTTACCGAGAGGGTTCGTCTGTTTTCTACCTCGTCGTTTCCTCCCCAGATGCCGGTGAGGTGACGCTGTTCTAGCGCCATTTTTGCGCACTCACGCCGTACTGGACACACGCCACACAGGGCCTTTGCCTCGCGCTTGTCGTCGGTCTTGTTGGAGAAAAACAGCGGAACCTTGTCGAGGTGTTCTTTCTTCGCGCACTCGGCGTCTTTTTGCCAGTCAAACTCGCTCACTGTATCGCGACCCAGGTCACAGCGAAGACTTCGTCTACGGTGTCACCGTAGTAAGTCTCCCCGTCCTCGTCGCAGACGGTGAGCTCGAGCTCTCCCTCTACGTGGCCGGCGTGTCCCTGCGTCACTGTAGCCGTCTCTAGCGCGGCAAAGCCTAGTCCCAGCGAGACGACGCTGCCGTCCCGCTGGAGCGCTGAGGCTAGAGCACGACGAACTACCTCGTGGTCTAGGTCAACGTGTTCGTTGGTGAAGAAGAGCAGCGACGATGACGCGGTGGCTTCGTGGCCGTTTCCGGTCCACTCCTGCCATAGGCACTCTCCGGCCCTGGAATCTCTCATGTGCGTACATCTCCTTACCTGTAAATTGTAAGGCGACTACGCCGTAAAAGCCTACTTAGACACTAGTGTTTTCGAATTAGTTTTGGGCCACACGTAGTCGTACGTGATCGGCTCTACGCCGTCGTCCTCCGGCCAGTTGAACTGCGAGTACCAGCTGTACTCCTTGCAGAGCAGCGCGCGGCGGTGGCTGGACGCTACCGTCTCGAAGAGCTCGCGGTCGCGGACCCAGCGCGGTGAGTGTCCGCTGCGCGGTCCGAGCAGTCCCAGTGACTTTGCTCGAATGATGGTCTGCGTGGCCTTGTCGGCTATAGTAGACTTGTACCCGCGACGCTTCCACTCGGTCACCATCGCCAGCACGTAGCGGTACAGGGCTAGCTCGTGTCCGCGCCACATGCTCACTGCCGGGTGGTTGCGCCAGCCCTTCGGAGAGCGAGCGTTGCCCTGCGGGTCCAGCTCCAGTAGGGTCATCAGGATCTGCCAGCCCTCGAGCGCCTGCTTGTTGAGTCGTCTGTTGTCCAGTACTTTGGCTATGTCGGCGTACGAGGTGGTTATCGGTACGAATGTTTGCATGTTTGTCCTTGCGTCGCTTGTGGATAGGTATTACTACTATAGCGTACTACTGGTCGTTTTTGGCCCGTTCTTCGGCGTTCTTTCCGACCTCGTAGCCCAGACCGGCGTAGCCGGCGATGTCGATCCAGGTGTCCGGTTGGAAGCCCGACTTGGATGCGTAGCGGGCCAGCTTCAGCGCTACCATGGCGACGGCCACGTCTTCCTTCGTGAACTGGTGGCCGAACAGAGTAGACCAGAGCACCGCGATGCGCCCAAAGTTGTCCTCCGGACCGCCGTACTGCGCGTCGCGGTCTCCCGAGATGATCTTGGCGGCCTCGCGCAGGGCCTCTACTCTGAAGGCTCCGAGCTGCTCGTTCTTGGGGGTGTCTTCGGTCACTGTCGTATCCTAACTATCGCCGTTGCCGAGTAGGTGTGCTGCTGTTGTTCTTCGCCCAGCGGACGGGCTACGTAGTCCTGCTGTATGTCCAGCTCTACGTCGCACTTGGCCAGCGCTTCTTCTGCGGTCTCTACCGCGAAGAACTCACTCAGTACCTGGCCCAGCCGACGCTGCACGTCTGGGTAGGTGGACCCGTGAACGTCGAAGGACAGCTTGGCGCGCACTAGCGCACTCGCTTTTCTAGCTTGGCCGGTGGGTAGTGCACGCCGTCCAGCTTCGGCAACTTGTCGTCGGTCGTCGTGACGATTATGTCGCCCGAGCGAATGGCGACTACCTTTCCTCGACGTCCGTTGTGCAGTGTACCCAGCGTACCGTCGAAGGCGTTGTGAGCTACTCGCACCTCGTCGTTTACCTTTATGTGTCCGGGCTGCGCTGAGATCCAGATCTCCTCGCCGTTGGACGACGGCACTATCGCGTGACCGAGGGCCAGCTTGCTCAGTAGGTCCAGCGCCTTCTTGGCGTCCTCCGGCTTGATGGCGTCACTGACACCTTCCCAGCCCTTCAGCATGGACATTACGACGCTGCCTACGGCCTTGTTTACCCGTACGGTGGTCAGCTGCTCGGCGACCCACTCGTAGTTTACTTTTGGCATTAGATTACCTCACACTTGCTGCAGTAGTTGTTGTTTGTCGGGTTTGAGCCCACGTCGTCTATCGCGCGGGTACAGCCGAGACACTTGACGCCCTCGGCGCGCACCTCGTAGCCGACGGACTGACGCTTGCGGTTTTTCTCCATCTTCTGTAGGTAGAAGTGGTTTAGCTCCTCGTCGGTGCCACCGCAGGCCACGATGATGTTCGCCACGAAGTGCAGCACGTCGACTGCCTCCTTGATGACTTCTTCGCGGTCGGCGTACGGCGCGTCGTGCTGCCACGGCTTCCAGGAGATCGGCTGGCGCATCTCGGCCAGCTCGTCGTCGATGGCGAGCATGTTCCAGCGGATGTACTCGATCAGGTTGTTGATCTTGTCCGGCGAGTTGCCGGTCATCGCCGCGTAGTCGATCTTGTAGACGTCGGTCTGCAGCTGGCGCGTCTGCGCTAGCCAGGTGTCAAACAGGTTTTTTCTCGGCTCAGTCATCTTGACGCTCCTCGTAGTTGAGACCCAGCGCTGTGTCCAGTCGCTGTGCTGCCTCGGCGGCGGTCGGTATGTTCTTCAGGTAGGCACCCAGCTGCTCTACGGCCAGCGCCGTGCGGGCTTCCGGGTTCATAGCCTCTATACTAGCAGCTAGTACGTTCCAGGCGCTGCCCAGACGCGCGCTCTCTCGCCAGTCAGTGGCGACGGGCGTTCGAGTGTAGAGCGCCTGTACGTAGCGCGGCGACCACCAGGTGCCGCCCGGCTTGTGCGGGGTGATCACGGCGCCGACAGACTTGAGCAGCTGCTCGTATACTTCTCTGTCGGTCCAGCCCTTGTGCAGGCGCATCGGCTCACTGGGCAGGGCCAGAGTGCTCGTGGTCGACCTGGCCCAGTCGGTGTTCAGCTGGTCTACCGACCAGTGCAGTCTTTTTTGAGTGTCGTTCGACACGGTCGGCTGCAGTACGAAGGCGTCCAGGTTGACCGGGACCAGCGATTCTCGTGCGCCGGTCGGCAGTACGGCTGCCACCTCGTAGTCCTGCCGCCACGGCAGCACCGGGTAGAGAGTGGTCGGCCACGATTTGGCCTCCAGGAGCCACCTGGCGGCCCGTAGAAGCCTCTTTGAGACCTTTGGGTCTAGTACCTTCTGGTACTCTTTTCGAGCCCTGTAGAAGGGTTTTACGAGCGCCTGGTCGTCTGCGGTCGCGGCCTTCAGGGCTACCAGCAGCTGTCTGGGCTGCGGCGCGTCGAAGAAGAGGGCGAGCTTGTCGGTGTCCTTCAGCAGGTCCACGACGTTCAGCGCACCGTAGGCGTAGTTGGCGCTCAGGCTGGTCAGCGGCGCCAGACCGACGATCGCCAGGTCGTAGTGCTCCAGGTCCTTCTTGGCCCAGTCGACTGTGGCCGGTGTCCAGTGCACCTCGTGACCGGCGGTGCGCAGCGCTGCCTCCAGCAGCGCGGCGAAGCTGGTGGTCTTTGCTCCGAGGCGTCTTGAGGTCTGCGGGGCGGACATGCCGGTAATTAGTATCTTGCTCATTGGGTCTCCTGATGGTAGTCTGGGGCGCCACCGTGTAGACGGTGACACCCCAGAGCACGGTTTGACGAACGGTTTAGAACGGTGCGTCTGGTGGAGTTGCCTCTACCACCGGCGCTGCGGCTGGTGCCGGAGCTGGTGCCGGAGCAGGAGCAGGCGCTGGTGCAGGAGCGGCAGCCGGAGCTGGAGCTGGAGCAGCGGCAGCCGGTGCGGCAGCGGCGGCGGTGACCGGTGCGGTCGCGGCTAGCACGTAGTACTTCTTGATCTCGTTGCGCTTCTCGCCCTGCCATACTCGCGAGCCGATCTGGCCACGGAATGAGCGGTTGAGAATTGCAGCCTCGATCTGTGCGTTGCTCGGGTTGCTGCTGAAGTAGTCCTTTGGAAGACCGAGTGCGGCCATCTTGCCAAAGAAGATACCAAGTGCGCTGGCGTTCTCCGGTGAGACAACTAGGTTGTCCCAGACGCGACGCTTAGCGTGAGCACCGACCTGTACTTCGGTGGTGATCTTGAACATGGTCTTTCCAGACTGAGACACGGTCGCCTTAGCCTCGATTACCTTTAGCTCGTAGTCGCCGTCAGGCAGCGGCTCGTAGCTGTTACCGCCGTCACCGGCGTCTTTTACTAGGTCGCCCCAGTTGAGTGAACTCATGGTTCAGTTTCCTTATCTCTTTGCGAGGATCGTCTAACCGGGATTGGTTAGGCCGACTTCTTGGTTGTTGCTGCTGGTGCCTCGGCCTTCGGGCCAAAGATCATGTCGAGCATGCGCTCAATGCCCAGGTCGCCCTGCTCTACAACGCCGCCGAGGCGACCCTGTACGCGCTCGCCCGCCTCGAAGCGGTCGTTGCGCTCAACGTGCATGCGACGAACGCGGTACGCTGGCTGGGTTGGGTCCGGGTTCGGCACCGTCTCGATGTCGAGGTAGCCCAGGACGTCGTAGAAGTACGGAGCCTGTACGGCGAGCTGGCCCTGTAGGTACGGACGTAGACGTCCGTCCTTGTCGGCCTTCGCCATCGCGGTGAGCACGACTGCCTCTAGCGGGGCGGTCGGGTGCATGGTCAGGTCTCGCAGGTCGCGGAGCAGTGCGCCCATGTGACGAAGTAGCTCGCCCCACTGCTGCATCTGCATCTGGTTCTTACCGGCGATCTGGTCCATGCACTTTACCTGGAGCTCCGAGATGGAGTCGATGATGAGCGACTTGAACTGGTGCTTGCCCAGCTGAAGCCACTGAAACGCCTTGATGACTACGTCGTAGTCGCGGACGTTGACCACGCAGGTGTCCCAGGTGCCGTCGGCAACCGGTGGTTCCTCGCGTAGTGGGTCCCAGTACTTGACGTTGATCGGAAGGAAGCGGTGGCCGCCCTCGACGTCGAGCATGAGACGGGGGTATGGAGCGGTGACTGCAAGGGTGGACTTACCAACCTTCGACTCGCCGTAGACCATCATGGTCAAGCTGCGCTGTACGTCAGACATTACTCTGTTCCTTTCTTCTCTTCTTCGTTGTAGTAACCGTACGGGTTAGAGACCTCGTACATCTGCTCGATAGCTGCCTCTGCGGCGCTACCGTCATCTATCATGGGACAGATTGAGTAGAATTGACACTTCCACTTGCAGTCTCTTGAGGGACTGGGGTACGCCACGAACTGGTGTGGCGCTCCTTCGTCCAGGGCGTCCTTGACGCGCAGCAGGTCCGTGATGGTACCGTGTATGCGCTGCCAGAAGGAGCGTAGTGTAAAGACGTTGTGACGGACCTCGAGCTGCTCGTAGAACGGCGGCTTGGCGTTGGCCGTGCGCTTTACCTTCTTGAGCATGGTAAAGATACCACCCTCCGAGCGCTCGCCCTCCTTGTTCTGCGCGGTCTCGAGCATCATGTAGGTCAGGATCTGCTCGTTCATCTGCGCGGTCGAGGTGAAGTCCGCGAACGAGGTGCCCACGGTCTTGAAGTCACGAAACATGCGAACTCCGTCGCCCCTGCGACGAACGCGCATGTCGAGCTTACCCTGGAGTTCGACCTTACCGTCCATCAGTGGCATGCGGATAATCTCCTCTGTCGAGATCATCTCCAGCTCGGCGTCGATGCCGTTCTCGTCGACCCAGTCGAGGTAGCCCTCGAGCATGATGCGACCGAGCTCGGCTTCCGAGTCGAGGTCAGAGGTGTCGCGCCAGTCGTCGACGAGCAGCTGCTTGTCGCGCTCTACCAGCTGTGCGTGTGCGTCCAGCAGTGGAACGTTCTGGGCGTAGTACATGTCCAGCGCCTCGTGGACGCGTGAGCCCAGTGCCAGTGCACCGGTCATGCTCTGCTCGCGGGGCCTCAGTCTGCGGTAGTAGCTCAGCCACCACTTGCGGCGGCAGTCCTTGAAGACCTGGATCTCCGAGTTGGACAGTCTGTACGGTTGTGCGTCGGTCATTTGTGTCTCTCCTGTTCTGTGCTAATAGTGCCGCCGGGGTGCGACATTAGAGCTTTCCGCTCTTGTCGTCCTTGAGCAGCGCCAGTAGCTTGTCCTTGTCGCGGACGATCTGCTCGAAGTTGTCGGCCTTGGTGTCTAGCACCTGCAGCACGCGCTCCTCGATGGTGCCCTCGGTGACGTAGTCCATGACCACGACCGAGTCGTGGATCTCCGAGCCGATGCGGTGAATGCGGTCCAGGGCCTGCTTGTGGTCGACCAGGGACCACGGACGCTGGAGCATGACCAGACGACGAGCTGCCGTCAGCGTGATGCCCACTCCGCCGGCCTGCGCCGTGAAGAGGATCCACTTGGTGCGGCCGTTCTGGAAGTCGTCGACCGCCTGCTGACGCTCGTCCTCGCTCTGGGCACCGGTGATCAGACCGTGCTCGATGCCCTCCTTGGTGAGGCGAGCGCTGAGCAGGTCGATGAGCTGACGTGACACGGCACAGACGGCGACGGAGTCGTCGCCGAAGTCGCCCTCCTTGATGTCGTCCATCAGCGCGTCGACCTTGCACGACGGCTCGGCCAGGATCGGCTTTATCTCACCGGTGGTCTCGTCGACCACCATCTCGGCGAACGAGCTGGCAAACTGGTGCAGGCGTGTGGTCTGAGTAAGCACGCTGGTCGCGATCACCGCGTCTCCGTTCTCGAGCTCGGCGATCATGCTGTCGCGCATCTCCTTGTAGGCCTTGGCCTGCTTGGTGGACATCTCGACGTCACGGCGCTCGAACATCATCTCCGGCAGCCACGGTAGTACTCGGGCCTTGAGCATGCGGCGCATGCGTGGGTTTATCGCCGAGTAGAACTCCTGCTCCATGAGCGGCTTTACACCGAGCACCATCATTCCGCCGAAGGCGTTCAGCATGGTGTCGATCATCCTGTCGATCCAGCGGGTCTTGCTCGGCCACTCCTCCGGCGAGAGCCAGTGGAGAATTGCCCACATGTCGAGAACATTGTTGGCGACCGGCGTACCGGTAAGCGCGAAGCGCAGGTCGGCGTCGCCGGTGGCCGCCCAGAGAGCGCGGGTCTGCTTTGACTTTGGCTCCTTCGAGCGGTGCATCTCGTCGGCGATGACCGCCTTGAAGTCGATCTTGTTCAGCTCGCGCTGGTGCACCTCGCAGCGGGACAGCGTCACGCGCTCGTCGTGGCCTCCGCAGTCCGGACACTTGGCCAGGGCGATGGAGCCGTAGGGAGCTAGACGTGAGTGCGTGCGCAGCGACTCCCAGTTGATGACGTACACGTGCACGCCCTCCTCCTCGAACTGCTTGCGACGCTGGACTGCCGAGCCCTTGATGACCTGCACGTTCACGCCCGGCCACCACTTGGCGAACTCGCGCTGCCAGTTTTTCTTCAGCGTGTTGGGACAGACTACGAGAGCCGGAAACACGGTCTCGCCGCGCTCCTGCAGCTCCATGAGCGCGCGGATCGCCTGGGCGGTCTTGCCCAGGCCCGGTTCGTCGGCCAGCAGGGCGCGTCGAGCGGTCGCTAGAAACTTTACGCCAGCGCGCTGGTGTGGAAAGAGGTCCTGGTACCCTTCGCCGTCCGGCAGCGTCTCGGTGTCGCGCAGTCCGTTAGCCGGAGTAATACGGGTAGCGAGCTCGTTGTTTGCCCAGTCGGTGAGACCGGCGCCGATCGCGAGGTCGGTCTTGAAGGTCGAGCGCAGCGCAAGACACGACGCCCACGAGGTGGGTACGCGCCAGGTCTGGTCGTTCTTGTTCCAGGTAGCACCCGGTATGCTCTTGCAGAGCTCCTTGTAGCGCCAGTCTGCCTGCACGATGATGTGCTTGCCCGTCTGGTCTAGCTCGACGTTTACCGTCATGTAGATTGTCCTCTCGTCACTGTGGGTTCATACTATCACGGTTTTAGTAAACCGCGAGCGTTTTTCAATAGTATCTTTATTGTAGCATGCGCAGCGGTTTCCAGCCGCTCTTTACTAATCGTAACAGTCCGTGTCTAATTGCGTCCAAAGCGTGTCCCTCGCCGCCCCGGTGCCAGTACTCGAGCTTCTTCAGCTTCTCGTTGGTGAACATGGCCTTGGCGTCGGCCGGACTCTGCAGGTAGATGTCGTCGGCGGCGCGTCCGTTGTCCATGAGCACCTGCTTCAGTATGCCGATCTGCTCGAGAGAGTAGGGAGATTGCGCATTTCGCACAGTTTGCGCATTTATCGTAAAGCGCTCGCACACCACCTCGAGCTCGACGTCGGCAGCGCGGGCCAGCTCAAAGGCCTTCCTGAGCGGCGCGGCGTACTCGTGCTGTTGCACCTCGACGGACCAGAGCAGCACCGGCTCCTCGCCCGCGCGATACTCGAACAGGGCTACGCCGGTGGCCTTGCCCGGGTCTACCGCCAAAACTAGCTTCGTCATCAGTACTTGTCTCCCCATGTCTCCAGTGGTCCGTCAATGCCCGAGGTGAGCGGAATTGCCCAGCCCTCGGTGGTGGTCATGCACTCCTTGACGGTCTGCATGACCTCCTCTACGTTGTCGCGCGGTGCGTTCAGCACAATTTCGTCGTGCACCGGCACGATCAGCAGCTCGGTCAGGTCGGCCTGGTCTAGCTTGACCAGGTTGCTCTTGAACACCTCGGCGGCACCTCCCTGCACGAGGTAGTTGACCAACGTGTAGACGCGGTCCTCGTCACACGGCAGTCTGCGCCCGGTCCAGGTGTTGACGTAGCCCTGTCCCTCGGCGCGAAGACGGCGCATGCCAACGTCTTCGACCTGCTTCTGGAAGAGCGCCATGCCTGGAAAGCGAATGTCGAAGGCGTCCGACACCGCGCGCATCTGTCCCTCGGGCACACCGGCGGTGATGGCCTGCTTGGCTACACCAGCACCGTACAGGCGACCGTAGATCACGCCCTTGATGAGGTTGCGTCGCTTGTCCGAGCGCTGCATGGTCGGGTCCTGGTAGATCTCGCGCCCGATCTCGGTAAACGGGTCGGACCCGGTGGCGTCCGCCAGGTTGAACAGCGAGATGAGGTTCGGGTCCTGCGAGAGCGAGGAGAACATGCGAAACTCCACCTGGTCGAGGTCGGAGGTCACGATTACGTGGTCCTCGTCCTTCGGGATGAAGGCACGGCGCACGGTGTCGTCGCCCTTCGGCAGCGTCTGCAGCGCAGGAGCAGTGATGGACATGCGTCCGGTTCGCGCGCCCATGGTCTTTACCGACGGGTGCACCAGACCGCTCACGTTGTCCTCGATGAAGTTCTTGAAGTAGGTGTTGGCCAGCTTGTCCGCCTTGCGCTGCTTCAGCACGATGTCGGCGAGCTGCTGGATTTCCGGTGTGCCGTCGCGCAGGAAGATTTGCAGCTGGTCCTTGTTCACGGCCTTCTGTCCCGACGCGGTCAGCTCGGTGATGTTGCCGCCCATGGCCTCGAACTGACGCACGAGCTGGATGTTGCTGGTGATGCCCAGACCGCCGTAGTGGGACCGTGCCCAGTCCTTGACCTGCTCGCCGTAGGCGTTGAGCTCGTCGAACTTGCGACGCGAGTAGTCGAGGTCGACGCGCGCGCCGTTGATCTCCATGCGCGTCACCACCTTGCGAGCGGCCATCTCCAGCTCGTAGGCCTGACTGTAGGGGCGACCCGGTGCGCACTTGTCCCAGAACTTCTCCCAGAGGCGCATGGTGATGACTGTGTCCAGCGCGCCGTAGGCCCAGTACGGTTGAAAGTTGGTCGGGACCGTTCCCCAGGTCCAGCCGTTCTCGGCCAGTGCTGCTTCTAGTCCAGCCTGCAGCTGCGCGGCGCGACCGTCGATGTGCAGCGAGGCGAGGCGCTTTAGCGCGCCCGAGCCTAGCGGGTCGATGAGCTGCGCCATGATCATGGTGTCGTGCGCCTTGTGCCACGGCATGGTCCAGTCGGACTGCACGTCAAACCACTTGGCCTCGAAGGCGATGTTGTGGCACACTATCGGTCCGTCGAACGTGGCCATGCCCTGGTAGAACACGCCCGCCCAGCGGTCCCACGGGATCGCCCAGCCGTGCTCGGCGTCGCCGACCTGTACCAGACGAATACGACCGTGCCACGGCGACAGCGCGTGGTCGCGCGGGTTCCCCGGCAGCTCGCCGGTCTCGATGTCGATCGACACGGCGTTGTGTGGACGTCGCTCGCCCAGCCAGGCCAGGAAGGCCTGTGCCTGGTCGGCACTGTCTACTAGGTCCAGCTTTACGTCGTTCATGCTGCTCATGCTGCGTCTCTCTCGATGGTGGTCACGGCGATCCCGCAGTCGCGAAGGTACTGTAGGGCTATCTCCGGCGTGCGGTGTCGGTCCGCCTCTCCGATCATCGCCACCACGCGGCGCAGTCCCGAGTTCGAGATCAGCTTCGCGCAGTGCATGCACGGTGGAGCGGTCACGTAGATGGTGCCGTCCTCGACCTGCGAGCGGTCGACGTACAGCAGCGCGTTGGCCTCGGCGTGTATAGAGGGGCAGCCGTCGTAGTTTCCGTTTAGCGAGGTCACTCCGCGAGCGCGCTCACACCAGTTGATGCAGTCGCCGTCGCCCTGGTAGCTGGCGGCAGCGCCGTTGTAGCCGGTGGCGCTGATGCGCTCTCGCGAGGACACGATCACGGCGCCCATGCTGGCCCGAGTGCAGCGAGACCGCTGCGCCACGGTGTGGGCAACCTGCATCCACACCTGGTCCCAGGTCGGTCTAGAAGTCGTCTTCTCCACTGTCTATGTCTTCCTCTTCGTCGTTTTCGTCTTCGTCTTCCTGCTCGTAGCTACTGTTGTCGTAGCTGAGCAGACTGGTCAGCAGGTGCGACACTATGTGAAGCGCCTCGCGCTGTGTAAACCCGGCCTTCTTGAGCTCCTCGAAGGTCTCGTTGAGCTGTATAGCGACCGCGGCCAGGGGACTGGCAAAGGTCTGGTGCTCCGGAATTGCGCCGGAGGTGTCCTCTGGTTCGGTCAATCTGCCTACCTGCTCGCGTTCTTGACAACCGCCTTGTGCATTGCCTCTGAGTACCACTTTGCCGCGTCCTGGAGACCGCTACGAATCGACTCGTTTCGCGCTCCCTCGAGGGCGCCCAGCGCCTGCTCCCGGACCTCGGCCCAGGTGTCGCCGACTATCGCCGGTACTGACGTCACGTCCGGGGTCTTGATGAGGCTCTCGGCGATGCCGTAGTGCTGCTCGTAGATGTGCAGCGACCCGACGTGGTGCGTGTAGTTTCCCGGCTCGACGCCCAGCACCGACGCCATGGCGATCTGTACGCGGGTGAACTGAAAGAAGTCGTACGCCGCTCCGAGCCAGACGTCGTTCGAGCGCATGTAGACGCTCATGTTCAGCTTGTTGTCGCGGATGCGGAACTGGTGCAGCGTGGTGCACGGGTAGTCGCGCTTACCAGGCTGTAGGTCTAGCTCTGGGTTCCAGATGGTAACCTGCGCCTGACGAGAGTCTGGGTCCGCCTTCAGACGGTCGATGACCACCTCGTACTGGCCGTCGGTGCGAGCACCGTAGGACCCGTGAAAGCTGACACCGTCCTCGTTGGTGTAGGCGCTAAACTGCGGCGCGATCTGCAGCAGCAGCTGCGGCGTGCTCACGCCGGCCAGTAGCTGCATCGCCTCGACCGCTCCGATGCCCGGGACCGTTCCTCGACCGATGCCGAGCGGCAGTGTGTCCTGCACGTTGCGAATGCGTATCACGGCGTCCTCGATCTCTCGCGTCTTCTGTCCGCGAGGTGCCGTCTCCTTGCCGTGTCTCAGTACGTGCTGTACCAGGTCGACGTAGCCGTTGACGCCGTCTTCGATGTTTATTACTGCAGTATCCACTTGTCAGCCTCTCGCTTGTTCTTGCCTACACCCTTGCTTATTCTAGCAATGGCCTTACCGTAATCGCGCTTACGACGGTTGAAGAAGCGCTTTACAAACTGTGGGTGCGGCAGCACCGCGTACTCGTGCTCCTCGAAGCCCAGTCCGACCAGAGTCTTCTCGGCGAGACGACCCAGCACCACGATCGGCGGAAAGCCGAGCGCCTCCCACAGGGCGGCAAAGCTCTCGGGGTCGTCGTTTATGTTCACGATGCCGACGTGTCGCCAGAAGGGGTCGCGCAGGGCCGACATCAGGTAGTTGCCGGAGTTTCCGTCGACCGGAATGAACGGTAGGTTTGTCGCCGACCCGTACCACTTGTTGTGGTTGCGCTCGTCGCCCAGCACCAGCACCTTTGGACGCGGTCCGCCGATGTAGTGCTTGAACCTGCGCAGGGACGTCGTCGCCGCCGCCTTCTTCTCGGCGTCGTCTACTATCCACCTGGCCAGTTCCGGCACCTCGTGCAGGCTGTTCGGTGAGGGCTGCAGCTTCACGGTGCTGCCGGAGTAGCGGTAGACCTTCTTGTAGAGGCGAATAATGTCAGAGAGCTCGTCGGCCTTGACGTAGTCGTCGCCGCGCTCGGTGAGACGTGTGCGCACGACGCGCGGCGGCTGGTACAGCCAGTAGCGCGCGGCACCGCGAGACTGCAGGAACAGCTCGACCCAGCGCCAGCCCGCGACACCGAGCAGGCCGAAGCCGTCGGTGTCGGTGTGCGGACGCTTCAGCGGTGCGTAGGTTCCCTCGCCCCAGTGCCAGCGGTCGGCCAGCACGATGACCTTGTCCAGGTCGATCTTCTCGGCGTCCAGTACGTAGTCCTTGATGACCCAGCGGCGTGACTCCTGCTCCGGTCGTCCCTTGTGCAGCTTCACCAGCGGACGGTGGGGATAGCGGCTGCGCAGCTCGGTCTCCACCGCGTCGATCAGTGTGCTCTTGCCGGACGCGTCGGCGCCCTCGATGATGATGAACATGTCTCTCCAGTCTCTTTGTCTTTGGTGCTACTTTGCTATTATAGTGGGTAAGCCGGTCCTACGGGATCATCTCTACGCGGTAGATCGCGTCGATCTTGGGGTCGCGCTCGGCAGCCGTCTCCAGTAGCCTCTGGGCTACGTTGGTCAAATACCTGGCGCCTCCGTCGTCGTACTTGTATAGTGCGTCCAGGACGGCCTCCGGGTCCTCCGAGACCTGGGCCCAGTGACGGTACTTCTCTGGAAAGACCAGCTCGGCCTCCGCCGACGGCTGGCACTCCTCGCACGGTACGGCGCTGGTCAGGATGTCGTCGTACGGGACCTCCTGCAGTCCGTAGCGCTTGACCAGCGGACAGGCTGCTCCGTGGTAGACCAGGGACACGCCGACGCGCGACAGGACGTACGAGCCGCTCTCGGTGCGGTACAGCTCGAACTCAATCCAGCGGGTCGCGCCGCGCCGGTGTGACGACGACTTGCCCAACTCTGTGCCGTTGAACTGTAGGGTTCTGGCCCCGTCTTTTACCTCAAACACTGATGTTCTCCCTGCGTAATTATCCCTGTGTGTTCCTGCGTCAATTCTAAACTAACTATCGGTCGGCGTCTTTATCCGACACGCACTGTTTTAGCTGGTTTTCCAGCATCAACACAGTGGACTTTTCAATTCTAAGTGCCGTTTCCAGCTCGGTCAGAGCGATCGTACTGCTGACTAGACGCTCTCTGGTCACCAGCAGTAGCTGCTCTAGCGTCTCGTAGGTCGGCTTGGCTCCGCTAGGCTGTTGAGTCATTTTTTCTCCATAACTACGCAAGCTCAGTGACCGATAGTGCTTGAATTAGTCTCATCGTTCGAGCGAGCTCTCTGGTTTCCGCGGTGGCCAGGTCTACCGGATAGCGCTTGTTGGCACCGTAGGTCAGGTAGTCGCTCAGTTGCGTGGTGTAAAAAGCCTGTACTGCGGCACAGTACTCGGCAACAACCTCCTGTGGAACGGCTCCAGCGTCGGCCGCCGTAACGTCTGAGCTGACCAGAACGCTGCCGTCTTCGGCTAGGTACTGCTTAGTGAGCTTTACCGTTCGCACGGTACCGTTGGCGCTTCTACCCAGTTCTGACTCTACTACGGCGTAAGTGTACGTCCAGGCCATTCTACTCTTCCATTCTCGCTCTAAGCTCCGCTATCTCGTCACGCAGCTGTCGTACTATCGGCACTAGTAGCACCCCGAGCTTAGAGTAATCTAGACCGGTAGGCTGTGCAGCGTCGTTTTCGTCGTCGTACACCACCAGGTGCCGAAGTCCAGCTTCGTCTACTTCTTCGGCGATAAAGCCGATCATCTCGGTGCCAAGGCCAGTGGCCTCTGGATCGATCTTAGCGTTGTCTAGCTGGTACGTTACCGGCTGTAAACTTAGCAGGGCGTTTGAGTCAAAATTGTATGGTTCAATGTTGGTTTTTACACGTCTAGACGACACGTCCGTGATCGTACCTGTATACCTAATGTTTCCGGTTACGTAGAGCGCGTTTGCCGTAGCGTTTCCAGAGTTTATGCCCACTTCTCGGCTAGTAGTGTTGATGCTCATTACCGTTTGATCACCGGCAGCATTGTACACGTACAGGTCACCGCGAATGCCTTCAAGCATTACGACCGGAGAGTACAGACCAATTTCACTTAGTCCGCACTCTACGTAAAAGCCGCCGTCGGCCCACACCTGCACTTGCTGAAAAGTATCGCCCAGCATGGCAATTTCTACGGCGTTAGCCTCTAGACCCATGGACAAAATACCACCACCGTAAGTACCAAAGTACCCAACAAAACTAGCTGTAGTGTCCGTAAAACGTAGTCCTAGACCGGCGGTTGAGTCGTAGATTCCGTATCCAAGGCGTACCGATTCGCTGCTAACACCGTCGTCTAGCGCAATGGTGGTGCTAGACAAGATGTTGTCACCGGTAATGGTGTCTCCCTGGATCATGGTACCGGTAATAGAGTCTGCGGTCAAAATAGCTGCGCTAATTGACCCGGCGTTTATTTCGTTGGCCGTCACGGAGTTGGCGATCAGGTCTGGACCGCTAATTCTGGCCAGCGCAAAGCCGGTCTGTGCACCGGCAGAGGTCTTGTTATCAGAGGTGTCGACGGCTATCAGCCTAAAGTAGAAGACAGTACCGTTGGCTGTGCCAGACGGAGACACGTACACCGCCAGCTCGTTTGCGCTGCGCAGCGCTCCAATTTTTGTGCTGGCGTCGGGCGTAAACCCGCTGGTGGTGGACACGTGCACCTCGACGTAACTGAACTCGCTTGGCGGAACGGCGTTGGTGCTGTCCAGTCCGTTCCACTTGACCGTGAAGGTGCTCAGTCGCGACGTAACGGTGGGCGCCGACGGAGTGTTCATGGCGTTGGCCGCGGTGCCGGTGGTAATGCTGATCGGAGTGGCGTAGTCCGACAGGTTGTTAGTAATGTCGTAGGCCTTGACCGTAAAGTACACGGTTTTCGCCGGAGTCAGTCCGAGAATGGTGCACTGGGTGTCCAGTGGCTCCTTGTCGTCGGTCAGCTGCCAGTTGTCCGCGGTGTTGTAGCGGTAGTACACCTTGTACCCGGCCAGGTCCGCCAGCGTGGTCAGCTCGGCGTCGGCGTTGGTCGTCGGCGCGGTCCAGCTCAGCTCGACTCTGGCTCGTGGACCCTTGTAGTCTACGTAGCCGCTGGTCGTAGCAGTAAGGTCGGTGGGTGCGGACGGTGCGACGCCGTCGTCGATCACGGTGCCGGTCGGCACTCCGCTCTTCCACTCGCGACCGTCCCACCAGTACAGGGCGTTCGGGGTAGTGGAGGTGTCGACCCAGGTGTCCCCCACGTTGCGGGCCAGGGCGAAGGTCTGCGACAGCGTTCCCGCGTCGAGAGTCGGTGCGACCACGCTCTGAGGACTGTTGAAGTCGTAGGAGACCTGCGGTGCCGAGGTGGCCTTGGCGTCCACCGACGAGACGGCGGTCGACGGTACGTTCGTGGCGGTCTTGTCGTAGCTGATGGTGGTGCCGCTAAAGTTGCTCACCGAGTAGGTGCCGTTGAAGGTGGTGTCCACGCCCGTTACCGTGACGGTGTCGCCGGTCACGAAGCCGTGGCCGGTGCCCAGCGTGAGCGTGGCGACGTTGCTGGTCAGCGCCTTGTTGGTGACAAGCTTGACGGTGCGCGCGGCGCTCTTCACGACGAAGGTACCGTCAAACGGGTCGCCCAGTCCCGACACCACCACGGCATCGTTGACTATGAACTCGTCGGCGTACGTCGACGGGTTTAGCTTTACCGTGGCCGTCGTGGCCGTCGAGCTCTTGGACACGATCGTGTACTGTCCGCTGCGCACCTGTGGACTGGCAGAGTACGGTCCTGTGCTGTCCAGACGCACGCTGAAGTAGTCGCCGTAGACGTTGGTGCCCTTGGTCAGCACCTGGTAGCGGACACCGCTGGTCGTGCGGCGGCCGTCTGTCTTCTGGCTGGCGCGCGTTGGAACTCCGGCGATGAGCAGCACGTCTCCCACCGACACGCTCTCTACCTGTCCGCCGTAGACGAAGAGCTCGTCGTACTTCTTGTTGCCGTTCCAGGCGGAAACGTACAGCGTGCTGGACACTTCGAAGACGCTCGACGGCTGCGTCGGTGCCTTGATGGTCGAGTTGTTCTCGTTGTTGGGGGTGTTTCCGGTCTCGATCTGCTCGAGCAGCGTCGGTTCTAGCTGCTCCGGCGTCACGGACGCGGGCTTGATCACCTTCGCCACTCGTCGGAGCTCGACCGCCTTCAGGCGACGGTCTACTCCGGTGAGTATCGTCGTGATCTTTCTACGCCGTCTCCTCAGTGCCACGCTTGTCCACCTGCGCTTCCGTTACTAGTTGTAGGCTTACCTTCTCGGGGAAGGGGGTGCCGTCAGGCACCGTCACCGTGTAGGCGTCGATCTTGCGCACCAGCACGGTCCCTCGAGGCTCGAGGTCGCTCGCCAGTCGCAGGCGCACGAACTCGTCGTCGATGATGATGGAGCACCAGTCGCCCGGCTTGTAGGTTCCGACGTACGGGTACAGCGACCCGTTGACCTCGATGGTGATGTTGGAGATGGGCGGTCGCGCCTCGTCCAGGTACTGCTGAGCGTACACGACCAGCTTGTCCATGTCCAGCGTGTCCTTGCTCTGCTCCACCTGCTCGAGGATCGGCCAGCCCGCGTCCAGCAGGTCGGTGGCCGAGAACGCCGCGTACGGCTGGCTGTCCTCCGCGTTGCTCTCCCCGGTGTCGCCCTGCACCCAGAAGCGCGTCGCCGACTCCTCGGCGCTCTCCTCCATGGAGGCGTTCATGATGTTGCCCGGGTGCTCGAAGACCAGGCGGTCCGCGCCGAACGCCGAGATCGGCGCCGCCTCGCCGAACGGCAGCACGCCGCCAGGCTGGTCGGCCAGGTAGGCGGTGTACTCCGCCGGCTTGATCGGCATGAGCACGAAGGTGCGCGTGAACGAGTTGGTGGCCGGGTCGAAGGCGCAGTCGATGCGGTACTCAAAGCCGTCAACGGTGTTCGAGTAGGCGTCCAGTGCCTCGCCGACCGAGCGCAGCTCGAAGCCGCGGTACATCTCGTTGCTGACGTTGCTGCCGCTGTAGGCGGTGGTCGAGTAGCCGACGTTCACGTCCGAGTTGTTCGGGAACTCTCCGTAGGTCTTGGTGCTCACGTACGGACTGACCTTGGCGGTCGCCGCGTTCGTCACGGCGGTGGTGGCGAGGTCCTTGGAGATGCCGCTGGTGTAGGTGAAGGTCGTCGTGGTCGGGGTGGCGTCGATCACCCAGGTGCCGTCCATGTCCGCGTTTATGCCGCTCACCACGACGATGTCCCCGGCGTCGAAGCCGTGCGCCGAGCTGGTGGTCAGCGTCACGGTGTAGTCGGTCACCGCGCGCTGTGTGACGGTGCGGCTGGCGCCACTGACGCTGGTGGTGCTCACGTTGCTGCCGGTGTTGGCGTAGGTGAGGCTGGTCGGGGTGGGCACGTCCAGGACCACCGAGGTGTTGGTGTTGAAGCCGGCGACCGACACGTTGCTCACGGTCAGTCGCTGCCCGGGAATCATGAAGTGCTGGTCGGTCAACTGCAGCGTCGCGACGTTGCCGCTGCGCGAGACGCTCGAGATGTCGGTGTAGTAAGTGCTGTAGGGCTCGATCACCGTGTTGGGAAACGAGGTCTCGATGAAGTCGACGTTGACCATGTCGAGCAGGTCGCGGGTGTACTGGTACGTGTCCACCTGCACGGTGACGGTGACCACGTCGGACAGCGCCGTCGCGGTGACGATCGGTATGGTGAAGACGGTGTCGGTCGGGGCTGGGCTGCTCGCGACGGTGTAGAAGCCGCTGTACTGCATGTTCTCGTCCAGGAAGATGATGCGCACCGGCATGCCCGCCGCGAAGTCGAAGGTGCTGGCGGTGAGCGTGACCGTGGCCGTGGTTCCGGTGCACGCGATGCGGGCCTCGTAGTCGTGCGACCAGGTCTTCCAGATTACGCGGTGGTGCAGGTAGCTGGTGAACTCGGAGGCCTGTACCTGCAGCTGGCGGTTGACGATGTCGTAGGTGCGCGACCAGATGATGCCGCCCCAGACGCACTCGTCGTTGCGGACCACGTACAGCGCGGTCTTTCCTGGCATGGTGCGGTAGTAGAAGTCGGTGCCGACCGTCGACTCGATGACCGGGATGCTGCCGCTGAACGGACCCGCCTCCTTGATGGAGCGGGTGTAGCTGACGCCGCTGAACGGTATCTCGGCCAGGAGCTGGTTGCTCAGCAGGTCGCAGGTAAAGTAGCGGTACTGCGGTACCGCGTCGTTCGTTGGCGTTAGCACGTCTGTTCCTCTGTCTGTGTCGTTGTACTTAGATTCTAACCTACCCGAGCCAGCCCGAGCGGAAGATGACCTCCAGCGAGGCGGTGCCGTTCGCGGTCGACTCGTCCTCCAGCTTGAGGACGTTCTCGCCGGGCGCCAGGTAGATCCAGTCTACCAGTGTGTCTACGCGGTAGCGTGCGCCGTCGACGTAGCCGTTGAAGGCGACCTCGCGGTCGTAGGTGTCGATCTCCAGGCGCTCCGGCTCGACGTAGGCTACCGCACCGTTGGTGTCGGCGGTGGCCGAGACGTTGGTACCGGTGTTGGCGTAGGAGATGATGGCGTAGCCGGTGACCGGGTCAGCGTCCACCGCGGTCAAGACCAGGTTGGTGCCGTTCCAGCCGGTGATGCCGGTGACGTTTATCAGGTCTCCGGCGCTGAGCACCGAGGCCGTCGACACGTTCACGACCAGGGTGGCCACGTTGCTTGCGCGCGACTTGGTGACGGTGGTGCCGATGGTGGCACCGGGCCCGACCAGGCTCTCGGTCAGCACGATCGACTGGCCGGTGGTCAGGTTTGTAATGCTGGTCGGCGTGCCGCAAGGCCCAGTCACTACCAGGTTGCAGAACACTCGGGTGTTGCCGTGGTTCGTCACGGTGACCTCGCCGCTGCGGGACAGCGCGGCGTTCTTGGCGCCCACGGTATAGACGTCGTAGCCGAACTCGCTGCCGTCGACCCACTCGTACTTGATCGGGTCCGGCGCGCGCAGTCCGATCGAGAACTCGGTGCGTCCGCGGGGGTTCACGGTGCGGATGTTTACCTTGCCGTTCAGGCGTACCCAGGAGGCCTTGCTGCGGTCCTCCTCGGTGATGAGCCAGTCGCCGCGGTAGACGAGGTCGGTCGCCTCGATGAGCTTGTTGCGGGCCTTGGCCACTCCCTCGCGCGACTGCGGCAGGAACACTCCCGTCACGGTGATGTCGCGGGCGGTCCAGCGTCCGCGAGAGTCGTACGAGCCGTCCGCGAAGCCGCGGGTGAGGTCGGGCATGTTGGAGTTTGGCTGCTCCCACCAGCCGTCGATGTCGGTGACGACCCAGACGGTGCCGTCCTCGTCGATGGTATTGAAGACCAGCTTGCCGAGGGCGATGTCGGCGTTGAGCTCGGCGCCGGTGAGGTGTGGCTTTGGCACCTTGGACAGCGCCTTGTCCATGGTCTTGTTTTCCTGCGCCTGCGTGGTGTTCTCGAAGTACTCGCGCACGCGCGACTCCGCCTCGAACAGCACAGCATCGACCAGGAAGGTCTCGTCGGCGACGGCGGTCGTGGTCTGTACTACCGACACGACGGCGTAGTTGGCGTTGCTAGGGGCGGTGGCGACCAGGCCGACGCGCGACCAGTCGTCCTCGAAGGTGTAGTAGAAGCTCTCGCTGGTCGAGGTGGAGATGGCCGAGCCGCCCGAGCTGGCGGCGAACCAGGCAACGGTCAGGACGGCGGTGACGGCCTCCTCGCCGACCGGGACCTTTATGTACGCCGAAACGGCGTACTGCGTAGACGGTGTCACGGCGAAGCGGTCGCTGACGATGCCGGTGTTGGTAGTTGCGGCCTTGGTCACGCGGGCGCAGGAGTCGCCGAAGAGGCTGTCTCCGGTCACCCTCGCGATGGCGGTGCTGCCGCCGGTGGCCGCCCAGAAGAGCAGCGTGCTCTTGAACGACGGGTTGGGGATCAGGTTTACGCGCGCCACTAGAAGCCACCTCTACGCATCTCGAAGGCCAGCTGCCGGGAGACGACCGCCGCCAGCGCCTGCTCGTCCATGCCCGGTGACGGGTGAACGTTGACGGTGATGGTGTTGCCGACGCCGCTCGCGGCGTTCGAGTCGCCGTTGATCGCGCGCAGTAAGCTCAGGTTCTTCTCGGTCGACGCGGCGTTTACCACGAACTCGCCGTTGGACAGCATGGTCGGAATGCGGTCAGAGCGCGGACCGCCAGGGCCCGAGACTAGACCGCCGCTGGCAAAGCCCATGGCCAGCTTTCCGATAGAGCCACCGTTTTTATTTGTACTAGGCTTTGGAATGTAGAAGCCTCCGATTGGAACGTAGCCAGTCGCAAACGGACCACCGCTGGTTCTATTCAAGACGTTGCTGCTTCCGCCACCAAAGCCCATCATTGCCCAGAGTTTGTCCTTGGGGTCTATTCTTTGAATGTTGACGCCCAGGTTTATGGTGTAGCCAGCGCCTTGAATTATGGTTTTGAACTTATCTATTGCTTCCCGTACTTCACCCTCGTTTTTGGCGTTGCTCAGTGCGTCGGTAAACGCGTCAACCGCGCTCTGTCCAACTGCGCCGGCGGCAGTGGCGATAATTGGATTCCAGTCTGCGTAGGTCTGCTTCATTGCCTCGCTCGCTTGAAAAACCGCTTGCTCACTTACTTCTCTCAGCGGGGCTAGCTCTGCTGCAGTACGCTTTACCAGCGCTGCGGCGTACTTTGGCCCTTCTTTCCCCATCGCCATAATTGCGTCTACTGTGGCCTGTCCAGCCGTAACCTGTAGGATCCCTAGGTTCTTTTGGTAGGCCGCTGCGTCTCTGAACTGCTGTTTTAGCTTATTGACAAACGCTTCTACGTTTACTTCTCCGTCTTTAGTGGAGTCTTTTAGTGCTTGTTGAAAGTCGACAACCGAGTTAGCTGCGTCAATAATTTGATTGCTTAGCTCGGCAATTGCTTGTTTTTGTCTAAGTGCGGCAACTTCGCCCTCGCCATTTGCAAACGCTAAGAGCTTTATTTTGTCAATACTCTTACCGGTAGCGTCGTACAGGTCAATGCCCATCATCAGCGCTTGCTCTTTTAGTGACGCTGTAAACTCGTCCATTTCGTCCAGCGCTACTATGCGCTGCGTGTCATTTAGCTTGGCCTGGTCGCCAAACTTTTTGAAGGCCCTCTGTGCGGCTGGTAAGTCTTCGCCTGCTAGCTCTGTCAGAGACTTGCCCATTGCGCCCAGTGAGTCCGCCAGTCCAGTAGTACGTGCATTTGCAAAAAGAATTGCAGCGCCAAAGTTTTGTTGCGCGAGCGATAGTTGGTTTAGATTTGCACCTAAGTTAGAAAAGTCTCCAAGTTGATCTTTTACGTATCCGTCCGGCACGGCGAGCAGCGCTTGCTTCCAGATGCCAGCTGCGCTGGCGCCGTTTTTCATGGCGGCCGTAACGCCCTTCTGTGCCTTTTCCATGTTGCCGGCGTGGATCGAGATGGCCAGCATGGCAATCTCCATGGCCACGAGAATCGCCAGCATGACCGGGTTGCCCATGAAGGACTTCTTCATCTGAGCTCCGGCAACCTCTGCCGTGATGCCTAGTCTTTTCCAGCTGGCCGAGGCAACCGCTGTTTCAATTGGAATCTTACGCATTGAAGCGCTGGTCAACGCTAGACGGATCTGAAAGCCGACGAAGACCAGCTTTAGCTTGTCGAGCACAAGGATCATTAGACCAAAAGCGGACGCAATGCCGAGTAGTGTACCCAAGAACTGCGCCACGGGGTTGTTCATCAGCGCCTTGAGTGCAGTGGCCGCGCCGCGAAGGTGCAGTGCCAGCGTCTCGAAGAAGGCGGTCGCCTGTCCGGCGTCGGTCATGGCCTCGACCATCTCCAGCAGGTACTTCACTACCTTAGCCAGCGACGGTCCGACCGCGATGGCGTCCTTGAGCATGTCGCGGATTGTCGGCGCCATGCTGCCTAGGATCTCCCACAGCTCCTTGGTGGCCGGCTCGGCACCCAGACCGCGGAAGGCGTCCAGGATCTTGTTCAGTCCTTGCGACATAGCGATAAAGTTGGTCGCGGCGCCCTTGTAGTAGCCCTTCAGGTAGGCCTGCTTGCTGGCCTCCTTGTTGATGGCCTTGAACCGACTGCTCGCCTCGCCCATCCACTTGAGCAGCATCTCGCCGCCGGAGCCGGGACCGACGGCCGCGCTCATGCGTGCCCTAAAGCCGCCGAGCACGTCGCGAATAATGGCGCCGAGCGCAGCGGCGCTGTCACCGGCGCGTCTAAAGGTCTCCTGCAGTGCGCCGCTGGCGGTACGCGCCGCGAAGAAGTCGTCCATCTTGCCGCTGGCCTTCTCGAGCCAGCCCAGGAAGCGCTGGGTCAGCGGGTCCAGGGCGATCATCACGGTCAGGAAGCTGCTAAAGACGCTGCCCAGCACGGTGCCGATGGTCGGTAGGTAGCGTCCGATCTGCTCGAAGAACCCGGTGATGTTCTCCTGCACGCGCGGTGAGAGCAGCTTGTCTGTTAGGTTTTTGGCGGCCTCGCCGAGGCCGATGCCGACGGCCTTGTAGCCGGCGACCAGACGGTCGAAGAGACCGCCGTTCAGTATGCGCTCGATCTGCGTCTGTAGCACGGGCAGGAAGCCGGAGGCGGCCGCTTCCTTCAGGTCCTTCATCCTGTCCTGGATGGTGACCAGGTACTTGGCGAACTCCCTCTGCGACGGGGTCAGCTTGGCGAACGGGTCGTTGCCCGCCTTGTCCTTCTTGTAGTCCTCTGGGTTCTCCAGCTCGTCCTTGAGGTCCGCGTTTCGGTCCTTGGCGCGACGGTACGCGAGCTCGGCCTCCTGGTAGGAGAGCAGCGCCTCGCGGCGCGCCATGCTGTTCGGCGGTAGGTCCTGTACGCGAGCGAGCGAGTTTCTGGCTTTTTCCAGCGTGATCGCCGCGCGCTTCTCGGACAGCGCTGCGTCTTCCGCGTCGAAGCGCAGTTGCTGCATCTCCTCGCGGGTCTCGCGCAGGCTCTTGGTCAGACCGCCCTGCGCGCCGGTAGAGGCTCTGACGGCCTCCATCACGCCACCGAGCGCGGACTTGGCCACCATGCTGGCTATCTTCATGGCGGAGAATACGTTTACCAGCACCAGACCGGCGGTTGCCGCCTGCCCGGTTACCGCGATGATACCCTCTAGCCCACCGACCAGTGTTGCCACCGAGCCGACCAGCGCACCGATGGCGCCCTGGAGCAGAAAGCCTACGCGCATCAGCGCGGTCCAGGCCTTGCTGGCGGCGATGGCCTTGCTGGCGTCCATCTTGTTCATGCCCTTGTTGAACGCCTTGCTGACGTTCTCGCCGGCGGCACCCGCCTGGACGCCCGCGCGGTCGGCGGCGTCCTTGATGCTCTTCTCAAAGCCGGTGGTGATCGCCCTGACGATTACGTGTGCTTCACCCAGTACTGCCATGTGCGATCACCTCCTTCCTTGTTCGTTGCCGTCGTCTAACCGAGCGGCGCGTCTAGTACTGCGCCAAACGGCTTGACCGAGTCTTCCTTCAGCGCCGTCGGCGCGAAGTAGCTCTTTGTCTTTGCCTGCTCCCGGGGGTTGAACGGTTGTACGTCGCCCAGGTCGTCGTCTAGCTCCATGTCGTCGTCGAGAGTAACACCACCACCGGCGCTGTCGTCCTGCGACAGCGCGTAGATGTAGTCCACTCCGTAGACCTCGCGGTAGAAGTTCTTTCTGGCCAGCTGACGAATCTTGCTCTGCTCCACCGAGGCCGTCACGACGTCGTCTTCAAACATGTAGTGGATCAGGTCTAGCATGTTGTTCAACTCCATTCTTCGCAGGTCCAGGTGCAGTGAGATGGCTCTACCGTTTACGTAGTGCCAGAGGTCTAGTGCCCACCTAGTTAGGCCTCTGGCTGCTCTTCCGGGCGGCCGGAGTACTCCGAGATAAGCCAGCCGACGATCTCGCTCAGGGTGTCGATCTTTACGACGCGGTGCTTGTCCTTGATGAGCGCGTTGAAGCGCACGAAGCTCTCGTCTTCCAGTACTCCCTCGAAGAAGTCGAGGATGATGGTGGCGGTCTTTGCGCCGTCGTCTGTGTTGCTGTTCTTGACGATGTCGAGCATAAAGCTGCCCTGGATCTCCGGTACGCAGGTAAACTCTTCGTCGTGCAGCTTGAAGACGATCGGTTCCTTGCTCAGTTCGGAGGCGCCCACGCCGAAGTCCTTGAATCTAGATGTCATGTCTGTTTCTTTCTCTGAGGTTAGTGTCGTGTGTATGCGCTGCGGTTACAGCGTACTGAACAATTTTAGGTTGTCCGTAAGATAGCGATTTGGCTTGGTGCCCGGGTGCCGAACGGCCCGGTAGAAGACCATTTTTCCGTTCTGTCTGAACTTTAGGGCCTGTCCCTTGCGGGGCTGAATAGTGTGCGGTCTCGTGCCCTCGTGGTGCATTCGAGCGTGCTTGACGCGGGAGCCGATCTTCATCTCCTGGCCGTAGGTGCGTCGAGCGTGCGCCTGTATGCGGATCGACTTCTGCAGACGACCGGTCTTGCGACCCGCCTGCGCCTTGGCCAGTCCGACGAACGTCTCGCCGACTCCGCGGAGCCAGACACCGACCTCGCCGCTGGGCTCTCTCAGGTACTGGGTGACCGCCGGGCGGTATAGGCGCAGCTTTACCTTGCCCATGCGCGCGATGGACACTATGGCACCGCCATGGTGATCTGCAGGGTCACGGTCTGAAAGCCGCCCTGCGGTTCGTCCGCCTCGGCGGTCGCGATGACGCCCACGCCGTAGCCGGTGTCGTCCCACTGGTCCAGCAGGTTTACCGACTCCAGCAGCACCCAGAGGTCGATCGCCGACGAGCGCGAGCCCAGCTCGATTTTGGCGGCGCTCGGTGGGCGACCGTTCACACCCACGACCGGGATTGCTCGCGAGATCGAGATACTGAGCGTAGCGCTGCGCGATACGTTGCAGCGGACCGGACGCGAGGCCTGGTCTCCCGGAGGTCCTAGGTACACCTGAGTACACCAGACCGCCAGCTGCTCGCAGTCGACGACCGGAGTCCCGAGGGTCCAGTACTGTCGGTTCGGCAGGTTGACGTTGTACGACTGAAAGACGGTCGCCACTCTCTCGAGGACGCCGTCCATCAGGTCACAGAGCCGGGTAGCGTCTTCGGCTACTCCGGTTACGTCAATCTCGGTCGACAAGCTACTGCTCCGCTGGGGTCTCTTCTACGGGCGCTACGGTCTCCTCTGGAGCCGCTACGACCTCTTCTACTGCTACTACCTCTTCGACCACTGCCGGGGTCTCTACGGCCACCGGAGCAGGCTTTACCTTTGCTGGCTTCGCGGCCACGGCCGGCTTTACCTCGGCGGCTGGCTTCGCGGTGCCGAGCATGTCGCTGGCGCGGAAGTTGGTCTGAACTGACATTTTTTCTCTTTTCGTTTGAGTTGGTGTTACCGTTACAATTTTGCTTCTAGCTGGCCAGGTTGATCTTTACGTTGCCGCCGGCCAGCTCCACCACGGTGGCGATGTTGTCGACCGTCTGCGTAGCGTACAGGTCCCAGGTTCCGGGGTCCACCATGCCGAGCACCGTGGTTAGACTGTCGTAGGCCAGCGAGACTGTGACGGCCTCGTCGTCCTCGTCTAGGACCACGGTGGTCAGCTCGGTGGACTTCGAGCCCGACCAGTTGCGGACGGTGGCCGACAGACTCCAGCCTTCCTCGCTGAGGAGGAAGTCTGCGTTGATGTCGGACACCGCCAGCTCCAGCGTTCCGGTTCCGGAACGAGGCACCACGATGTCGCTCGAGCTGGCGGCCAGCTTGTACGGCTTCGGAGTGTAGCGACGCGCGCGCGGCGAGTCGGGAGAGAAAACTTTTGGTCGAACTCGAGCACCGTCCGGGTTGGCGGTCTTGATGAAGAGGTCGATGGCGTACATGCCGGTACGCAGTTCCTGGATGAAGTCCTGCTGGTCCAGGATCGTGTAGGACACGCCCTGGCGAGCCACCGAGGTGACGCGCTGCGGCAGCGCGCACTCTTCGTCGCCGGACCAGAGCTTGATGAACTCGATGGCCAGCGTCCTAGCGGCCATCTTGCCGATGGCCGGCACGTCAGCGCCGTAGGTGTAGGTGATCTCCAGGTTGCACGGTGTCCAGGAGCTGCCGGCGCGGAGCTGTATGGTCGAGTGGTCTACTAGGTAGTAGCCGGAGGCGTCGATCACCTGACCGGTCGAGCCGCTGCGCACTGCCAGCACGTTGTTTACCGGACGCCCGCGCAGCTTTACGCGCGACTCCGGCGACAGACCGTCGGCCACGATCTCCGAGAAGTCGTCGTACTGGTCGGTCGGGATCTGGTACACGTCGCCGCTGACCAGGATTGGCGCGTAGTTCAGCGCCGAGGCGCCGAGCTGGTAGTTGCGAGACTTGCAGTTGTAGCGCTCGGTCACCGTGGTAAGACCCGAGTACTTGCGTCCAGACATCGCCCAGAGCAGGTAGGACGCAGTTTGAATTGCCTCGGTGGTGAACTCGGTGTAGCCGTAGTCCCCGAGGTCGTCTGCCGTCACCCACATGGTGCTCATGGCGGTCTCTCCTTAGTTCGTTAGGTCCTGTTAGTAGTAAGGCGGCGCGCCCGTGTATCTCTGTACACTTCGACGCGCCGCCCTCTAGACCGTTGTTAGGCGGTTGGGTCTTCGTTCGAGCGAATAACGCGGTCCACGGTAACGTCAGGGTTGTAGTTGACGTTTCCAGGAACGTTGTACTGGGTAGTCGATACAGACGGTGTCGACTTCACGGTGGCACCGGTCACGACAGCTTCAGGTACGTCAGACGCAGTCTTGTCGAAGCTGATGGTGTAGGCGGTTACGGCGGTGATCTCCTGAGTACCGTTGAAGGTGCTGTCAATACCGGCCACTACTACGGTCTCGCCGACGACAAAGCCGTGGGCGCTGGCTGTGGTGATGGTCGCGACGTCGTCGGTCAGCGCCTTGAAGGTTACGCCGTAGATCGCCGAGGCGTCTAGGTCGGTCACCGCGGTGTAGGTGCCGTCTTCAGAGCTGTCGTTGATGCCGTCGTAGTTCCAGGTGTAGAAGCCGTTTAGACCAGTAGGCGCCCAAGTAGCACGCGAGTACGAGTACGGACGCTCAGCGGCAACCGGGTACTCCCAGCGACCGTCTGGACCAGAACCAAAGTTGGTGTTGCCAAGACCGTAGCCCTCGAAGGTGTTGGCCAGTAGGCCGTTCTCGATGACGCGGTCACCCGACTGACGTACCTTCACGTACGGGAACACCCAGTGGAAGTAAGGCAGGGTAGACGACTTCTTGCCGCTCTTGATCGCGTGCGACCAGGCCTCGATGGCCACGCCGTTGCCGGCAGGGTCGTCGCCGACGCCCGGTGCAGCCCAACCGACAGACTTCATGTCTGGAGTGCCGAAGGTGCCGAGGTTCTTGCGGAGCAGTAGACCGCCAGAGAGCAGAGCGGTGAGCTCTGGGTCTGGCTCACAGATGGCGAGTTCCATGGTAATGCGCTTCAGGGTGTCCGGTGACTTGTAGGTCACGCAGACGGTGCCGTTGGCCGACTTTTCGGTGATCTCGTCGCCCTCTTCGTACTCCGGGGTAAACGATACTCGCATGAAGGCCGAGGTGGTGTAGCTGTCGCCCGGGCCGTTTAGTAGGTTGCCAGCTGCGTCTAGGCGAGTGACACGGATCGACACACCTTGGATGCTGGCTGCGTATTCTTGAGTAGCCATGTAGCTATTCTCCTTGGTTTAGGCTGTTAGGTCGACCCGAACAGCGAGGTGGATTGAGGTATCAAAGTAAACCGCAACCGGGCGGATCGCCTTGAGACGCATGTCATTCGCGTTGCCCGACACATCGTAAGCCTGGCTTAGATTGTCGTTCACGACATCGACGTCGCCCACGTAGGTGCGGACGGTACCGGTGGCGTAAATCCATTTGTTGCTTATCGACGCAGTTGCACCGGTAGCTTCGTCAGGTCCTGTACCTGAGTATCCGTTACCAACAACTACTGGAGTGCCACCCATGGTCTGTAGGTGGTCCTCATCCTTGTTGTGGAAAAGCATTTGGCTGTTGCTAGAAAGCAAGGCAGCTACGTCGCGGGTCATGTGAATAATGCCCTGCTCGCCAAACTGAGAGGCTTCTGCGATGCCCTGCTCTAGGATTGCAAGAGCGCGCTTAGCTGAGTAGGCAGTACCGCTGCCAAGAATAGTTGCGCTAGCGTCAGAGAGTGCTACGTTGTCGTGAGTCTCTCCCTTACGAACAGCGCCGTCCCAGAGTTCCTGCTCGATAGCTTTCTGGGTCCCGCCTTCAATCTGACGCTTCAGGCGAGCAACACGGTCAAGACCTAGGAATCCTAGGGTCGAGACGTCTTCAGTTGCCTCAATGAAGAAAGGCTTGATCCTGTTGTAACGGGTTGGAGTTCTAGAGCCGACACTGTCCGAGGTGGTGTCCGTGTCATCAAAAAGTACTAGGTTGCTTACTTCGGTTTCCCACTCTTGTGAGAAGCCACGAATCCACTGGTCTTCGTTGGCCGAGTTTTCTGGCTTGACTACTGCGAGTAGACCGAAGGCGGAGGGCACGATCTCTGGTGCCGCTACAACGCCGTTCTTTGGAAAAGCCATTTGATAAATCCTTATCTAAAAATTATGGGGTAGGGAGTGGGGCCTTTCGACCCCACTCCCGACCACGAGGTTTTTATTCCTCGATTGCAGCTGCGGTTGCGCCACCAGTGGTGTCGCGTAGAGCTGCGGCAACACCGTTGATGCTGATAGCAGAGGTGATCGCAAGTGACTCGATACCAACCTTGGCAACGTTCTCGAAGGTTTCAACGAACATCTTGTAGTCGTTGGTGCCTACGAGCGAGCTGTCGCGGATGATACCTAGGTCGAGGGTACCGCCGTCGAGGAACAAGAAGGTTCCTTCAGCGAAGAGGTACCAGGTGATGCTGTCTGGGAACTCGAGTAGCTTGGCAGCTGAACCCTGCTGTGCACCGAACGAGTTTAGGTCGACAGAAGCGACCATGTCTACGTTCGAGCCGGCTAGGTAGCCCTTGATCTCAGCTTCGCCAACACCGAGTGAACCGTCACCAGGCATGTTGAGTGCTAGGTCGGCGGCCATCGCGTCGAAGATCCACGCAGGAACGATCGCCTTTAGACGAGTTCCAGCGTCGATGCGGTGACGTGAACGGTAGGCAACTGCTGCCTTGCGGATCTGCACGAGGAAGTCACGGGCAAAACCGATTAGGCTTGCGGCCTCGGTAGTCGCAGCGTGAGCGTTCACAGCGGTAGAACCGGTAGCAATCTTGCTCAGCAAGTTCAACTCGGCGTGACGAGCGTGCTGTACTAGAGCTAGCTCGTTGTGGCGAGCGATCAACTCCGGGTACGCGCGGGTCATCAAGTTACCGAACTGTAGCTGCAAGGTGATTGCGTCGGTAGAGACGGTGGTCTCCTGCGCTGCAGTCACAGTCAAGCTGTTCTTTACGGCGTCGGCAGGGTCGGCCTCTGGGTCGTAAGCTAGGTCAGCTGCCGCGGTCCAGGTACCTACAGCGTTAGCGTAGTTGTACACGGTGCCCGAGTTGTAGCTTACTAGGCTAGGTGGAGTCACGAAACGGATACCGCCACGGTCTGCCTGGAAGCGAGGTAGTGCGTCGCGAACTGGGCGGTCGGTGGTTGAGCCGAGACCGAAGATGTCGTACTTGACGGCAAACGGTGCTGCGTGGCCACCAGAAGCAACGATGGCTTCAGGGCCTACAACACTGTTGATCTTCAGGTTGTTTGACTCAGCGTCGGTGGTCAGAGTACGTGCCTCTGGGTAGTTGGTGGTGAGGGACGCAACGATGTGCTGCTCTCCGTCGCCTCCGTTGACACGACGTAGTGAGTGGAGACGCTTCTCCATAGCCGAAGCTACTTCACTCATGTCGTTGATGGTGCTGCCCGCGGTGTAACCTGGGATGTCGGCACCGGCGGTAATTGCTACCACTGGTTCGCTGATCTCGATTACAGGCTGACGGTCAGCTGGAGCCTCGAAGGTTCCTTCTGCTGCGGCGGTCACTGGTGCCTGCTCTTCCTGCTCCTCTGGAGCAATCGGTTCTGATGGTGTTTCGGTAGCTTCTTCAGGCTCGTCACCGCTCGCTACTACTGCCTCGACCTCGACGGTCTCGACTGCAGCGGCTGCTTCGGCAACTACCTCTTCTGCTGGGGTTTCTACTAGTTCTTCGGTTGAGAGTTCGGTTCCCTCTACCGCAGCGTTAGATGCATTTTCCATGGCTTTTTTCGCCTTTTCTTCCTCTTCAGGAGTCATAGGCATTTCGCCTTCTTCTGGAGTTTCTCCGGTCTCGACTGGCATCTCGACTGGAGCTTCTTCGGTTGTTGGAATGTCTTCTGTCGGCATGGCGTTGGTAGACTCGTCTACGTTCTCCATGTCTCCAGTAACGTCTTCACCATCGGCACCGTTTACACGGGCTGAAGCCTCGGCGGCGCGCGCTGCAAGCTCTTGAGCCTCAGCCTCGCGACGTGTAGTTTCGCCGCGCACGGTATCGAGCGCGTCGGCTAGTGACGTCATAGCATCAACGGTCTGCGGAGTAGGCTCCTGGCCTTCGACCGATTCAAACTCGCTGACGATGCTGGTCTGTAGCTGGGCGAGTTCTTCTTCGCTCAGTTCAGACAGCTTGTCCAGCTGCAATTTGATCTGGTCCACTGTGCCTCCTTAGGACAGTTGTCGGTCTTCACGAACGTGGAGACCTGCTTGTAGGTCTAAAGCAAAGGGACTCATCGTGCTATACCGCACGGAGGCACTCCACCTGAGCATAATTGTATGTTGGTTTTTGTAGTGCTATTTGTTGCGTTAGGTCAGTAGTCGCAGCAACTTGCTGAACATGGCCTGTACCTCGCTCTGGTTGAGCTGGTCCGCCCCAGACATGTAGCTCTTGAGCTCGGCCACGGCCTGGCCACCGTCCTCGGGACCTAGCTTTTCAACCACGCGGTCCAGCATGCTGTCGGCCAGAGTCTTCATGGACGGCGGCAGGTCACTGAACTTTAGAGTGGCGTTGTCGTTGCCAAACGGCAGCGGTGTGTTGGCGATCACCGTGCCGAGCTCTCTGGCGGACATACGAACACCCTCGAGTCCCTTCGAGTCAATGGCTCCGGTGTCGATGCGGTCTACCACGTTGAGCAGCTTTCCGGCTGCTCGGTTGGCCGCCACGTAGTTTCCGGCGAAGTCCATGTTCTCGATCTCCCCGACCTTCTCGGTCACGGCCTGCAGTCCGGCCTCGCCGAGGTTCTGCTTTAGACGGGCCAGTACCCTGCGGAACTTGCCGCGGTCGTCGCGGGGCTGTGACTTGGAGGTAAAGCGTAGACGCTGCTCCTCCTGGAGGGTCTTTACCGCCTCGTCTACGGTGGGAGCGTCGTCGTCCTTGCTCGGGAAGTTCGGTGACTTTGCCGCGGCCAGGAGAGCGGCCTGCAGCTCGCCCTGGGTGGTCGAGGCGGACGCCGTCTTGGCGCGGGGATGCTTGGCTGGAAGCAGGTCGTTGTCGTTGACGTACTTCGGGTTCTTCGGCCTGCCCGACCGGAGCAGCTTCAGGAAGGCGTTTACCCGGGCCATGGCCCACGAGGCGCGGTTCTGGTCTGGTCGGTGCGAGCTGGAGAACGCTCCGGCTCCGCGACGGTAGACGGCCTTGAGCATGCGCAGGGTGGCCTTGCGTCCGTCCGGCGCCTTCTCGTTGTGCTCCTTCACCTTGTCGGCCAGCAACTTCTCTACGCTCGCCGAGATGGTGATGCTGCCGCCCTTGTTCTTGGCGCTGCCCGGTCGGTTCTTGCTCGAGCCCTTGATCCGGTCCTTCTTGGGCGCCGGCTTGGAGCCGGCGGTGGCGGTGAAGCCGGAGACCTCGTAGACCTTGGCGCGGATAACGTCGCTGCCGTTCACGCGGTGTGCGACTGAGCGGTGGTGTCCGTCGACGATCTTGGGGACGCCGGTCGCGTCGATCCAGACCGTGATGGGCTTGTCCGAGTCGAGAACGTCCTCGACGCGGCGCATGTTTACCGTGCGCTGGGTCGGGACCAGGTCGTCCAGGCGAACCTCGTACTCGTAGTCCTCGTCGGCCTCCTCGGTGTAGGCCTTTACCGCCTTCGGCAGAGCGTAGACGGGGCTGTCGAAGAACTCTCCGACCTCGACGTTGACGTCCTCTCCGACGCCGTAAGCGCTGGCCTGGATCGTCTCGTCTGTGACTGGACCTCCGGCTGCCCACGCGTTGCAGGTGCGGCTAGCGGCACACTTGAAGTCCAGGGCTGTGCAGTAGCCCAGCTCGGCCTGGTCGATGGCACCCCAGGCGCTCTCGTCGCCCGAGCCGCCCTCGGCGATGCCGGTCTCGATGCAGTCGAGGGTCTTGGAGCGACGGTCGAAGAACACGCAGTTTCCGCAGATGCTCTTGCTGGCCTCTACCGGCGTGATCTTCCAGCGCTGCGCCTTGTCCTCCCAGAACTCCTCGTTCGGCTCGTCTGGGTTGAGCGGACCGTAGCCGACCGCGTCGATGGCGTTCTGTCGGTTCTCGATGTTGAGAACGATGTCCTGCGTGGCCGGCGGACACTCGTCGCCGTAGTCCGCGTCCGCGGTCAGCGTCGTGACCGCCTTGGCCTTCTTGATCTTGGTACGGTCCAGCACCTCGGCCGGCGTGCTCACGCCGCCGCTGGCGTTTACCGCACCGTCCGGCAGGTCGCGCTCCTCGTCGACCAGGCTCCCGGTGGCCAGCGCCACGCGGGCGCTGGCGACGCGGGCGCGTAGCGACAGCGCCGTCTCGGCGATGGGTTTCAACTCGTGTCCGATCTACTTGTTGTCGGTGCTCTTCCAGGCGTCCGGAATCATGTCCGCACGGCCTAGCTGACGGGCGCGCTTCTCGATGAAGCGGCGTACGGCTGCCTTGCGAGAGTCCTTGGCGCGTCCGTACGATGAGATGGCGTTCTTGAGGTCGTTCTCGTCCGCGATCGGGAACGAGCCGTCCGGCATGGCGCGACCCTTCTTGGCCAGGCTCTGACGACGCTCGCGCGACACGTAGGCCAGTTCGTCCTCGTACTCGTACTCGGTGCCGTACACGGTGCCGTACACGCGGGCCGACAGCTCGGCTGCCTTCGCGGTCATCTCGCTGGTGGCCAGCTCCGTCTTGGCCGAGGCCACGCGAGCGCGTAGCTCCTCGATCTGCGGCTGGGCTGCGACTACCGCCAGCTGCTCTAGCTTGGTGATGCGCGCCTGTAGCTCGTCGCTCGGGCTGGACTTCATCCTGGCGAGCGTCTGTGCTCCGGCGGCGACCAGCGCCATTATCTGACCACCGGCCACCATGGCGCGAGCGATCGGGAAGCCTGGAACGTTTACCTGGCACACGGCCACGAGCTCTAGCGAGCCGCGGATAGGGCGCCAGTCACCTGACGGTGCCGAGGCGCGCAGTGCGCGAACCTGCTCCGGCGTGGTGCCAGGACGCAGTGCGCCCGACACCCAGATGCCGTACGAGTCCTCACCGGCGTGCACGTCCGCGACCGCCGAGGCGGTGTCGTCGTAGTGCTTTACGGCGTCCGAGGCGCTGGCGTGCAGCGGTGCGTGGCCGCCGGCCAGCGTAAGCTGGCCCACCGGCATGTCCTTGCCGCTGTCGGTGCGGACTACTCCGGTGTGGAAGTAGCCGTACTTGCTCTTGCTGCGCGGTGGACGCGTACCGAAGGCCATGCCGATGTGGTCTACGTTCCAGGCAGCGATGTGCCCGTATACTCGACCCTCGTCGGTGACCGTCAGCGGCGTGGCCTGCTTTAGGTTTGGGTTTCCGAACCACTCGGTGGGTGGAACGACTGGAATGGCTCCGGCGACGAAACCGCAGGCAACTAGTGCCTCGGCGTCGGCAGAGTCCACGTTTTCTACATAGACTCCACTTGGAATCATTTGGTCCTCCTGATTGTTGGTGTTCTCGGTGAGAACGATCTTGCACTCCTGGAATGCTGGTTTTGGTACGATGGTGACGGCCATGACGCGTGCCTTGCTGATGGTCATCTTGCTGCCACCGAGCTTGTCCTTGCCGTCTGCTTTGGCCGAGGCCGAAGACTTCTTCTTCTCGTCTTCCTCTGCCTCGAACTTGTCGAGGTCGGCGGACACGCCGCGTAGGAAGCCGTTGCGAACTAGGCGCTCGGCCTCGCGGCCGTAGGCGCCGGTGTCGAAGACGCCGTAGGCGTTGCCGATACCCTGTGTGGTGCGGGCCATGCGGTCGATCCTTCCGACCACGACCGAGCCCTCGTGACCGTCCGCTGTCTTGATCTGCCAGAGCAGCGGTAGCGGTAGGTCACGAACGTCGATGGCACCCTTCTTGAAGGTACGACCGTCACCGGTCTCGACCTCCTCCGGGACCACCAGTGGAATGACGAACGCGGCGCCGTCCTGCGCGCTGGCACCCGCGGTCAGCGCGAAGCGCTCGCGGGCGTTGTCCGCGCGGGCGGTCAGCGTAGTCAGCTCTAGGATCTGCTCGGTGTTGAGCAGCAGCTCGCCGGCCGACAGGGCCTTCTTGTTGCCCCAGCCGTACATCTTGCGGTGCGCCTGGTCTCCGGTCCAGAGGCCGGTGACCTCCTTGTGGCGGAGTGCGCAGTAGCCCTTGGCGCGTGGGCCCAGGTACTTGGACAGGTAGCGCACGCAGCGCTTCCAGTCTCCGCCGGTGTTCCAGCGGATCTTTGCCGCGCCCTTGCCCACGGTCCAGTAGCGACGGAGTCTCTCGGCGTTACCGCGGTTTTTGCCAATGTTGCGCGCGCTCGGCGGGCGGGCGCCGGCGGTTAGACTGTCGGCGTTCTCGAACTCGGCCAGGCGTGCCGTCATGACGGCGGGGTTTGGTCCCCAGAGGACCATCAGCGTGTGGTCGACGGCGTACAGACCGGAGGCGGTGACCGCGTCGGCAGTCGGCTCCATCTGCTCCATTACGGACTTGTAGTCCTCCTCGGTCAACTTGACCACCGGCGGTGGCGTCGCGGACTTTAGGTCGGCCAGCGTGTCGTCGTCCTGTACCCACTTGCCGTCGCTACGCTTGAAGACCACCGGTACGTCGGTGTCGACGCCGGCCGGGACGAGCGCGACTACGTTCATCACGGCGGTGGGGTCGTCTTCGGCCACCAGCGCCATGTAGATCGGCGGTACGTCCGAGTTGTCCGGGGTCAGCTCACCCTTGGCGGTCTCGGTGCCGGGCGGCGTCGGACCCATGTCGGTCACGGCGGCCACGGCTAGTTCGTTGGTGTTGGTCATCTCGGCCTACTTCTTGTTCTTGCGTGCGCCGGCCTTGCCGGATTTAGGTGCTGGTTTGGTGAGTTCTCGTACGCCCTCGCCCACGCCCTTGGCGACCTCGGCGCCAGCGCGTCCAACGCGGTCGGCAACGTCACTGACGACCTTGCCCACACCCTTGGCAACTTGTCCAGCTGCCTTGTTGGCACCGTCTACAGCGTCGCCGATCGCCTTGCCTACCGGCTCCCAACTCTTGGCTTCCTTGGTGTCAGTCCAGGGGTTGAACTTCTTCTCCGGAGTCTCCGACTTTGGTGCTCTGCCGGCGGTAGCCGCGTCTCTCTTGCTCTCGGTCTGAGAGACGGTCTGGGCCTTGCGCTCGGCGTTCTTGACCTCGCGGAGCTTGTCCTGGTTGCTCTTGGCGGCTGGTTCGGCCTTGCGCTCGGCGTTCTTGACCTCGCGGAGCTTGTCCTGGTTGCTCTTCGGCGCTGCTGGCTTCTTAGGGCTGACACCTGGAAGGTTTACCTTCTCGCCGGAGTAGATCAGGTTCGGGTCGCCGGACTTGAAGCCGTCGGCCGGGTTGGCCTTCATGACTTCGTTCCAGTACTCGGCGGTGGTCATTCCGTCTGGCTTGTTCGCCTCGGCGATCGACCAGAGGCTGTCGCCCTTCTTGACCTCGTACTTGCCGTCCTCTGACTCGGCCTTGCGCTCGGCGTTCTTGACCTCGCGGAGCTTGTCCTGGTTGGTGGGCTTGGCGGCCTCCGCCTTCGCGGCACCGGGGAACTTACCGGCGTCGGCCGGGTTGCGCGTGTCGGGCGCAGGCGCTCTTCCAGCGGCTGCCTTGTCTTTCTTTGCCTCAGCGGTAGGAACCGCTGGCTTGGGCGCTGGCGCAGGTGCTCTGCCGGCGGCTGCCTTGTCTCTTGCTGCCTCTGTCTTTGTAACTGTGGCTGCCTTGCGCTCAGCGTTCTTAGCATCGCGCAGCCCTTGCTGGTTGTTGTTGGCGGGCTTTGGCTTGGCCGCCGGTGTAGACGGCTGGAACAGGTCTTGAGCGGCCTGGCCGACGGCTTTTTTGGCACCGTCTACAGCGTCGCCGATCGCCTTGCCTACCGGCTCCCAACTCTTGGCTTCCTTGGTGTCAGTCCAGGGGTTGAACTTTTTTTCGCCCGGGGCCGAGGCACGACCAAACTTGATCTCCTCCGCGCCGGCAGGTGCCGTTGCGGGAGCGGCAGCCCCGTCCTTGCCGAACGGCTTGAACGAGTCGCGCATGTCCTTGACGTAGGTCGGCCAGTCGTTGAGCAGCGTGGTCACGTCGCCCGGCGCCATCGGCTTCATGGTTCCCGGTAGGTGTGCGTTCGGCATGTCGATCGGAGTGCGTGGCTGCCCGAGAATACCCGAGACGTCCAGCTGCGGCAGTTCGTTGCCCTTTACGGTGGTCGGTGCTGCCTTGAACTTGCCCTCCTCCTGGGTGAGCTTGCCCGGTACGGTGACCTGGTTGCCGTTGTCCAGCGCCACGGTGACCTGCTGCTTCGCGCCGTTTACCGACACGATGTTGCCGCGACCGTTCTCGCCGTCGCCGCCCACGACCACGCGGCCGCCCTGCTTGGCAAACTGCCCGGAGGCGTTTCTAACCTGGTTGGCCGCGTTCTCTGAGCGCTCTTCCGGCGTGTAGACGCCGTCTCCGTCGCCCTTCGGGGCGCCGATGGCCTCACCGGCAGCAACCACTACGCGGTCGACCATGTCCCAGTCTTCCTCCGGCAGCGCCATGCTGAACATGGCAGCCTCGTCGGCGTCGATGTCCTCGACCGACACATTGCGGTACGGGTTGGCCTGCAGACGTGCTGAGATGGTAATGGCCGACTCGGGGTCCACCACAACGTGCGACTTCTCGCAGTCGTCGTAGTCGGAGTCCAGCGCGGCGTCGTAGGTGTAGATGTCGCCGTTCACCATGCCCATGTGGTCCCAGTAGCCGTCGTCCCAGACGTACACGCTGCCGTCGGCGTCGATCTTGTAGAGTCGGTCGATGCCCGAGCCGTCCAGGCGTACGCGGGCCAGGAACTCGGGTGCGTAGCCCTCTTCCAGCTCGTAGGCGGCCTTGAAGTCGTTGGTGTCCGCACCGTGTGGCGCGGCGTAGTCGGAGTAGCGGTCACCTGTGTAGAAGGTGGAGTCGTCGCCGAACATGCTGTAGCCGTCGGCGCGCAGTGCTTTTTCGCGGTTGTTCTCACGCTCGACGATGGCCTTGGCCCAGCGCCAACCGGCGTCTCCGCCCCAGAGCGCCCAGGCGATGCGACCGCGCGACGGGAACTCGTTTACCCCCGGCTTCCAGCCCTTGCCCTTCTTGTCGACCTCGTGGCGCGGAAAGTACTTGGCAATGTGTCGGACCTTCTCGATGCCGATCTGCCCACCGCGGGCTAGCGTGCGAGCGGTGTTGACGCCGACCGGTGTGCCACCGCGCTTGTGCTTCTTGCGCCACTCTAGGCCTCGCTCAGCCTCGCGCTTTACGCCGTCTGGTACCGTGTAGGCGCGTCGGCCGCCGGCCGCCGTCATCACACTCACGTTGAGGGTGGTCAGGGCAGACTCAGCCAGCTCCAGCGCGGCGGGCGTGGCGCGGGTGGTCAGTGTCTTGGTATTCCAGTCGTGGACGGCGAGGAGCTCCTCCACGGTGCCCGCGAGGGTTACAAAGTTTAGCGACGAGTCTACCACTACGCCGTTGCCCTTGTCGGCTACGAGCAGCAGGTCTCCGCTGTGTCCCAGTACTTCGGCCATGTGTCTACGCGCTCTTCTCTGCGGTCAGTGGCTCCTGCGACAGCCAGTCGCGCATGGTGCGGATGGTGGCCTTGCCGGAGTCGTACACGCGCAGCACCTCGGCCGCGTGATCTGGCAGCACGTCGTTGACCAGTAGTCCCTCGAAGCGAGCGTCGCGCGGGGTCAGTGCCGTCCAGCGACCCGCCTCGCGGGTAAAGGCGCCGAACTGGTTCTGGTAGAGCAGCCCGACTACGCGGTCACTGCCCTCCTGTGTGTAGACGGAGAGTAGCTCGTTCATCGGTCCGTTCCTCTTTCTCGTACAGTGGCGCGCGACGCGGTGGGTTCCGCGTGGAGCTGGACGTTCAGTCGGCCTAGCAGTTCCTCGACCGAGCCCACGGTCGCTCCGGGGAGCAGCCACTCGGCGTCGTCTACAGAGACGGCGCGCAGGGTGTAGTCGGTGTCGCCTGACCTAAATAAAATTGTACTGGTATCCGCCGAACGTGACTGTGAGAAGCGCTCGACCATGTACCGTTTGCTCGGGTCTGGGAACGCAAAGTCGACTCTGACCAGGTAGTGGTCGTACCCCTCCGGACGGACGTACACTCCGACGCAGAGGCGGCGCAGCGGCTTGCTCTTGTCCTTCGAGGCGACCCGGGCCTCCAGCACCGAGACGTTGCCCAGCAGCTCGGTCCAGTCCTGGAGCCCGTTTGTCTGCCGCGCGGTCTTGTCGTTGTTACTTGATCGCACCGAACACCTCTTCCACCGGGCGGCCGTAGAAGTCGCCGCCTCTGTTGTCAATGAACCACTGTATCAGGGCGTTGCGCGACACACCGGACGGCAGGCGTACGTTGAACAGGTCGCCCATGCTCACCGCGCCCTTCAGCATTAGCTCTACGCTGTTGTGGCCGCCGTAGTTGTCCATGGTGTCCTTGATGGTCTGGACGCCGCCCTTGTCGAACCGGCTGCCGTAGTGGTCTGACTCGTTGGCGTACCAGTCCAGACGGCGCAGTACTCGCCGCGCGTCGAACTGCAGCAGCATGGCGTACACGCTGCCGTCGGACGTGTCCTTGGCGTACGGACTGTTGATGTAGCCTCTGTCGCCTTCCGGCGTGAAGAACACGTGTCCGCCGCCCAGGCGTAGACCGTCCTCGTCGCTGGACATGCCCTGGTTTCCGCTGCCGCGAGCGCGTCGCTCGGTGGTGGCCATCAGCGTGGTGTCGGTGAAGAGAAACTCGATGAACTCGGCCTTCTCGGCGTCGGACAGACCGCTGCCGTTCGGCCTCTTGGTGGAGACCTGGTGCTGCAGTATGCCGAGGTCTAGGTAGTCGGCCATCTTCTCGCCGAACTCCTCCGGGGCCAGGAAGGTGACACGGCCGGCGTTCGGCAGCACCTCCGGCACGATCATGTCGGCGGTGACGTCCCACTCCGCGGCGATGTTCTCCAGAGTCTCCTCGCGGTCGGGGCCGACCAGGTTGCGCGCGCCGTTGTTCTTGTTGCCCAGCATGGTGATCAGCTTGTTCTCGCTGACCACGCGGACGCTGTCCGGCGACGCCGGACGAGCGTCTCGGACGCCGCTCTGTGACAGCGCCTCCGCGATCTGCTCCGGAGTGGCGATACCACTGAAGAAGACCTCGACGCGGTTGTGGTACGCCAGTGGTCCCTCGGTCTGGCTGCCGTGGTACATGTCGGGGTCGAAGGTCAGGTTGTTCGGGGTAGACGAGTCCTTGTTGGCGCGGTGCAGCAGCATGCTGCCGATCGGCTCGCCGTTCGCGTCGAAGATCATCTTCATCCAGGTGGCGCCGCTGTTGCCTGGGTCGCTGTCGCCGGTCATGTAGTACTTGCCCCACTCCCAGATGGTCTTCTTGTCGGGAGTGAGACCCATGGCCGGAAGGCTGAAGTTGAAGCGCTCCGGTATGCTTACTCCGGCGTTGGCGGCGGCTTCCGCCTCGAGCTCGGCCACCAGGGCGTCTCCCGCCCAGGAGGTCAGCTGGTAGCGCACTCTGGTCCCGAGCTGCGCGGTGGCTGGGTCGTCGCCGATCAGTATCTCGTGCACGCTTATCTGTACGTCCTCGACGTCTCCGGCGTCCACCAGGACCGGCACGCCGTGGCGTCCCTCTCCGGACGGGTCGGCGTGTGCAGCGGTCAACGCGGCGGTCAGTGACGGTACGTTCTCGAAGGCGCTCTGCGACCAGTCGCTCGGCGCGTCGTCCATGCTGGGCTGCACGCCAGGACCGGCCTCGGTACCCTTGGTCGCGTCGGCCTGTCGCTTGGCGGCGGCGGCGCGCTTGCGCTCCCTCTCCTCGAGCTCGCCCTTGACGAAGCTCATCTTGCTCTCAAGTGCGCTCTTGAAGCCCTGGTTTACCGGCAGCTGTATGCCGAAGTTACGCTCGGCCAGCTCCTCAGTCAGCCAGCCGCCGGTGGAGGTCAGCGTCTCCGGGCGGTCGGCGGTGTACTTTCCCGCTCTCGGTCCAGAGACCCAGCCCACGGTGTAGAGCTGGATCGCTCCCTCTGTCGTCACGTTTACCGCCGTTTCCTCGTCGAAGCCGAGGTAGACGCCGACGCTGCCGTCGCCGCCGACCACCAGTCCGCCGGGCAGAACCTCTCTCGGGCGGTCGTTGTCGGTGGCGAACGGTGCCACCTGCATGGAGGCGCCGTCGTTGGTGTTCTTGATGCTGTAGGCCGAGTAGGCCGCGAACGAGGTCAGGGCGGTCTTGACTGTCTGTCTGGCCTCGTCCGACGGCGCGATTCCGTACTGCGCCAGCATGCTGTCGCCGAACAGCGTGATGCCGACGTTTAGGGCCACCTCCGGGCGGTCCATCGTGCGGATCGGGTAGTCTATCGCCAGCCTCGGCAGTTCCTTAGACGACAACGCGTTCACGTCGGCGACGTCGGTGACGTAGCCGCTGCGCAGGAACTCAGGTGTAGGTCGATAGACTGAGTCAAAGTACCCGAAGTACGACTCAAAGCCCGAGGCGGTGTACGACGAGCCGTCGGACAGCTGGACCGTCCGGTACGCGTAGTTGAAGGTGGTGTTGCCGAAGACGTCGGTGACTTTTCTCACGGACAGAATGGTGCGCATCTCGATGCCGGAGAACTCGACCACGTCGCCCACGGCCAGCGAGCCCACGGCCTTCTCGTTGTCGTAGTCGGCGCGGTCCACTTTAGTAAAGTTTTCCGGAGACTGTATGACCTCTACCGGGACCGGGTGCACCTTGGCCGTGATGTGCGGAGCCGCCGCGAACGGCGGCAGTCCGACGTAGTCGTTCGGGTCCAGCAGTCCGTCTGCGTCCAGCACGCCTATCTTGCTCATCGGCAGGGAGATCTGAGCGTCCCGCTGCCGAGCGTAGAGTGCGGTGCTCAGCTCGCCCAGCGACATGCTGGACTTGTCCGCGCCCGGCTTGACCGAGTTGTCGGCAAAGTAGTCGGTCGGGAGCGGGACCGTCAGTGCGTCACGGTCGACGTCCTGCCCCTCGGGCATGCCGTCGAGCGTCAGGCGGTTCTCGACCTCCTGGTCCTCGTCCTCGACCCAGGACTGAGCGGTGGCGGCGGCGGTCGGGATGTCGACCTCCGCCTCCTGCTCTAGCTCCGGTGTCGGTTCTGGCGTCGCGCTCTCTGGGGCGAGACCGGTGGTCTCTGCAGGTGCGCTCGGTGCTGCACCCGACGGAGCGCCGTTCGCGCCGTCGGGACTAGCTAAAGGGCTATCATCGCTCCCCAAGACCGTGAGACGGTCCGAGACTCGGTGTTCGTATCGACCCTTGTTGTCGTCGAAGCGCACGTAGACGTAGTCGGTGAAGCCGTAGCCCTTCGAGCTCAGTCCGGTCGCGCGCTTGACCACCACGCCACGGCGGACCTTGGTGCCGTCGGGGCTGACCCACTCGACACGCATGCCGTCGGTGATCTCCACGTCGTTCTTCGAGAGGTGGGTGATCTTGCGCATGGCGCCGAGCTTGCTCTGGTCTCCGGCCATCACGGCGTCGAAGACCGAGGCCGGTACCTCGCCGGAGCCTAGGTAGGTCTGCATGTCGCCGAAGGCGTCGATGAAGGCCTGACGGTTCTCGGGGGTGTCGGCCAGGTCGGACGCGACCTTGACCAGACCGGCCAGGTTCTCGTCGTCGCTGTTGTTCGGCATGGCGGCGCGCAGGTCGTCGAGCGCCTTCTGCACCTCCGGGTCGTCTAGCTTGCGGTAGACCTTCGGCTTCGGTGCGTTCTTCTCCGGCTTGCTCTTGTCGAGCTTGGCGGCGGTGCCCGCACCGCCCAGGCTGTTGAGCGCCGTGATGCGGTTGCGCATCTTGGCCACCTGGTTGCGCAGGGCCTTGTCCGAGTGTGAGACGTTGGTGTAGTTGAGCACCTTCGACTCGCCGGTAGTCAGGTTGTTCTCGCGCATGTAGACCGTGTAGGTCTCGTTGTTGCCGCTGGCGGCGTTGCGCTTGATGACGACGTCGTACTCGTAGTCCTGTCCCTTGCGGGTCAACGCGACGGTCTGGACGACGATGTCGCCGTTGTCGAGTACCGTGTGGTCGGGGTACATCTTCTTGATCTTCTCGATCGAGACGATGTCACCCGGTGCTAGAGCGTCGAGGTCGTCCTCGTCCTCCACGTCCGGCAGCGTCGGGTCTAGTCCCTCAGGAGCGTCACCGTCCGGGGTTGTTGGGCCACCGTCGGTCGACGGTCCGCCGCCCTTGCGTAGCTTTGCGGCCAGACGTCGCAGCGCGGCGGCGTGCTCTTCGACCGCGCCGATGTCGCGAGCTAGGTCGTCGTCCTTACCGGTGACCTTGGCGATCGCCTTGGACACTTTTTCCCACGCTGCGGCGACTTTGTCGATCGCGTCTGCGGCGGCGGTGCTACCCTCGCCCCAGGCGCGGTCGGCGTCGTCGAGCGTCTCCTGTAGGTTGTCCCACGCGTTGGACAGCGTCTTGGTGTCGAACAGACTGTCGTCCGTGTCGATTACCGGCTGGTTGTCCTCGTTCGTCGTCCAGCTCAGCGCCTCGTCTGGGTCGCTGCCATCCGGCTCGTCAGACGAGCCGTCCGGTCCGCCGGGACCGGTGGGAGGTGTGCCGGAGTCTACTCCTTCGGGGCTGTCGCCGCTCTGCGGTCCAGAATCGCCTGGTGTGTCGCCGCCGCCCAGTCCTTGATCTCCTGCTCCGTCGCCGGGCTCTTCGGTGGTGCTACCAGGATCAGTTCCTGGTCCTTCGGTGTCTTGTTCTGCTCGGTCACCCGTGCCTCCTGTTTCTATCTCGGTGTTGTTGAGTATGTCCCAGATCGCCTGCTGGTTGCGGGCGGCTCCGGCGGCCTTGGCCTCTTCCAGCTGGTCCAGACCGAACACCTCGACTACGTCCAATACTACCTCGTTGTTGTTGGTGTCGTACCACAGACCGAAGTGGCGTCCCTCTTCCTCGGTCAGCGCGTCGAAGTTCGCGATCGCGTACTCCTCCAGGATCCTCGGGCCCTTTTCCGGGTCGAAGAAGTCGTCCGCCGGTACCTCCAGGTTGTGTCCTCGGACGGCCACGATGTAGCCCTCGCTCGGCGAGTCGCCGGTCAGCGGGTGCACCGTAGCGCCGCCGTTGTCGCGGACTGCTTGCACGATACCACCGGCGATGTTGTCCTGCAGGTCGCGCGTGATGTTGTCGCGGCGGGCCTTCAGCTTGCGCTTCATCTCCTCGGCCGCCGGTCCCGACATGACGCCGTCGACGATCTCGTCGATCAGCTCGTCGGTCGCCAGCTTGTTGAGCAGCTCCGCGCTGTCCAGTCGGGTGTCCTCGTCGAGGTCGGCGAAGGCGCGGGCAGACTGCGGGTTCACGTTCGGGTCGAGCAGGCTCTGTAGCTCCTGGACCTCGTCGCCGAAGGCGTCGCCCTTAGGCTCGCCCTGCGCGCGGTACTCCAGCGCTCCGCCGGTGTCGACGCGGACCGGCGAGCCGTTCCTGCCGACGATGACGTTGTCCATCTCGAGTCCGGCCACGTCCCAGTTGCCGAGCCACGCGTCGATCGCGAAGCCCTCGTTGAACGCCTGCGCGAACTCGGGGTTGCGGGTGAGCTCCCCGTAGAAGCTCTTGCCGTTGGTGTCGATGATCGGGCTGACGCTGACCGGGTTGCCGTCGGCGTCCACGCCCTTGCTGACGCGTACCACCTCGACGCCCATCGCCTCGTAGAGTCGCGACGCCAGCACCTCGTTCTCGAGGTGCGACTGTGACTTGGCCTTCTTCACGTAGTACTGACGGCCGTCCGGTGACTCGTAGGTGCCGCCCTCGTTGGAGCCGAGCTGCTCGCCCACCTTGGTCCAGTCGCTGACGTCGAAGACCTCGTCGGTCGCGACGTCCGGTGTCTCGTCTACTGAGACGTCCGGTGTCTGGCCCGGAGTAGTGTTCGGGTCAAAGGCGTCTACCGCGCGCAGTAGGTCGCCGAACGCTTCCTCCATCGTGTCGCCGAAGACGGTGTTCGCCAGGGCTGGCAGACGCTCGTCGACAAAGTTGACTATGGCGTCGGCGTCCGCCGGAGTGGCGCTGCCGTCGGACAGACGGTCGTAGACGCCGGGGTTGCTCTTCTCGAGCATGTCGGTCATGGAGTTCAGGTCGGCGAGCGCCCTGCGGATCTTGTCCGGGAGCTGGTTCACCACGCCGGTCTGGTTCAGCGCGAACCAGAGCTCGGTGGCGGTGTCGCTGAGACGCAGGGCGCTGTTCAGCACAGTCTGTCCTAGAACTGGGTTCGAGGTGAGCTCTTCTTCCGTCTCTGGAACACCGAGCTCCTCGAGCATCGTGCGCAGCCCTCCAGTGACTCCGAAGTACTGGTCCATCACCTTGCGGGCGGCGCTGGTGGACATGTCGTCCTCCGGCGCGGCCTGGTCCAGACTGGCCAGCGTGTTCTTGATCAGCTGAATACCGCGGTCGCGGTCGCCGCTGGCGAAGGCGCCCTCAGCTTCTTCCAGGACGTCGGCGGCCTTGGCCAGCGCGTCCTGCATGTTGTTGGCGTCCTGCATTTCGGTCGGGTCCTGCAGGTAGTCGTTGTCCATCAGGTTTTCGAGCGCGTTGAAGACGCTGGTGGTGTTGCCGACTACATCCTGTAGCTGCTCGACGGTGATTCGAGTTTCGTCCGGCGTAGGCTCCGCGGTCGGCTCACTAGCCTGGTTGGCCAGGTTGCGCAGCTCGGTCGCGGTGTCACGGAAGCCCTCAGCGTGGTCCGCGATCTCTTCTAGAACGCCTCGGTTGTCGTCCTCGTCGAGCATCTCGTCGAGCATTTTGGCGAGCGCTTCCCACTCTTCAGCCAGAGTCTCCAAGTCGCGCGCGGCTGTCTTAGGGGTTATCGCCCCGCTCTCTAGGAGCTTGCGAATAGAGTCCTTAGCGGTGGTCACGCTGTCCCACTGGTCGTTGAGCTCCTCTCCGGCAAGCATGTCCTGAACGTAGGGTTCTGAACCGGGGAAGTCAGCGACTGCCAGGCGCAGCTCGTCGGCTGCCAACCTGTCGAGCGTAAACTCGGGAATAGCCGTAGTTGGCGCTACTTCGTCACCGCGCAGCTCGTCGGCAATGGTGCGAAGACCGTTGACGTAGTCCTCGATCTCCTTCACGGTGCTACGGGCGTCGTTCTCGCCCTCCATTCGCGCGGCGTCGATGGCGTCGCCCAGTCGGCTCCAGTCGGCGGCCAGGTTGTCCAGCCAGGTCGCCGCGGTGGTGGCGTCGACGTCTCCGGCGTCCAGCACGTCTTGAATGGCGCTCTTGGTGTTCTCTATGCGGTCGTAGGCGTCCTCGGCGTCACCGTCGAGCAGGTCGTCCACGTACGGCCCGTCGGCCATGTCGCTCACGGCCATGCGCAGCTCGTTGGTGGCGGTCCTGTCGTCGGCGGCACCGCGCGGTGTGGCGCCCGACTCGTAGGCGGCGCGGATGAGCTCGTTGGTGTCGACGCCCTGGATCTTCAGCGCGTCGCGGACGGCCTCGGAGTTGACGGTGCGCTCGTTGCCGTTCGGCAGGCGCAGGTTGGCGTAGCCGGTGCCGTTGACGATCGAGTTGAACAGCTCGGCCTCGAGCACGTCCTGCTCGTAGCGGTCGGCGATGAACTGAGGGTCGTCCTCGGTGCCCTCCGGCTCGTACGGGAAGGAGCCCATGTCGTACATGCCCTCGGGCACGTCGTACTCGGCGTTCGGAGTGTTGACGGCGTCTACCGTCTCTCCGGGCGCTACGTAGTCCAGCTGTACGGCGTACAGGAAGCTGCCGTCGCCGCGGTCCTGCTTCACCACGTTGGCCACGCGGTAGTCACCGACGGCCAGCAGCTCGAACTCGGTGACGTGCGGCGAGATGCCGCGCATGTCGACGGCCTGGGCACCCGGTGGGTAGACCAGCAGCACGTTGGCGGTGTCCAGGTCTCCCAGGATGCCGTTCATCATCGCCTCGGCGACGACCGCCTCCGAGCTGGTCGGGCGGAGGTCCATCGAGACGACGTTGCCGGTGGTGATGTACGCCTGTAGTGCGTCGCTGCTCACGTTGAGCGGGAGACCGCGGTACAGGAGCTCGGTGGTCGGTCTGACCAGCATCGAGGCCAGGCGGTAGGTGGCGCCGGCGACCGACTCGGGGTCGTTCGGGTCCTCGGTGCCGTCGGCCACGGCGTACTTGCTGCGGAGCAGGTCGTCGAAGTTTCCGCCGACCTTGTCGAGCAGAGCCAGAGCCTCCTCGACGGTGCCGTTCGGGTACTCCATGGTGTAGGCGGCGATGAACTTGTCGCGGATGAAGTTGTCCCCGCCGTCCGAGATGTTCAGCAGTCCCATGAGACCGCGGAAGGCCTCGCGCTCCTCCGGGTCGTCGCTGTCGGCCATGAACATGAAGTTGTTCAGGGCGCGGGCGGTGCCGAACTGCTCGACGTTCTCGAGGAAGGTGGCGATCGGCTCGAAGTTCGGGTTGACGACGCCGGTGTCACGGTACTGCTCGATGAGGTCCGCGGCGACCTTGGCCCTCTCGGCCAGCTGCGCCTGCGTCGGGACCGGGCCGACCGGGACCGGCGAGCCGGTCTCGTCCAGCTTGCTGGTCGGCTTGGCGGCGGCGGCGCGGAACTTCTCCAGGGCGTCGACGTTCACGTTGGTCGCCTTGCCGCCCGCGGCGACGCGCATGGCGCCGTCGTAGGCCATGGCGGTGATCGCGTCGGCGTCACGGTCGGCGCGCTTCAGCGCGTCGTAGACCGCCTCGACCGGCACGTACTCGGTGCCGTTCTCGAACTCGAGCGGGACCTGGTCCAGACCGCTGATCAGCGAGTCCACGTACTGGGTCACGAGGGCGCTGGTGTCGAACTTGGTGGCGAGCACCTCTGGGTCGTCGGTGTAGTCGGCGCTGTCGGTGAAGTTGTCGCCCGTCGGTACGTACGGAGAGCTGCTGTCGACGACGTAGTGTCCGGCGGGCGTCTTCCAGCCGTCGAACCGTGGAGCGGCGTTGGCCTCGCGCGCGGCCTCAACTAGGGTCTTTGGCTGCTGCTGCTCGGGCAGGTCCAGCAGCGTCTCGTAGAGCTCGTTCAGCGCCAGCTCGACGTCGTCGGTGCGGGTCGGTGGCAGGTCGCCGCCGGCGTCGCGCTCTTCGGCCATCGTCTCGAGAATGAGACGCAGGTCCTCCAGGTCACGGCCTTGTACGGCGCGGTTGATCCACTCGGCGACCGGGTTGTCGCTCTGGCCCACCTGTAGCGGCGGCAGTGTGCCGTCGAGGAACTCGAACGACAGACGGTTGCCGAGCTCGTCGAGGTTCATGCTCGGGACGCCGGCCTGTACGCGGTCGCGTACGGTGCCGCCGTTGGCGGTCGACTCCACCGGCTGCTTGGTGATCGGGTCGGTGTCGACGCCGCCGAGAGCTGCCGCGTCGGCGCGGAGCTTGGTCACGTAGTCCGCGATCTCCTGGCGCGACTCAGCGATCTCCGCTAGCTCGTCCTCCGAGAGGCGGTCCTCACGTACGGCAGCGTACTCGGAGAGCACCTCCGACATGCTCTCCCACATAGAGGCAATCTTGTCGATGGCCTTGGCGGCACTCTCTGGGGTGTACCCGCTGTAGTCGCCGTCCTCGTCACCGCTGTTCGGGTTGTAGACCTCGATCTCAGTAGCCAGGTCACCGTAGGCTTCCGCCACGACTTCGTTCTTCTGGGCGTTCCACGGAACGAACGGCTCGGCCACGCCGTCGAAGGCGTAGGCCATGGCGCTCGGTACGTCGGTGTCTCCGGCCGGGGTCGGTGTTGGGGCCTCACCGCGGACGATCCCGTTGGCGTAGTCGTTCATCAGACGGATCAGGCGGTCGGTGTCCTTGCCGACCACGATGGCCTGGCGCGACGAGTCCATCTCGTACTCCGGTGCGGCGGTCTCAAGGGTGGCCAGCGCGCTGTTGACCAGTCTGTCGGCCTCCTCGAAGTCGCCGTCGTCGGCGGCCCTCTCGGCTAGCTCCAGCGTCTCGGCGATGTCGGGCAGCGTGTTCTGCAACTCGGTCAGTGAGTCGCTGTCGCGGACCGACAGCTTGGCACCGGAGCTCAGTGTCTTGTTCACGTCGCGGAGCAGGTCGTCTACGTCCTCGTAGAAGGCCGCGATTCTCTTGTTCTTGGCCCTCTGGGCCGCGTCTAGGACCGGAGTCGCTTCGACCTCGACCGGGCGCATGTTCTTCGGGTCGGCCATGATCGACTTGCCCCTGTCGGAGCCGTTGGCGGCGACGTCGTCCAGCGCGACTATGTAGCTGCCGTCTCGGGTGGCCGGGACCGCGATGACCGTGCCCGAGCGGATCATGCCGATGCCGGTGTCTCCCGGGTCGAAGTCCACCTCGACGGCGGCGTCGATGTTGTAGTCCTTCTCGCGGCCGAAGCGAGCGCCGTCCACGACGCCCGGGTCGTCCTGCCAGCGCGGTGCGTCGGGACGTGACTTGAGGTCGGAGATGATCTCCGAGGCGCGCTTCTTGTTGAACTTCGGCGAGTCGAGCTCGGCGAGGATCGCGTCGGCCTCCGCCTTCGGCAGACCCTTGGCGACGACGTCGCGGCGGATCGAGGCGAGCTGCTTCTCGGTCGGGGCGCTGGCCTTGGTCTTCGGACCGCCGGTCGGCTGGAAGCTCTTCAGCTGCGCGATGTACGCGCCGGCCTCACCCTTGGTGAGACCGCCCTTGGCGAGCGCCTCGGCGATCGGTCCACGGGCGTCGTCGGGGGTGTCCGACGAGTCGAGGAGCTTCTGGATGAAGGCGGTCTGTGCCTCGGTGGCCGGTTCCTGGAGCTTCGGGCTCGGTGTCTTGGCGTCGGTCTTGACGCTGTCGGCGCGCTCGCCGCCCAGCACCGCGTTGGCGCCGGCGACGGCGTCCTCCACGCTCTCGATGATGTGTCCGGCCTCGTAGCCGCCGACCTCGTACTGGGCCTTGGCGTCGAACTTACCGTTGTCCTTCAGCATGGCGACCGAGTAGCCGCCGGTGCCGCCGAAGCCGCTCGCGGTGTTGTCCATGATCTGGGCGCGGACTACGCCGTCCTTGTCGGTGTGGAGCCAGCCCTTGCCGCCCATCGGTAGCTTGTCAGACGGAGTCCACTTGCCGCCGTCGTGTCCGCCGAAGGTCTTTGGCTTGTCGGCGTCCGGCAGGGTGGCCGCCGGCTTGGTGGCGACGCCGGTGTCCGGTCCGTCGATCTTCGCGATCGACTCCTTGACGCTGGCGAGCTCCTCGTCGAGGCCCTCCAGGTTGCCGGCCACGCGCTCCGGGCTGAGCTTCTTGAACTTCTTGTCCTTGGACAGGGCGTCGCGCATCTTCTGGAGTGCGTCCTGCACCTTTTTCAGCGGTGCGCTGCTGGACAGCGGGTCGTTGCCCATGTCCACGTCGCCCTCGATCTCGCCCATGACGTCCAGGTAGGCGCTGACGGCGTCCTGGGTCTCCTGTGAGATGTCGGTGTCCTCGTCGAGCGCGCTGGCCACCTCACCGGTGTCGTCGAGCGCGTCCTGTACTTCCGAGCGGATGTCCTTCTTCGACATGCCCTTGGTCGGCTTTGCCTTGGCGACGGCCGTCGGCTTGGTCGACGGCGCGCCCTTCTTGGCGGCGGTCACTTCCTTGTCGTAGGCGTCCTGGTCCTTGAGGGCCATGTCCTGCACGTCGTACCAGCTGCTGCCGGTGCCGACGTCCTTGCCCTGGACGCCGCTGTCGGCGTCCGGGGTGCGCTTGAGGGTGTAGACGGTCGGTCCGTTGCTCGAGTCGGCGACCACGGTGTAGCCGTCGTCAGACTTGAAGGTGCGGACGGTGACGCCGCTCTCGGCCTCGACCAGCTCCCAGCCGGTCGGCGCCTCCTTGCGCTTCTTGCCGAGCTCGTTGAGGTTCACGGCGTTCTTGGCCTGCTTGGCGGTCGGGGTCTTGCCCGCGAGGCGGGCCTTGGTCTGCTCCGGGGTCTCGGCCAGACGAGCGCGGACGGCGTAGGCCTTCGCGCGGTCGACCGGGTAGATGCCCTTCCTGAGGCCCGGGACGTCGCCGTCGTTCTCGACCTCGATCTCGAAGACCGGGCTGTCGGCCGGCTCCGCGACCACACGGGCGAGGCTGGACGAGACGCGTCCCGCCGAGTCGATGCCCAGGAACTTGAACAGTCCGCCCTGGTAGGCGAAGCGACCGTTGCCGTCGCGGCGCTGCGCGCGGGCGCGGGCCGACTTGGCGGCGGACG
>FUWD013429924.1_pt2 | contig 74907 bp, 75 predicted proteins | sample 1063281 | NCBI WGS metagenome assembly FUWD01 (sample SAMEA79048168, study PRJEB19326) | metagenome | biome: marine | reverse complement strand
CAGCCATTTCCACCGAGCCTTTCCACCCACACTGGGTGAACTAAGACTCTCAAATCACTTGGACCCGCCACAAGGGGTCATGCCAGGTTGTTTGGAAAAACATGGACGGCTCCACCAGTTCCAATTCCAGGATTACCGGCTTGCCGTTCCGGTCATCGAGAAGATCAACACGCGCATAGAGAGGTGTGCCAAAGCGCTCACTGACGATGGCCATCACTGCCGTCGCCAACTCGCGCTGCTCGACCGATGGCTCACGGGGCGAGATATCTTCTTTTAGGAATAGGCCGTGTTCCTTCTCTGACTCGGAGTTAGCCACTAGTAGTGGTCCCTTGCGAATTGCATGGGAATACTCACCGCCAATAAAGAGTTGGGCCGTCTCACCGATTTCGTCGACGGCTGCAAGGTAGGGCTGAACCATCGCAGTTTTTCCTTGGGACACGATCCGACCAATCAGGTCTTGAGCATTGTGCAGTGATGCAGGATCACTGGTTGGAAAACGCATGGTGTCCTGGCTGCCAGCAGAGACGCTCGGCTTAACCACGAAGTCACCGACATTCGGAATTACCCAATCACCAAAAGGATCCGAGACGAATTGGGTATCCACTATTGGGAAACCCCTTGAGGATAAATCATTGAGGTAGATCTTGTTGGAGTTCCATAAAATAATTTCATACGAATTTTGAATGCGAGACTCATGTGCTTTTGCCCACGCAAGGAATTCAGCAAGTCGGTTCGTGTAGTCCCAGGTGTTGCGAATAATTATGTGATCAAAGTCTGACCAGTTAACTGTCGGATCAGACCAGATGGTCGGTGTCGCCTCGATACCCGCCTTGTGAAATAGGTCAACCAGAGGTTGATCATCCGGATCCAGATCAGGTAATTCCTCGCAGGTCGCGAGAGCTATTCGAGTAGACACCGACCATATGTTAGTCAGTTTATTTTTTTAGGAAACGGTCACCATGATGTCTCGGGTTGTGCCATCGGGATTGGTGACCGTAACAGTGGCGGTCCCTACAGCCAAAGCCTTCGCACCTGGGTTAAAAAGCGCGCTACCGTCGTCTTTGCCCTGTGTGATTTCAAGTACGTCTGAATTGTCAACGGCGATCGTTGTATTTACGGGGTCGTCAACCACAATGTCAATCATGTTGCCAACAACTGCGGCCACATCCATCTGATCGGCCGTTACTATCACGGGCGGAAGCATCTGAGTTGTTTCTGAAGAAGTTGCGGTGTCCGTTGCGCTCTCGGTGTCACTTGAACAACCAGCAAGAACCGTTACGCCAAGAATGCTGATCGCACCGATTGCTGCAACTTTATTCATTCGCTTCATTTATCGCTCCTAAGAAGTGAGCCACGTTGGCCTTTGGCTTTTTGGACGAGATCAAGTGGATAAAGGTTCCACTAAATCATTTCATTGAGTTGATTAACTCGAGTTGCATGCCGACCACCATCAAATGTAGTGGACAGAAAGACCGCCAAGGCTTCTTGAACTGCTGTTGGATCACTAACGCGTCCGCCAAAACAAGCAATATTCGCATCATTGTGCGCTCGAGAAAGTTGTGCATCCTCAACGGTACGGATGACCGCTGCGCGAATCCCATGAATTTTATTTGCCGCCATGCAAATCCCTTGACCGCTCCCGCATACGGCAACACCGAATTCAGATTCACCGGCTGATACGACTCTTCCCAGCTCGGCTCCAAACTCTGGATAGTCGACGCGGTCTTCACTAAATACACCGATGTCGTGGACTTCATGGCCCATCTCCAACAGCCAGGCACTAAGAATGTTCTTAAGCTCAAATCCTGCATGATCACTCGCTAATGCAATTTTCACATTTATCTCCCATTCACAGAATCACCTGATGGCTAACGGTCGTCGACACAATGACCCGGTCATGACAGTATCTCCTTGTGAGTGAACCTACGAATAGTGAACCGCGTCTACCGAAAAAAATAATCGTGGTCGTGGGCAGTCTTAACACGGACTTTGTTGTTACCCTCGATTCCTTTCCATCGGCAGGTGAGACCGTTCTGGGTGAAACTTTTGAACAGTTTCCCGGCGGAAAAGGGCTCAACCAAGCTGTTGCAGCGTCACGACTTGGCGCCGCCGTCGCAATGGTGGGGGCGGTAGGTAACGATCACTTCGCAGATGCGCTCTTAACAACTCTCGCCACGGAGTCGATTACACCTCTTATCAACAGGGTGCCAGAGTCAAGCACAGGAATGGCAATCATTGAGGTCGCTAGCACCGGTGAAAATAGAATCATCGTGATCTCCGGCGCGAACAATGTGCTCACTGAAGAAAGAGTCGAGACCTCGTTGCGCGAGATCGCGAGTCGCCACCAAATTGGTGTTGTCATCACGCAGGGTGAAGTGCCCGTTGCTTCAACCCACCGAGCGTTAGAAATTGCCAAGGAACTTGGGGCAATCACGATCCTTAACCCTGCTCCCGTGCGCGAATTCCCCGCATCAATATTTCCTTTGGTCGATTATTTAGTTCCTAATGAGCACGAAGCTAAGGAACTGGTTAAGTTAGACGGCAATTCTTTTAAGTCAATGCTGGACTTCGTGGAGTTAGCCACAGCAATTGTTGATTTGGGCGTAGGTACGGTTGTAATCACCCGAGGCGAGAAAGGTGCGGTGTGGTCAACCGCAACTGCATCTGGCCAAGCAGCAGCATTTCGGATCGTCCCCGTGGACACGGTTGCTGCCGGTGACGCATTTTGTGGTGGTCTTGCAGTTGCACTCAATGAAGGTCAACCGTTGAATGAGGCCTTGCGTTGGGCAAGCGCTGCCGGGGCCATCGCTGCAACGAGAACTGGCGCGGTCACTTCGTTACCGCAGCGCTCTGAAATCGAAGAACTCCTCGATTAGAACCGTTCGGTGACTAGGGAGCTGGGAAACCAACCGTCGTAGGAACTCCGTTACGGGTAACGGTCACCGTGCCGTCACCGATTTCAACCGGGACACTCTCGGATGATCCGCGTGGAACAAATACCGTCACCATGACCTGCGCTCCGCCCTTACGCGGGACAGTTGACGACCGCGACATCACCGTGCCGGGCGCCTTGACACCCCAGTCGGTGGTGTGCCAACCGATCGAAGAACCATTCGAGGCGGATCGTAAATTCCAGTCACCGACACCAGCCTTGACGACATCAACTCTTTGATCACCCGCGGCCAGAGTCAACTGACCCTCGACACCCTCAACCCCAATACCGGGTCCGAGCTGCCAGCGCTGAGTGATCTCACGATTCTTGTAATTCTGGCGCTGCTTCTTGGGCACCTTGACTTTGCTCGCATTGATGTAGTCGGCAACGACAAGTACGTCACTTCCACGAACGTAGGTGACGCACCTCGTAATTTCCGTGTTACTCCAAGCTTGGTCAACCAAACATGAGTAGTCATTGCCCCCTGAGATGGAGTCAGATGTGCTTTTGGTTTTTACGACTCCCTTCCAACGGTTGTACTTGGTATTGGAAACCGTGAATGTTGAATGTGCCGGCCGTGTCTTTATAAATGACCGCAACGAACTGGAGTTGTAACGGTAGGGACCGGGATCTGCTATCCAAGAAACGCCTCGCGAATAGAACGTGAGTGATCCACCATCGTCATGCGTATGCGCCGTTCCCGGTCTCACGCCCTTGTATCTGAGTGAATAGAAACTATCCGGCACACCCGATCCACTCGGAGCCCACGAATAACGACCGAAAATGTAACCGCCGTCATAGGACGTGTAGACCGGAGTTGGCGGCGTCCCTATCGAACCTTTGGTCCGCAACCAATCCGCACGCCAGTCACCGACGCCAAAATTGTTTCGAAGCTCAACGGCGGCCGTGTCACCGAGTGATTCGAGTTTAAAATCGGGCCGCACAGCTTGTGCCACGAATGCGTACAACAATGAGCGCAACTGCGGGATTGGTTCATTAGGAATCCCGCAGGTTACAGCGGCTGCCTCGACCTGGGTGAGGAGTTTTTCCATGTACATGGCGTACTGCGGTGAGCCTTCGACGTCGCTGCCGTCGGCATTAATTACTCCGCGAGCAACCGCAACTAAATTTCTCCAAGAAGCATCACGCAAGTTAGGGTCACCAACGGAACAGAACGTTGCCAAAGCTCCAATTTGACGGACCAAGTCCGTGTTGTTTGCACCAATCTTGATATCTGCGCCACCGCGATACGACTTCCACATTGACGTCGCATCCCTCACCGCCGCCTGTTGAATAATTGGGTCTTGAAGTGTCTGCCAAGCGCAAGCAAGGGTTTGAGTGCGAAGGCCACCATAAATTGATGCATCGACCCAGTAAGAGCGTCTTTTTTGGTGGTCTTCAACCCACTGGTACATCAGATCGCGGAAGCGATCGACCATCGGTTGATTTTGCTTGTTTACCCCGCGATATAAAAGTGGTAGTGCCCAGTCCAAGGAGTTGATATGGCGATTACCAGAAAGATCAGCGGAGGACTGGGAACGCCAGTTTGGATTCTGGGTGAGCGTGTACGTTCCGCCTTTCCCAAGGTCAACTTTCCCGGCCATCAAAGCCTGTGCCTTGGTTCGTTGCTTTCCCACCGACATTGGGAACAGGCTGGTGCACCAACTTCCCAGGGCCGTCGGCATCACCGGTGGCGCGGGAACCGGGGCTGGTTCGACAACGGCAACGGGTGCGGGCTCGGTGACCGGAACTTCCTCAGCCTGGGCCACCGACCCGAGGGTTGCCAAGGACAAAGCCGCACAAACCACGACGGTGGTTGTGCGCGCTGGGAGAAGTCGACCTCTTGGTCGCAGCGACCACATGTGTTACATCATCACCCGGCTGGGGGTGGTCAGGTCAACCCGGGGGTCTCATCAAAGGCTGCTGCCCGCTCATTCGCGGCTTGCATTGAGGGCGAGGCGGGGCCAAGAACCCAACCCAGGCTCCCGAGCATTGCGGCAACCACCGGTTTGACCGCGGTGAGTGGGATTGTCGGCAATCCCAATAATTCACGCTGATATTTGGGCATGGTTGCCGCGGCGCCCGCGAAGAGTGCGCTGTAAGGGGGCTTGGCTGCAAGGGGGACCGGAGCATTTCGGACAAATTTCACTGTCCGTAATGCGCGTTCACCGCCACAAAGATCCGGCTTGAAGGCATTGAGCTGGTCTTGGAGTTCGTCAAAGCTTCGTGGCGGGTCGGCGACACCAACCATCTCACCGGCGATCGCCCATTCGCGCACGTATTGGTCCGGACCTCCCGGAATTGGTCCACCCCAAACTAAATGCGTGGTCAAAAATGATTCGGCGAACGCCACGTGCACCCACCGCAATAAATCTGAGTCGGTTGCTTTGTAATCCTTTTCTTCACCCTGTGCGGTGACGTATGTTCCTGTTACTTTTCGATGCATTCCGCGGACTCGCGCACATTCCCGCTCGGCCATCGTTGTGTCACCAAATGTCACAACGGTCAGCCATTGCGTAGTGCCGGAAAGCCGACCTAAAGGGTCAGCCTCGTAGCGCGAATGTTCATCAACGCCAGCAAGGGCTCCAGGGTGCAGCGCCTGCATAAGTAGTGATCGAACTCCACCAACGAGGGTCGGGAGGGAACCGTGCACGACCCACGTTGCCGAACCTGGACCAAAAAATCCCTTGTCAGTGCCACCGCTTAATTGGGTAACCCACTCGGGTGCGCCGTCGGACTGCCCCGAAACCATACGCCGAAATCCAGAGGCAGTTTTTTCGCGAACGACGGACATGGGATTTATCACCATCTAAGAGTGCCTAATAAATGCAAAACCCGCACCTTGAAAGGGTGCGGGTTTCATCATTTTTGGCTTAAAGCTTCCTAGTCGCGAGATACCAGTCCTTAATATTAAGCTTCGTATCCTTCAAACGCTCGTCAAGTGCTGCTTGCGTGCGTGGGGCACCGACGACCACGTCATCACCCGGCATCCAGTTTGCCGGGCAGGAAACATTCTCCCGGTCCGAAAGCTGGAGCGCATCAACAAGTCGAATAATCTCGTCGATGCTGCGCCCGACATTCATGGGGTAATACACCGTTGCGCGAATAATTCCTTTGTCATCAATCACAAAAACTGCGCGAACAGCCGCCGTCCCATTTGACACCGGATGGATCATGCCGTAGCTCTTGGCAACGATCATTTCAAGGTCGGCAATGATCGGGAAGTTGATGTCTACACCCTGCTTTTCCTTGATGGCATGAACCCAAGCGAGATGGCTAAACACGGAGTCAACCGAATTGCCCACCAATTGCACATTGCGTGCCTCAAAATCCTTGGAGCGCTCCGCAAAACCAATGAACTCGGTCGTGCACACCGGGGTGAAGTCAGCCGGATGGCTAAAGAGAACGACCCATTTTCCTTTGAGGTCGCTTAGTTTGAGTTGGCCGTGCGTGGTCTCAACATCAAAGTCAGGTGCGAGGTCACCGATAAGAGGAAGTGACACGGTTGGCGCGGTTATTTCAGTCATGGGGCGAACTTAGCAAATACACCTAGGGGTATGGCACCCCAGATAAAAAACTGAACCCGCCGTGGAGGAGGTTACGGCGGGTTCAGTCTGTGCCTTTCATTCGTAAAGGTCGTTAGTTGGTTTGATCCGCCGCCGTCAGAGTCAACGCAACCGTGAGCATCTCGCCATTGCGTAATACCATCAGTTCGATTTGATCTCCTGGAGCATTTGCGCGAATCGCAACAATCAGCCCGGTCGAATCATTGATCAAATTGCCATCAACTTTGGTAATCACATCGCCTTCCAACAACCCTGCAGCCTCGGCGGGCGAGTCCGGAGTCACAGCGGAAACCGCTCCACCGGGACCGGCAAAGCCCATGTCGAGTTGGACGCCAATAATCGGGGTTTGGGAAGTTCCCGTTCTAATTATTTCGTCAACAATCCTTTTCGCTGTGTCAATGGGAATTGAGAAACCCAGACCGATGCTTCCGGTCGCGTCACCCATTCCAAGGGTTGCAATCGCCGAGTTAACACCAACCACTTCACCCGACGCATTAACGAGTGGACCACCCGAATTGCCCGGGTTAATTGCCGCGTCGGTTTGAATTGCGTTGATGTAGGCCAGGCCGCCTTGGCCACCGGCGGTCACGGGACGGTTCAGTGCACTAATAATTCCCGAGGTGACGGTTCCTTGGAGACCAAGGGGTGAACCAATTGCAATTGCTACGTCACCAACGTTGACCGAATCTGAACTCCCAAGAGTTAATGCGGGAAGGTCAGTGCGATCAACTTTGACGACAGCAATGTCGTAACCAGGATCAGCACCGACAAGTTTGCCGGTCGCCGTCGATCCGTCTACGAAAGTCACTTCGATGGTTCCACCGTTACCAGCATCACCTGTAACGTGATTGTTAGTGACGATGTATCCATCTGAGCTCACAACGAAACCGGTGCCGGTTCCTTCGCCCTTTGACCCGGAAACGTTCAACTGGACTACCGAAGGCTGCACTGCAGCAGCAACTGCAGCAATCGAGCCCGCTGCTGGAGTAACCAAACCGCCGGCTGCAATTGTGACGGATGAACTCGAATTACTTTCCGCAACCGTGTAACCGACCGCACCTCCAACGGCGCCACCGAATAGGGCCGTGAGCGCCACGCCCGTGATCAGAAAGCCAACCCGAGACTTACCCTTTGGATGCTCACTGACGGGTCCTTGACTGGTGGGTGCTTCAAAAATAGGTGGCGTACTAAATGGTGGAGTTGTCGTCTCACCTGTGGGTGGATTCTCGGGCGTGATGGTCATTTTTTTCCTCCTGATTTATTAACTGTGACCATTAGAGCGAACCCGGCGGCATTTGGCTCCGCCAAAATCAATAGTTGGCCAAGCCCAAACACGATCTTTACCATTTCCTTACAAAACTCCGAAAAACTCCCACGGCTAGAGTTCTACCGTGCGTGAAGTATTGGAGCCAACGGAAGCGGCCAGAGCGCTTGCTCGGGGGAATCTTGCAATTTTGCCCACGGAAACGGTCTACGGGCTCGGCGCTGACGCTGACAACGAGTCGGCGGTAGCCCGAATCTTCACAACCAAGAACCGTCCGGTCAATCACCCAGTGATTGTCCACATTTCCGAGCAAAAGCACATGCATGCGTGGGCAACCCAAATCCCCGAATACGCCATGGATCTTGCAACCGCCTTCTGGCCCGGACCCGTGACCCTTGTCCTAAAAAGACTCCCGCGCGCTGGAGACTTCCTCACCGGTGGTCAAGACACAATTGCACTGCGCGTATCTAGTCACCCGCTCTTCCAAGAAGTCCTCATGGAACTAGCAAAAGCAAAACTAGACCCCGCGGCAGGAATTGCAGCGCCGAGTGCAAACCGCTTCGGCGGCGTTAGCCCAACAACACTCGCCCACGCAGTCGAGGAACTCGGCGACTATCTCAATGACGAAGACGTTGCGCTCAACGGTCAGCCATCAAGTGTCGGAGTTGAATCAACAATTATCGATGCAACGGGTAATGAACCAATCATTCTGCGTCACGGTGGAATCACAGCCGAGGACATTGAGACGATTACTCAACTTTCCCACAGTGAAAGTGATGTGCGAGCACCCGGCACTCTCGCATCCCACTATGCACCGAATAAGCAACTACAGCTCGTCACCCAAAGCGAACTTGGTGACGCTCAACCGGGGGCACTAATCGCCATGAGTGATGTCGAAACACCACATGGCTTTATCCGAATAGCTTCACCTGAAAATACACAGGAGTTTGCCCAAATGCTCTACGCGGCATTACGTACGGCAGATAAATCGAATGAAAATGTTATCTACGCCGTTGTTCCAACCGGTGGTGGAATCGTGGCGGCCATTCGCGATCGACTGAGCCGGGCAGCAACAAAGTAACGACTACTTCGGCGCCATGCGCAGTGCAGCGTCTAAGCGAATTGTTTCACCATTGAGGTAACCGTTTTCCAGGATTGCCTGCACGAGGTGGGCGTATTCATCCGGCAGACCCAATCGCTTGGGAAACACCGGGGTGGCTGCGAGCCGGTCCTTCAAGCCCTCGGGCATGGTGTCATAGATCGGAGTATCGATCAAACCAGGCGCCACGGTCACAACTCGAATACCAACGGCTGCCAGATCGCGTGAGAGCGGAAGCGTCATCCCAACAATGCCGCCCTTGCTCGCGCTGTACGCAGCTTGGCCAATCTGACCGTCAAATGCTGCAAGGGATGCTGTTAAGACGATCACACCTCGCTCACCCGAATCATTCGGTTCATTTTTTGCGATGTGTGACGCTGCAATTCGGGTAACGTCAAAAGTTCCCACGAGGTTGATATTGATCACGCGACGGTAGCTATCAATTGACGCGGCCTGGTTCTCTCGGTCAAGTGTTCGCTCCGCCCAACCAATACCCGCGCAGTTAATTGCTGCATCGAGTCGGCCAAAGCGCTCAATTGTTGCTTCTATCCCAGCAGAAATTTCACCGGTGTTTTGGACGTCAACCTCAACGGCGAGTGCGACCTCACCCAACTCTGCAGCAAGAGCCCGAGCTGCCTCCAAATTCAAATCAGCAATCACAACACCGGCAGCACCATTGGTCACCAACCGCCGTGCGGCTGCCTCGCCCAAACCCGATGCGCCGCCACTTATGAAGTAAACCGAGTCAGCGATATTCATGGAGTGAAGACTACGCCCAACCCAAATCGTGTAGGCGCTCATCGCTGATTCCAAAGTGGTGCGCCACCTCGTGGATCACCGTTATTCCCACCTGCCGCACGACATCTTCCTGCGTTGCGCACTGTCGCAAAATCGGTTTGCGGTAAATAGTTATGTGATCCGGCATAAAGCCCGAATACCCCGTTCCACGCTTGGTGAGTGGAACACCGTGATACAAACCCAGTAAGCCGGGCCGACCCGGTTGTTGTTCCTCTACAAACACGGCGACGTTGTCCATCAATGCCAACAGGCCGGCGGGAATAGTGTCCAGCGCCTCGCTGACCAGCTCTTCAAACTCAGCCGGAGGGACGTCAATCACTTCGCAACCTTCACATGTGAGGCCGACTACCGCTCGCTCAGGTCACTCCCCTACACTTTCCGAGTTGTACCAGGTCCCCATCGTCTAGTGGCCTAGGACGCTGCCCTTTCACGGCGGTAACGCGGGTTCGAACCCCGCTGGGGATACGGTTTCCGTACCATGGAAAGCCTTAGTTTGGCCCCGTAGCGCAGTTGGTTAGCGCGCCGCCCTGTCACGGCGGAGGTCGCCGGTTCGAGCCCGGTCGGGGTCGCTTAGTTCGGAGAAATCCGAACTTGTTGGCCAGGTAGCTCAGTTGGTACGAGCGTCCGACTGAAAATCGGAAGGTCGACGGTTCGATCCCGTCCCTGGCCACCAGACATTCCCTAACCGTTCTCAGGGATGGGGAACCCGCCATTGATCTGGCATTGACTGCGCCACACCTGCGGGGCCAATGGAGCATCGATTTCGCCCGGGGGATCCACGACACCACCTGTTGGGCTTGTGCACACCCATTTACTAACGCTGACGTCGTCAATGAAAACTGAAACTTGCGAGAAGTCAAAAGAGACACCGGGCTCAGCCGGTCCGCCTTCATTAGTGAGCACCCGAACCGTGTAGGTCATCGTTGAGCCATTCAACTCCGGATCCATGAGTTCAACAACAGCTGAGTTGGTTTCACCCGCTGCATTGTGAGCGACCACCACGCCGTTTGGATTCGAATCGCCAAACATCGTGGGCCACGCCTCGACAAGTTTCTCCACGCTTCCAGATTGTGCCTCGCGAAGTGGGCGGTCAGTGAACCCCATGACATTGGGGTCAACTTCGCGCAACGTGAGGGTCCACGTGTCATCGCCGTTGGGTGTAATCGAACCGCTGTCTGCCGTTTGACTGAAAAGCCAATTGGCTTCCGGTGCACTTTCAGCCGCAGCCGTGTTCTGCGACCGGTTACCTAGGGCATAGCCTCCGATTCCGATTAGCGCAGCGACGAGTGCAAGAACCAACCAGGATTTCCATGACATATGCCGACAGTAGCGCGCCATTATTTATCGGCGTGGACCCGCAGTGCATGTGAAACCCGTGGACCCCTTCATCAATTGCGTCAACAAAGACGGGATGGCCGGCACCTTGAGCGTGCTGTTCATGCACGGGCTCACATTGACGAGGTTGACTAATCAAACTACGGGGACTCACTATGGGGCATGACAATTGTCGACATCTATAAAGCGAAAACTGCGCTCTCAGCTCTTATTTCGACCGGATCTTCGTTGACCAAGCAATTGCAGAGCGGATGACAAACGGCTCGGGTAGCTTGAGTTAATTCCATGATTTGATTTTTTGGAATTCAACCCTACAAAGAGCACATCAGCTGCATCAACGTCGGCAAAATGTCATTCACATCGGCATCCATTCGAATATCCGCGATGTGATCACATCTGGTGTGGCCCTGATTAATGATTGCGACCGTCTTGCCATTTTTGTGCGCGTGGTCAACAAATCGACGACCCGAATAGACCATGAGTGTCGAGCCAAGCACCAATAAAGTCGAACAACGATTTACCAATTCGAAGGCGGCATCCACACGTTTACCGGGAACACTTTCACCAAAGTACACAACATCCGGTTTCAGAATTCCTTGACATGCTTTGCAAGAAACTATTTTAAAATCGACTAACTGCCCGTCAGGGATCTCATAGTCGCCATCTGGGTTAATTCTCTCCACAAGCGTTGAAAAATCAGGGTTGACTTCGACTAGGCGTTCATGAACGTCCGTGCGATCTTGTAATGCGCCACAGTTCAAACAAATGACGCGATCTAATCGCCCGTGTAGATCGATCACCCGAGAAGATCCCGCACTTTGGTGAAGTCCATCAACATTTTGGGTAATCACTGAATCGACAAAGCCACCCTGTTCCATGTGAGCGAGGGCAGCGTGAGCAGCATTAGGTTGCGCCTGTGAAAACGTGATCCAACCGACATGGCTGCGGGCCCAGTAGCGGCGCCGGCCATCTTCATTACGAAGGAAGTTTTGATAGGTCATCGGCTGATGCCCACGCGCATAAGCACCATTGGGCCCGCGGTAATCCGGAATTCCAGAACCCGTGGACATCCCAGCGCCACTCAGGACAAGAACTCCGCCGGCCTCGATTACAGCCCGTAACTCTTCCACGGCCATATTCTGGCCTAACCTTTCGGATTTGCAGAATTGAATCTGGGCTGCGCCCCGGGGGGAAGCGTCCTCGGTCCTTAGGAGCACTAGTCAATGAAAAAGAAACTTACTGTGTAACGACTTGCATTGAGCGGCTTCAAAATCATCTCGCCCGAGGCGCCCGAGTACTTGCCCGTTCCGACCACCTCGCCACCTCTAACTTTACTCACATTGCCGTTGGTAACAGTGATTTCTCCGTGACTCGTTCCCTCCGCGCTGGCGCTCGGGGTTTCGACGATTGCAGTACCAGCAGCCATGAAGGCCGCGACTATTAGGGCGATAATTTTTTGCAGAGTCGAGGAAGATTTCATCCCGTAACGCTTTGTGTTCCCATCACCGTCAGGACAGCGGACCAGCTAAGTCAGCCACAACCCCTGCAAACATGGTGGACTTGATGGTGCCGAGTGTTGCGCGATCTTTCCCAGCAAGATTTGCAACCATTCCTTTAGCGACATTGATCAAATCTTTCGCGTCACAGATGGCATCGACTATTCCCGACTCACGCGCCGCTGGCGCGTTATAGCGCCATCCTGTTGTGATCACATCAAATGCCGTTCGGGGCGTGAGCTTGGACTGAATAAGGGAAACCATGCCGACGGCGAGTGGAATTTTGAGGTCAATCGCAGGAATACAAAAGAAGCCTCGCTCGGTGCGCATCACGCGATAGTCACAAGCCAGGGCGAGCATGGCACCCGCCGCGAAACAGTGTCCATTAATCGCGCATACGGTTGGTACCGGCAGGGTGAGCACTCGAGCAAACATTGATTGCACGGCTAACACGTGCGCGTCCCACTCCCCGTCGTTGGGTTGTAACGACGCCAAATCCAACCCGTTCGAGAAGAACTTCCCGGTGGCCGTGATCATCAGTGCTGCTGGTTCAGAGCTGTTCGTGATTGCGTCCAGAGCATGGTCAATTTCGGTGAGGAATTTTGGGGAAAAGAGATTCTCGTTCTCGCCCAAATCCAGCGTCCACACAGAAGGACCGGTGCTGAGAGTGATGGACATAATTTCCTTCCCAGTCAAAAGCCGTCGAATCGTGAGCGACAACCTAAACCATGCCGCTTCGTACTGAGTGAAGTTGTTCACCCGAGGACCATCAGGTTTCAGGTCCGATCCAAATCTGACCGGTTCGAGGTTGGTGCTCGTGCGCATTGGCTGCAGTAAAGAATTGCCCGCTGCGGGCCGGTGGCCTCAAGCCTCTTGGTCGACACCGCTCGCCACAGTGGAAGCTCCGTCAATTCGCCAATTTCCTGACTCCAGCACTAATCGATAGCCAAGTTTGACCGTGTTACCGGTCTGCCCCTTCACCGCTACCAAGGCGAAAGCCGTTGAAGGACTCAATTGGCGGCACTCATCAATACGGTGTTTGACGGAGTCGGCAACCTCCGGGTAACTCAACTCAATCACCTGCCGAAAGGTCTCCACGTCAGTGTTCTGCTGAAAACCCGCAGAGGCCAGGGCAAATGCCGCTGGGAAGTCCTTTTGAGAGAACGCTGCGAGTTGAGCAGAAATCGTGGCGTCAATCTCAGCCGCAACATCTAACCTGCACTCCGACGACAACTCCGACCCCTCGTTACTCGGACTCTCAGTAGGTGAGTCCCTCGGTGAGGACACTGAGGAATTGTCGACACTGCAACCTGCGAGTAGAGCCAACACTGCAGTTACCGTCGCTAATCGGCTGATCACATGCACCGACCGTGACGGGAATCGCGACCGCTTCGAGGTTTCGAGCCGTATCAACTTCATATTCCATCCACTTTTCTGTGAGGTTCCTATTCTAAATAGTGTGACGGCAAATCACCAGATAAGTATCTGGTTCTTCGGGGTCCGTGCACCCGTCATGTCCGGGAAGAACCTTCCTGCTTGACGCGGGGAGAGGTGGGAGGTCGAGCTGGTGATGTGCCGGGCCGAACTTTTACCGGCATCCACAACGACGAGTTGACCAATTCCGACTGCCGAGCAGAATAAGCGGGAGGTGCGATTTAAGTGCCCAATTGGTCCCGAGTTTGAGCTCACTCAGTTCCTTATTTTTTAGTAGCGCGATTGTCATCGATAAAATTTCTGGACTTACCGCGTGAATGATCCCTCAAGTGCAACCGAACGAGGCCACCCTTGAGGACATTTATTTGGATACGACATCTCCTTGAATTCAAGGACTGGTTACGTCACGTCCAATAGCAGGAACTCTTTAAGCGCGAATTCTAGTGAGTCTAGCCATTCTGTAATGCGAGATTACCAATGCAGATGTAACCTCACTATTCAGAATTCAAAGCGATCACAAGGGGGTCCCTCGCGTGTTTGACGGTTACCTCGCTTTGGTTCCCCTTCAAGGGGCGATCGTCGCTGCGGGTTTTTTGTGCCTGGGAATATACAAAGTTTTCACGGGGGCCTCTGGCAAGGAATCGGTCAAATGGAACGCCATCGCAATCGGGTGCGCTATTTACCTTTTTCTTTATGGCCTGTCGTTCATTTACGGACCGGGCGCGAATTAACCGGGTAACTCACGAGGCTCGGTTACGCGTCCGCACGTAATCCGAAATAACGTAATCTCCTAGTCGATCGGTTGCTGGCGCGAGAACTTTGCCACCATTGCGCCGGGCCATCTCGTCGAGGAATCGGGCCAATCGAGGTTCGTCACCTAGCCGGAACCATGAGATCACAACTTTACGCCGGGTCATGGCATCTATCTGTGCAACGGTTTCAGCAATCGTTTCGCTGCTGGGTGGCCAGTCAAACCACCAGCCACCATCACCTGAAAGGTGAGCGGTTGGTTCACCATCGGTGACGACCATCACTATTCGTTGCGAACCGGGATGGCGATCTAGGAATCGGCCGGCGAGCATGAGCGCATGTTGCAAGTTCGTTCCTTGAATCTCACTTGCCGCAAGATCTGGAATCTCCATCGGGTCTACCACTCGGGCCAGGTTCGCAAACCCAATCACCTGCAATGCGTCGAGGGGATAACTTGTTGCGGTGAGTGACTGCAGTGCCAAAGCCATGGTCTTGGCCGCGCTCCACGTGTCATTCATCTCCATCGAAAATGATTGGTCGACGAGCAGGGCGACGGCGGCCCGGGAGACGGTTTCGGTTTCAGCGACAGCAAAATCCTCCGGATCCAGCAGCACCTCCGAGCCGGTTGCCAATCGGCGACGGCTGGCGTTCTGCACGGAACGAACCACGTCGATTGCTTCGTCGTCACCGAATTTCCATGCGCGGTGAGTGCCCGTTGGTTCACCCGCAGCACCAGCACGCCGGTTCTCGTGATCCCCGCGCTCTGAGCCGTTGATCTGGTCAAAGACTTCCCGCAGCGCCGACTGGCCGATTCGGCGTACTGCTTTGGGGCTCAACCGCAGGGTGTCCCCCTCACCAACGAGAAAGCCTTGCTCTTTCAACTCGCGCTGCATCTGCTCCAACGCCTGCAGGTCATCACGCATCCCGCGCCCCAGGGTTCGTTCCACCGCATCCAGATCTATTTGGGACAGATCAGCCATGGCCTCGGCGTCGGAGAGCTCGGACATGAGTGACTCAACGTCGCCCAGTTCAGCCAACGCCCGCGTTGCATCCGGTAATCCCATTGATGCTTCCCCGGTAAGGCCTGATCCGCGCTGTCGGGAAAACTCGGGCCGCAGTGCCTGCAGGTTGGATTGCAACTTCGCCATCTCGTCTTGCAGACCCATGTCGCTGAGAGCCTGCTGCATTGCCTGCGCAAGTTCGGCGCGCTGCTCGGGGCTCATTGAGGCGAGCATGCGGTCCATCGCTGCTGATTGCCGTGCTAGTTCATCGATAAATTCTTCTAAAGTGTCCGGCGCATTAGGGAAAAATTCTTTGTGTTTCTCGATGAACTCCTGGTAATCCTCGTCGGTTGCAGACCCGTCACGGTGTGAGTCGAGTAGCGCGTTGAGGTCACCCATCATGGCTGCCATTGCTGCTTGCATTTGTGATCGGCCATGTTTTGTGCGGATTGGCTGAGCCCGGCGAACTGCTGGTCGATCACGTCTCGGCGTAGTCGCTCTTGCATCTGGCGAAACATTTCCGCAGCCTCGGGCGAACGCCATGAATAGTTATTGAGTTCGGCCATTGCTCGCGGTACGTCGTTGGGTAGTGCGTCGAGAATCGCTTCAGCGAATCGGGCGTCATCGGATGGGTCGGGGAACAGTGCAGCGCGCTCAAGATCAACGGCGGATTCCAACATGGAACGCAGGTCATCGAGTAGTCCATTCATCTGACCCGACTCGCGCAGTTGCTTGCGTCGCTCGCGTAACTGGCGGGCCATCTCGGCGAGCCCTTTCCGATCTTGACTGCCCGATCGCAATACGTCTCGCAATGCATCACGCACCGACTCACCGGCGAGAATTCGTTTGCCGATCTCATCAACACCGGCGCCGGCATCAGCCCTCGGCGCGAGCGGATCAGGGCCGCCGTGAAAGCGACCGTACAGGGATGGGCGGCCCCGACTCAATTGCTCAGCTCGTCATTATTGTCACCGGCCGCGGGCGCAGAGCCCGCATAGGTGACCACGCTGCCGCTAGCGTCTTTATCGATCCGTCGAGTCAGCCACAATCCTTCTGCCGCAAATTCGACGCAGGCAGCGGCCAGGCCGGGGGATTCGGCCATTCCGGACTCGGCGGCACCCACCACCGCGCCCAAACCTTCAATTGGGCCGATCGCGGTCAAAATCTCACGGCCACTCATCACATCCGACGTTGCCAACGTATTACCCGCATCGAACCACGCAATCAAGTGATTCAGGAATGGACGGGCCGGTTGACCACCGAGCAGGATCCGCCAGGACTCGGCGGTTGCCTGCCGGGCAAGGAGCACCAATGTTTCTTCTTCGAATCCTTCTTCGGTAACGTCGAACTCCACCTTGCCGCGTAGGGCAGGCACCACGTCAACGAGATCACCCACGCGAGCCACAGGTTCGGCATCCCCCGCTATCGCAGCGCGTCGCAGCGCAGCGCCGGATAACTCTTCAACGCAGGCAATGGAGAATCGCGCTGACACTCCACTTCGCTGGTCGATCGCTGGTGATGCTCGCACCGCCCGGGTGAACCGAGCCACAATGTCGAGCATGTGACGCGGGATGACCGCAGCAATATTTGCTTCTTGTTCGAGCAGTGCGATTTCAAGTTCGAGGTCGAGTGGGTAGTGCGTTCGGATCTCGGCGCCAAATCGATCCTTTAATGGCGTGATGATTCGACCGCGATTCGTGTAGTCCTCCGGGTTAGCACTCGCCACAACCAACATGTCCAAGGGAAGCCGCAGGTTGTATCCGCGCACCTGAATATCGCGCTCTTCCAAAACGTTGAGTAGCGCTACTTGAATCCGCTCCACCAGGTCCGGCAATTCGTTGATCGCAAAAATTCCACGGTTAGTGCGCGGCACCATGCCAAAGTGGATGGTCTCGGGATCACCTAGGGTGCGGCCCTCGGCAACTTTGATCGGGTCGACGTCGCCGATCAAGTCGCCCACGGAGGTGTCCGGTGTTGCGAGTTTCTCGCCGTACCGCTCACTGCGGTGTCGCCACGAAATCGGGAGGGTGTCGCCGAGTTCCGCGGCCAACCTCCGACATCTGGCACATACCGGCGCTGTTGGTTCGTCGTTGATTTCACACCCTTCGACGATCGGCATCCATTCGTCGAGCAGGCCGATCAGTGAACGAATAAGTCGGGTCTTGCCTTGTCCGCGTTCGCCGAGCAGGACAAAGTCGTGTCCAGCGAGCAGAGCTCGCTCAACCTGCGGTCCCACCGTGTCTTCGAACCCGACGATCCCGGGCAGCGTTACAAGTCCCCCGCGTAGTCGAGTGAGCAGGTTCTCTTGGAGTTCCTGTTTCACGCTACGCGCGCGGTAACCCGAGGACACCAATCCCGCTAGGTCACGGGGCAGATCAGCGGGCGGGACGGGTGCGAAAGTGATCATGTACCGACCGTACGGCGATCACGCCCATCCCGCCACTTGGTCTGTGCTGGGAGTTAGCCGAACTTCGCCTGCCAGGCATCGCCGAGTGAATCCTGAAGTGTGTCGGCAGCAGCAATCTGCTTCTTCGTGATCGCCGGTGCGTTGTTGCCCTCTGACTCGACCTGAAAGATCTGGATGTACCGTCCAAGGAGGCGAACGGTTAGGTATTCATGATCCACAAAATTGGTGATGGAATCACCAACCACCGTGACGCTGCTCACCCAGAGGAACGGGTCACCATCCTTGGCTTTCTTAGCACCGTTGGTAAGTGTGGTGGTGAGGTCATACGCGACCTGTGCATAGAAAACTCCCATTCATTTGTCGATCCGGTGTGCTGAAAAAAACCATAGAAATAGGTGGATGCCAAGCAACTAGCGGGGTGTATACGAGTGTGTGGTCAGCCGCAGTGGGAGAGTTCTAACGTAGAAAAAATCCCAACTTTTTTAGTGCAGCGGCTTCAATCCATTGGCAATCTTGACCAGCTGGGCGTAGGTCAGGCCCGTGGTTTCGATCCACAACATGCTCTGGGCTTTCGCCTTGGTCTTTTTAGTCTGGGTAAGTTGAATCAATCCCCCAGACTTTTTCACGTCGCTCGCCTTACATCCCCCCGCTCCTCCTGAAGCGACCCAAGAAGCCACCGGCTGATTAGTTTTGGGGTCAAATCCACACTGAGCCGAAATCGAAATCTTTGCACCGGGAATAGTAATCTTTTTTACTAGCCCAGTCCAAGTTTCGATCTCATCACGGCAGGAGGCGTCCACCCGTTGCTCCGTGACGTTTATTTCCTTGGTCGCTTTTTCACCATAAAGGGCAGTCACGAGAAATCCGGGACCTTCGGCGCACACAACTGACGCAATTTCGGTCCTCGAGTGAAGGCTTAGTCCGGCGGTCTTCGTCAGCGCCCACACCGTCTGTGCTTTCGTTACCTTTGCGGGAACTTGTTTCCAAGTCTGGACCGCCTGAGGGTCATCCGCTGCCGAAGCAATAGTTGGCATGGCCACCAGACCAAAACTTGTCACAGTTGCAATCGCAATGGTCCGAACGAAGAGTGAGAATCTCATGGCCGAAATATAGAGTGAGCTCTAGGCCTGAGCGTTCGAAACACGCGTGATGGCCCGCAGAATTTGGAGGACGCACCGATCGGGGCATCACAGATCCAACCAGCGCGGTTAACTCTTGTTTGAGCATGGCTCATCCTGTTAGTTAAAAGTTTCCAGTTTCCCATCATGAAATCTGATGTTTGACTTCGAGAATTGCGTCTTGGTGAATCACCCCGTTGGCGCGATGGCAAGTTGTTGTTTTTGCACTTCTTTCGACATCCTGGTTTCACCGAGGCAGGGTCCTGCGTGAAGATGATCTGCGGGGCAACCGCAAAACCAACATGTCCCCAACCGAATTGACATTCTCCGTGACCACATCATCCGACACGAAAACAAAGAGATCGGTCTATCTGAACCGCTGAAGTATGACTTCGCCGACTACTAGTCGAGACGTATCACCGATGCGCATTGACTCGGCGATAAAGTACGAAACGACGAAGCGGGTATCGCTTCTTGCCGATATCACTGCGGCCGTTGACGTTACGAGATGTGATGGGAGTGATTGTGGAACGCGCAGAAATCGTGCAGCAGTACCTAGCAGTACTCGACGTGACCCCTAGTGAACCGAGTTATGACCTGCTTGCCACCCTGACACAACGCCATGCGGCAATGTTTGCATTCAGCAGCGTTGGTGTGCGACTGAAAAACGATCTTCCACTTGACCTTCACCACCTTTTCGAACGAATTGTGCGGGACCGTCGAGGTGGTTACTGCTTCGAACAAAACAGTCTCATGTTTGAGGTCTTGCAGGAATTAGGTTTCAAGGTCGACATTAAATTGGCGCGCGTGATTTACGGAGGCGACCATTTGCCAGGGTTAACTCATCGCGTGACTATTGCGACCGTTGATGGATACGACTACGTGGTTGACGTTGGCTTTGGCGCATTGGGACCGGCTTTCCCCGTACCACTGCGGGAACCGTCAACACACTCCAACGACTGGACGTATCGCGTTCACGAACTTCACCCCAGTGAATTCCACATGCAGCAGCGCACCGATGACGGCCCGTTCTCGCTCTACCGTTTTGACTCAGGGACCTATGGTGAGAGTGACTGCGAGATGGCTCACTTTTACTCGCAACATCACCATGAGGCCACCTTTGTTAACAACCTTGTTGTATCGAAAATTCTCAAAGGCGAAGTCCGGTCCCTGCGCAACAACACGTACTTTGTCACGAGACTCGGTGTTGAAAACCGAATCGAAATCGAGAGTTCTGCACAATTACTTGCTCTTTTAACCGATGAACTCGGCGTCCGCGTGAGCGAAGAAGAGGCCGTGCGCCTTTTCGCCGGGTTGCCAACTTCCCACTAGGTCACGAGCTCAGCACGTTTCGGCTCTGCGCCCAAATGATGGCCAGCAAAAAGGTATAGAGACAACACAAACGATGGGCGGTTGCATTCCCTAAACGTTCACGGCGTACGTGCCACTGAGGCGTACTCCCCCAAACTAGAACTGACAGTCAATAAAGCTACAAACGTTTCGCTTACCTCCGACACGAAAACAACCAGTACACACACAGCTTGGGTTACAACAATTCGCAGTGAGTAACGAACACGTGCTGCGCGTGAATATTGACGTCAACATCGATCTACTCGTGGGTTAATCCACCCGACCTTGGCAGGAACTTCGAGGGACGTGGTTCACATTGTGAATTGTTTTGAAGCCTAGCTTTACTGGTGGTGTGATCACATGGCCGAATTAATCCTTTTGGCTCGGTTGCTTGGACCGACGCTCTCTAAGCACTCCCATTTCGAACGAGGTCATGGCGATTAATGTGATTGCAACCAGCGGTAATACGAAGAAGAGCATCACGGTTGTGAAACCGTTGGCAGCGTCGTGTTGGGTAGAGTCGAGCACAAGGTAAAGCGTGTAACCGACATAGAGCGCTACGAAAAGTGCGCCTTCCCAGCGGGCAACGATAAAACCGGTGAAAGCAATTGGTATGAGTGCTACAGCGGCAGCCAGCATGAGCGGTATGTCAATTGCGATCGCTGCCTCCGGCACTGGAATACCGTCACCAAAGATGATGGCGGGCAATCCAATAACCAGACCGATGTTAAAGATGTTGCTACCAACAATATTTCCCACGGCCATGTCGGTTTCACCCTTGCGCAAAGCAACGATGGAGGTAGCAAGTTCTGGCAGCGAAGTGCCAATCGCTACCACGGTGAGGCCTATGACCAGGCTGCTGACTCCAAATGAAGTTGCGATGCTGACAGCCCCGGTCACCAGTAGTTGGGCTCCAACAACGAGTAAACCAATTCCGGCAAGCAGGAATAGACCTGCAAGCCACAGTGGAACTGGTTTGGCATTAAGCGGCAACGTGTCAGAATGTTCCTTGGGCTCTATTTCTTCTTTTCGTCCTATGGCGATGCTAATCACGGTATGAACTACAAGGACGCCGAGTAGCACCACTCCGTCAATCAAACTGATGCGCCCGTCAAGGCTGACGAGAAGGAATGCGACGGAGAGCCCCACCATTACGGGGATATCGAATCGGACCAGTTGCCGTTTGATCACAAGCGGGCTCAGAACTGCCGAAATTCCCAGGATGAGCAAAATGTTAGCTATGTTGCTACCCACCACGTTTCCGACCGCAAGATCGGGTTCACCACCGATGACCGCACCGACAGTAACAGCAAGTTCGGGAGCAGATGTCGCAGCGGAAACAACAACAAGGCCGATCACCAAAGGTGAAATTCCGACACGAGTGGCAAGTGTGGAAGCGCCGCGAACCAGTGCCTCGCCGCCTCCAACGAGTAGCACGAGGCCACCAACCACCAAGACGACGTCGAGAATGTTCACGAACTGATTCTACGAATAAATTTGTTCTTGATCGAGGCGGGCCAATCCTCAACCCGGGTGAAATGGCAACCAAATAAGTGACATGATCCATTCATGCGGATTGTGGCGTCATTTGTGGATCCAACGCTGCCTCAACTATTCCTCGAGTTTGGCCTGCTACTCCTTGGTCTAGGAATCATTGCTCGTCTGGCGCAGCGATTTGGTTTTTCAGCCATTCCGCTCTATCTCCTCGCCGGTCTGGTCATGGGTGAGGGCGGGCTCTACGGGATTGATCCCCGAGGGATCCTGGTGCCGACCCTCGCCGAACTTGGCGTTGTGCTCTTGCTACTTTTACTCGGCCTCGAATACTCTGGAACACAACTCGTTGAGACAGCGCGACAGCAATCTCGATCGGGGTTGATCGACCTTGTTCTCAATGCAACACCCGGTGTTGCGATGGCGCTCATTCTTGGTTGGGGTTATGCCGGTGCTTTGGCTCTTGGTGGAGTCACCTACATCTCTTCATCGGGCATCGTCTCCCAAGTCGTGCGCGATTTACGCTGGCGTCGCAACCCAGAAACACGTCCGGTGGTGAGCATCCTGATTCTCGAAGATTTAGTGATGGCTCCCTACCTGCCAATTCTTACCGTCGTACTTACCGGTGCAGGTTTGGTCAGCGGGTTGGTTTCAACCGGTATTGCGTTGGTGGTTGTGGCTGTCGTGATTTTGATTGCGGTGCGACAGGCGAAATGGACCAAACTACTCTTTGGGAATTCTGAACCGGTGGGTCTACTCCTCGTTGTGTTCGGCGCCGCGGTTGCAGCCGCGGGACTTGCAGGATTGGTCTCATTCTCACCCGCTGTGGCCGCATTCCTCGTCGGGTTACTACTCACCGGCGAGGTGGCCGAAGTTGCCCGACGCCGACTGGATCCGTTACGTGAATTACTCGCAGCCGTCTTCTTCGCTTACTTTGGTTTGTCCACTGACCCTGCCGACTTACCCGCCGTAATCCTTCCCGCGCTTCTCCTCGCGGTCATCACGATCGCCACAAAATTCGTCACCGGCTGGTACGCCAGTGGAACAGTTGATGGCGGCACCATCTCGAAGCTCCGAGCAGGCGCGCTCCTCAGCGCAAGAGGAGAATTCAGCGTCGTGATCGCGGGCATTGCGGCAGTCTCCACGATTCTTCCCGGAGAGTTTCAGGCATTCGTCGCCGCGTACGTGTTGATCACCGCAGGTATTGCCCCCGTTCTGGCGCGTTATGCGGAGCCTGTCGGCTGGTGGTGGGATCAACGACGTAAGTCTGCGAAATAAATAGTCTTCGCCAGCACACCCGGTGACTCGTCACACACCCCGAACGATAGTGACCAAGACGGCAAGGGGTGACCCACACTTCTATCCAGGAAGGATCAACAGTGTCACGAGGTCGGATCGCAACACGTGCATCACTTGCCATCGGGGTTGCAACGCCATCCATCGTCTCTCCTCACATTTTGAGTGCGGCCTGGGGATTAAACAATGCCAACGCCTGTCCAAAGGGTGAAAAAGGTCTGGACAACATTCCCGTCACATTTAATTGGTTTATCAATCCCACCACGATCCAAGTCACAGATTTCGTTATTACCCGCACCGACGGCACCACTGTCACCCCTACCTGCGCTCTGCAGTTCCCACCGAATGAACCAAATGAAATCCAAACAGTGAACTTGATTGGTAACTTTGGAGACCCTGATGGGGTACGGCCAAATACGGTCACGGTCGTCGGCGAACTTGAAGGGCGCCCACCACGTGCTTCTAACTGGCGACCAATCACACCCGGACTGAGGCAAACAATTGTGCAGATCGAAGCCGGCCCAGACATCTCCGACGCGTGGCGACTCACACCCGCGATGCTCAAAGACGATAAAAACGCATGCACCGTCGGTCGCACCTTCGTGCGTGTTGTTTGGTCTAACGGCATGACCGCCTATCCGGGTGGAACAGAAGTTGGGGACGCAGCAGTTACGTCCTATCGGGCACTGTTCACCCTGCCCAATGGCAAAATCATTAACGTTCGACCGCTTGCCGTAGCCGACCTGGCCGATCACAGCACCACCGCAATGGATGACAACATGCATGACCTGTGTCTACCAAAAGTCCCTGCCCGAGCGGTGCTCAATGAGATTCGAACCGGCGGGAACTTCCTGCAGGATCCCAACGGTGATCCCAACCTCGTTCAACGGTTTAAGACGCCCAATCCTCCGCCATGGGGTTTCCTCGCCAGTGACCTAATCCTGACTAGCAGCCATATCTCCCGCATGCCATTTACCGGCGCGAGAGAGTTGGTTACCGCGAATCCACGGTAGAGCACGCTGTTACAATTAAATGTAAATTTTATGTACTCGTCGCGGGGTGCCCGCAGCAGACACATCCGTTGACTTATTTGGGTTTAAGCCGATTGGCGGGAAGAGGTTCACTCGCGTGTATAGAAAATTTACGGTCACGCTTGTGTCAGTGCTATTTTTTGGTTCGGGATTCGCCGCGCCGTCTGCTTCAGCGAGCACCCAAACGATGCCCCCCAAATCAACATTAACTTCTTGGATTGAGTGCGACAGCGAAGACGCTACCGCCTGTCCGACCTCACCCACGCTCACCTCAGTCACTTCTGATTCAGGCCAGATATTCCTTTCTTGGACCTGGGGTGAAGAGACGCCAGTTCCAACTGAAGTGACCGACCTGGTCGTGCGAGTGAGCCCCGGTGAACACGAATTGATTGTGACAGCAACGCAAACCAGTGCAACTATTCAAGGACTCGATTCGGAAACACAATATTTACTGACTGTCACCTCAGCAGCAGGATTGCAACTGGGAATTCCGTCGGACCCACTGACGGCAACAACACTTGCCGCAACCGCACTTAAACCTCAAGCCACGCCCGGTGACGTCAACTCCTTAATCGTCACACTCAAAACCGATCGATCCACCGAATCGGTCGTGGCAAGTGCAGCGAGTGATCTCGCGGTCGCGGGGGTAAGCGTTGAGGATACCCAAGACCTTGGCGCCGGCAACGCACGAATTGAACTCTCAACCAACGTCAGTGACTCTGACGCTCAAGTGATGATCGCTGATCTTGAAATTGATCCGCGCATTGCATCCGTGGAAGTTGACCGACGGGTATTCCTCAACGCTTTCCCGGCCACTCCACCCGACGACACCAACTGGGCAAGTAACGACCTTTGGGGCTTGTACGGCACCTACGGGGTCGGTATTGCCAGCAACAAAGACAACATGAACTCGATTTGGACAAGTACCCAGGGCGTCGGAGCAGTAGTGGCTGTTCTGGACACCGGTTCAACAGTGCACCCTGATCTCGACACAAATTACGTTGCCGGCTACGACTTTGTTAGTGCAAATGATTCTTCCTCGTGTCGTGCGGAAGCAACAAACGCTGACGGCGATTATGTTGCAATCGGAACCTATGGCGCGCTCGGCTGGGACAACAACCCACTTGATCCTGGTGACTGGACCACTGTCAGTGCTGGCAGTTGCAGGATATCTAATTCAAGTTGGCACGGAACCCACGTGGCCGGAACTGTCGGCGCGGTGGCCAACAATGGTCAGTACATCGCGGGTGTGGCTCCACAAGCAAAAATTCAACCGGTTCGGGTTCTCAGTTTTGATGGCGGGTATACCTCCGACATCATCGCTGCCATCACCTGGGCTTCAGGTGGCGCTGTTGATGGGGTGACTACTAATGCGACGCCGGTTGATGTCATCAACATGTCCCTCGGGGGAACGGGGGTCTGCCCCACCGCGATGCAAACCGCTATCGATGCCGCAGTTGGCCGCGGCGCTGTCGTGGTGGTTTCCGCAGGAAATAGCAACGCTGACGCCTCCACGAGCTTCCCCGCAAACTGTGTGGGTGTGATCACCGTGGCTGCACTGACATCAACTGGAGCTCGCGCCGACTATTCAAATTTTGGCTCAACCGTAGAAATTGCTGCTCCTGGTTCAGGTATTTTTTCAACCATGAACACCGGAACGACCACTCCAGTCGGTCCAACAGTCACCTCATATAACGGCACGAGCATGGCCGCCCCACACGTCGCCGGCGTGGCAGCTTTACTCAAGTCACAAACACCTTCAATGACGCCTGCGCAAGTTCTCTCCCAAATCCAGTCAACAGCATTCACATTCCCTACGGGAACCGGCTTGGATTGCACGACCAGCACTTGTGGCGCGGGAGTTCTGCGCGCGAGTGCTCTCAACGTACCGGGCATTTCGTCTCTTTCACCCCCATCAGGACCGATTGCAGGTGGCACCGCGGTGACCATCACTGGGACGAACCTCTCCTCACCAACATCGGTCACCTTCGATGGCGTCACTGCAACAGTGAATGCATCAACTCCAACATCACTCACCGTCACAACGCCGGCCGGATCAGCGGGAGCGGTCGCCATTGCCGTGACCACCGCCGGGGGAACCAGTACCACCGCCTCTGGCTTCACCTATGTTGCTTTGCCAGACATTGCAACCATCTCGCCCAATACCGGGTCGGCTGCAGGCGGGACGTCAGTAACCATTTACGGGACGAATCTCTCCAACCCAACATCGGTCACCTTCGGTGGCGTCACTGCAACAGTGAATGCATCAACCGCGACATCAATTACCGTCACAACGCCGGCGGGGTCAGCGGGAGCGGTTGCCGTTGCTGTGACAACCGCCGGGGGAACCAGTACCACCGCCTCTGGCTTCACCTACATTGCTGTTCCAAGTGGTGGCGGTGGCGGATCATCCTCTTCTTCAGATTCACCCAGCGGTGGGTCGAGCGCTGCACCGGATGAAATCTCGGTGACACAACCTGTTGATTCTTCAAATCAAGTGAGTCGCCCTGGTGAATTTAGTGTTGTTGACGGGGCGGGTGCACCCGTTTCATTGCGTTCGGCGGGTTTGGTGCCCACCGGCTTTAGCATCCAGGGATCAGACTGGGGAGTTACCGGTGAGGGTGCGCTCAATTCAACCAACCAGGATCTGACTCCAGGGAACACCATCACGATTAGTGGTGAGGGCCTACAGAGATTGACAACCGTTGGTGTTTACATCTTGTCCGTGCCAACGTGGGTGGGTTCGGGAATTGTCGGTTACGACAATAAGTTCACCACGACTTTCGCGGTTCCTGCGCTACCCCCGGGTCGGCACACATTGCAGATCAACGTTGTGCAGAAAAGTGGAGCGGCAAATAGCCTCGCCGTTGGGTTTGTACTTACCGGGACCGCTGCGCCGGCACCACAAACACCTAACACTGTCGGTACCGTTGACGTGGGAAGCATTATTACCTTTCGCTCCGGCTCGGCGAAATTGTCCAAGGTGGGTCAAACCAGACTCTCGCGAATGGCTGGAGCCGTGAAAGGGGCAAACACGGTGGGAGCAATTACTGCGTACCACGACCGGCGTGGGACTGCCAAGTCCAAGAGATTAGCCAATGCGCGTGCGGTTAATATTTCTTCTTATCTCAGGACGTTGGGGGTTTCACAAGGAATGACCGTCACCCTCAAGTCTGGCAACACAGCGGCATTACAGCGCTCTGCGATGACTCGCCTCTCCACTGCCGCTGCTATTCCAGCAAATAATGAGCAGATATCTTCACTCATCGTTAGATACAGGGCGGGGGTTTCTCCCACGGTCAACGGCGCAGTGCGCGGGGCCAATGTGGTTACCGGTGGCTTGGGAAGCGGCATGACACTGGGACGAAATCTGGGTTTGCGCATGTATCGAGTTGATTTTGCACGGCCGGTGAGTCTTGTTGATGCACAAAGAGCTGCCGCCCAGTTATCTCGCGCTCCTGGTGTGGAGTTTGCCGAAGTCGATCGACTAGTTACCGGATCCGTCACCGCGAACTAGGCGAACATGTGAGTCGCCCGCGAGTTTTGTTAGATTGCGCCTCGACGGGAGTCGCCGTGGTCACGCTTGGGATGAATACCGACGAAGTCCTGACCAATCCGAAGCAGTTGGGCATCGGTGAGGTCACTGATGTCGCAGCGCACTTCACCGAGAATATTTGCAGCAACGTCGGAGAAATGCTTTTCCGCGTAGGCCGCAAAATGGTGACCTGCATTTGACTTGCCGGTTCCGTTGGTGAGCAAAACAATTCCATTTGCTTCATGTAGGGACTCGCATAGCAATTTCCAGTAAGCGTCACTGTCGGCTTCATAGGTGCCGTCAGGGTTACCCGCACGGTGATAAACGTTGTGATAGAGACCGCGAGGGTCTTGCGCGGTTACGGTCTCTGGTCGATCATGTGAATCCTGATCCAGTGCATAGATCCGAGTGCTGTGAAAATCCACTGCCGCAACGGCGATCTTGCCGCGAAGGATGACGACATCAGTCTTATTTTCCATATTAAATCTCCTGGCCCTTCGGACGAGGCTCAAAGCCGGCATTTTTGAGCATGCGTCGAAGGTCAACGACCATCTGGGTGTCAATGTCTTTGTTATGCGGACGCTCAAGAACTTCGGTTTCCTCGCCGAGAGTGACCGTGAACTTTCCGTCGTGCTTCTCTTCAGCCGTACCCGCGGCCTCTAAGAGGTGCAGCACGTCAACCCAGCGAATATTGTGACTCACCGGGTGAGAGTAAATAGCCGAGAGTGTGTCTAAGTGGTGGTTATTCAAATGTGTCGGATTTTCGCCCGTTGCTTCAGCCATGACGTAACTTTGCCATGCCGCAGCATGGTATTGCTACTGAGGGCTTCCGAAATTAGAAATAGAGTTCAGAGTGTTCGCGTCCACGGCTTTCCTGCATAGTCTTAGTCGGTGGAACTTGTGGTGCCGACCGTTGAGCACGTCTCTTCTTACCTGACCGCCCTTGAATGTGGTTGGACCTTCGATGCTTTTTTTACCGGTGGTGAAGAGAACGCTTTGTTCTTGGCGCGAAATTCACCCCAGTTGTTGGTCGATACTGTGAACGGAGACGCCTCGAGTTCGGTGACCCTTCCCAGCGGTGATCCGGTTCCGCGATTACCGTCCATCATGCGTTGGATATGGGACGGTGAATTCGTTGGCAGTGTCAACGTGCGCTGGCAAAGCGGCACTCCCGAACTGCCGGCCTACGTTCTTGGGCATGTCGGTTATGGGGTAGTTTCCGGGCGCCAAGGTCGGGGTTATGCCACGGCCGCACTCGCCGGCATTCTCCCGTTTGCTTGGGATGCGGGTCTACCATTTGTCGAACTCACCACCACCTTGGACAACATTGCTTCGCAAAAAGTCATTACAAACAACGGAGGTGTGGTGGTGGGGGAGTTCACCGCTCCCGCCGAACAAGGTTCGCACCGGATGTTTCGTTGGAGAATTTCACCCACCGAATAGTTTGGCGAAGAATCCTTTGTTGGCGCGCGCTGCTGCTGAATCTGCCGCCGTGCACGAACACCGCTGATTCTTGGGGATTCCGCTGAGAACTTCATTTTTGTGATTGCCGCAACCAGCCCAGGTTGCCTTCTTGCAGGTTTTACAGCTCACTTGACGGCACATGTACTCATCACCCTTCGGGTTGGACAACTCGGATGGTTGACTATACCCCCCGGGGTATTAGTTACCGGTTGCGGGTTCGGCTTTCGGGTGGGTATCACTCTTAAGCAAAATCGACGCAATGACCGCTCCAACAATGCTCAGAATCGCACCAATAATCATGACGGTGGCAAATCCAGTTCCATAGGAATCCGCTGCTGCAGCGAGGGCTTGCTTGCCAAGCGAGGTAGTTGGCTCGGTGCTTTGAGACGCATAAGCGGTCACCGAGTCAAGCGCAGTGCCGATTTTGGTAGGAGGAACACCAGCCTTTGTTAAAGTCTCAACGGCTCCGCCGGTTGTCATTTTATCGATGATCACGGTGGAGAGAGCCAACCCGATCGCGTAGAAGAATTGACCGATTGTTGTGCGAGAACTGGTAACTGGGCCGAAGTAGGCGGGGGGCGCCTCTTTCATTATCAAGTTGCCATACGGCAGTGAGACGATTGTGAGTCCCGCTCCGAGAATGACCAGGCCTGGCAGAAAAAGCCAGTAACTTGTCGCCGCGTTGAAGAATGCCAGCCAGATCATGCCAATAAAAATGGCGACACCCGCGATAAGTACGGCGGTACGGTTGCTCATCCCGTTGACCATTAATTTACCGAAGATCAATGCCGCAAAAATTGCGGGCAGAAGGAATCCAAGTTGCCAGACCGAGACGACCGAAGTTGATTCACCGTTCACGTATTGCCAAAGGTTTGTGATTTGCAGAAAACTCATTGCCGTACCGAAGTTGTAAACCAAGCCCACAACTACAGCCGCAATGAAAATTCTTTCCTTGAAAATACTGACAGGGAAAAAGCGGTTACTGTTCTTGGATTCATAAATGAAGAAGGCGGTAATTAGCAGGACCCCGCCAATAAGTGGGCCCCACGTCAATAGGTCAGTGAGACTGGTGCCCAAGTGACTTACGCCGTAAAGGAATGCGATGACACCGAGGGCGAGGAATACCTGACCCAGAATATCCTGCTTACCCTTACTGATCGGCTGTTGCGCAGGCAAAATAATCGGTACTAGGAAAAAACAAACTGCAGAAGCAATGGGGATAAGCAGGAAGGCGATTCGCCAATCGATTGCAGACAGTGAACCACCGATAAACGTGAACGCCAGTGTAAAAATACCGACAGATGCTCCAAAGATTCCCATTGCCCCAGGGATTTTGTCAGCGGGGACAACCGCTCTGAGATAAGCGAACGCCGCCCCAAAGATCGCACCAAGCCCAACGCCGGCTACTGCTCGTCCTAGGAGGAAGAAAGCGGATGTTGGTGCAATCGCGACAATGAGATCACCGACAATTGTGAGCACCAAGGCTGCCATCAAGACTCGGCGGCGGCCGAGTCGATCAGCCCACAGTCCGGTTGTGATGACAGATGCTGCCAGTGCCAGGGTTGAAATACTCGCAGCAAGTGCGACCAATCCACCCTCCATGCTCAACCCACGTGTTGCACCAACCAGCGCGGTGCTCGCAATATTGGGATCCGCACCTTGGAGTGCGCCGAGCACTCCAAGAAATGGGACCGCCAGTTTGAGCATTTTGGCGCCAGGCGCCTTCGCTGGTTTGGACTTTTTAGTGGACGTTGACATTTAGCAGCACTTCCCTTTTGTGGTCGCGGACTCTTTGTGCTGGGTTGGATCAATCGCGGTGACTTCTGCGATAAACGCATCCAGATCAATTTTGTGCCCGCCCAACCACGTCCCATTTACTGTGACTTGGGAGGCCAACTTGGTGGGGTCGGCCCGGTAGGGGTCCATCGACAATTCAACGAAGTCCGCGTATTTACCAACTTCAATTGAACCGACCTCTTTGTCACGGAATAACATGTGGGCGGCGTTAATTGTTTGTGCTTTGAACGCGTCGTCGAGCGAAATGATTTGACCCGGTCCGTGAACTTGACCTGAGGGAGTCATGCGGGTGATTGCGGTTTGCATGTTTAACAAAACATTTGGTGGTGAGACCGAGCCGTCGTTGTGGAATGAGTAGACCGCTCCTGATCGAACCGCATCTCCCCAGCGCATCCACTCGGATCCAATTTCAGTCGGGAACATTTGACCGTCAAGGACGTCACCCCAGTAAATGAACTGAAATGGTCCCAGAGAAAGACCAACGCCGAGTTGCGCTGCCCGCTTGAATTGATCTCCGCGACAACCGCCCATGTGTTCAACACGCCAGCGGTGATCGGTTCCCAGCAAGTTGTTGGTGACCAGTGCGTGTTCATAGGCATCGAGGACAATGTCCAGCCCAACATCACCATTGCAATGAAAGGCGAACTGCCAACCCATCGGTACGTACTTTGCGAGAATTTCGTCGAGTTGCGCGCGCGTGTAGTTCATCATTGCTTCCCCACCCGGACCAAGTGGGATCTGCGCATGTTGGACAATCGGTGAATCGAGGTACGGGAATGAAGATGCGATAGAACCAACCCACGGTGAACCGTCAGCCCACAATTTGATTCCTTGCTTGGTCACCATCATGGGATCAATTGGGGAGTCGATCTTGTCACCCGCATCACCCTCGGTTGACATGTGGAAAAACGAGATGCGCATTGGACAGTCCGGTCGACTGGCGAGTGCTTCGTAGCCTTTGAGCATCTCTGTGCTGTAGGTCATGTCTGACGTGGATGTGATTCCAAAGGAGGCCATGTACTTGTAAAACTGTGCACCAGAGAGAAGCGGGTGGGGAATCGCTAAGGCGAGAACGGGGTCAGCGACCGTGAATATTGCCGCGGATTCGCTTGCTAAACCGTTCGAGGTGCCGTCGGCATTACGGCCGTAGCGTCCACCGACCGGATCAGTGGGTGGTTTGCCGTCGGCCCAGTTGAGTAACTTGATTGTGGCGCTGTTGAAATAAATCTCGTGGCCGGAGTTATCAAGAACGGCCGCAATCCGATCGGGGAAGAACACGTCAAGGTCAGCATTTGTGAGTTGCGGTGCCTGCTGCAAAATTCGGTCAAGGCCGTTAAAGATCACAGCCTGCTCTGCTGGGAGCTCCGAATTTAACTTCGTGAACAGGTCGGTTACGTCTGAGTAATTGGGGAACCCGACGTAGGGTGCGATCCAGTAAGCGGGTGGCTGTGTCGCAAGCCCACTCACGAACGGGTGGCTGTGCGGCTCGACAAAACCCGGCATGAGAGTTGCCGCACCAATGTCGGTGACTGTTGCACCGGGTGCTGCGGCTTGACACTCCTCGAGGGTCCCGATTCCGATGATTAATTTCGTGTCCACGTCAAACGCGACCGCTTCTGCCCGTGGCTGAGTCGGATTCATGGTGATAATGCTGTTTGCGGTAATAATTTGCGGTGTAGACATTGACGACCCTTCGTTGATGGCTAGTCGCAGCCTAGACCCATTGTCTAGCATATTTTCTGCATTGTTATCTGTCCGAGGCAAGCTTTACTCCCTCGCCGGGTTATGGTGTTTGGGTGATTAAGCCATTCGTTACGGCAACGGCGCTGGCGCTTGTTCTCGCTCTCCTGTCCCCCGCCGCACAGGCTGTTACTCCAGACCCAGGGCAACTTCGCTACCTCGAAATACCAATTCAAGAGACCGGTGTTGTTGATCTCGTGGCGGATGGCGACACATTTCGTTTTATTGAAAGCGGAACGAGCGAGTATGTAACTATTCGGCTATTGGGTGTGAACACACCGGAAGTTCGAGGGTTTAATAATGTGCACCGGGACAAAGACATGTGCGGGGGAGCAGAAGCAACCGATGTCTTAAAATCTGTCTTGCAGCCAGGAACCAAAGTCCAGTTGCGTTCACTCGATAAATCGTCCGAGAATCGTGGCCGGATTCGGCGCTACGCATTCGCTTGGAATCCACTTACCGAGCGGTACGACATTGACGTTCAAGCTGTTGTTGCCCAATCCGGATTGGCCATGTGGTTCACCATTAAAAACGAAGCATTCCTTTCCTACCAATATCGAGTCATGATTGCACAAACCCAAATCGAGAAGCGTGGTATTTGGAATCCAAACTATTGCGGTCCACTTGAACAACCAAATGCCGATATCAGTGTCATTGTTAATTGGGATGCCGAAGGCAACGATAATGAAAACGTTAACGGAGAATTTGTAGTTGTCCGTAATATTGGAGATCAAGATGTTGACCTCACCGGATGGTTACTGCGTGATTCAAGTTTGATTGCGTGGTTTTACTTTCCTGGCGGGTCGGTCTTAGCACCCAACGACTTCCGAGTTGTGCATGTGGGAAAAGGAGTCAGCGGCACTCCCAATCCGCGGGATCTTTATATGGGTTCTGATACTGCGCTTTTCCCGAATGTTGTGGCCGGTCTCTTCCTGGGTGACGGCGCTTATCTACTTGACCGCAATACCGCAATGCGCAGTTACAACGAATACCCGTGCGTTCTTGATTGTTCTGATCCGCTACAAGGTGTCTTGCGAATAACAGAAGTGAACCCGGTGGCCACAGCCAAGAGGGTGGCAAAGCGTGCGAATCAGGAATATGTACGGATTAGAAACGATGGACTGGTGCCAGCACTACTTGACGGTTACTACCTCAGGCGCGGCGTTTCCACCTATCCGTTCCTTGTTAATTCAGTGATTGAACCCGGTAGGTCCTTGACGGTACGCATTGGAAAGGGAACCCCTACTCGAGTCACACAGTATTGGGGTAAGGATTCAACACTGTTGCGCGATCGGGGGGATCGGGTGGCTTTGATGTCCAATCGCAATGTAACGGTAAACGCCAACGCATGGGGACCCGGCTAGTTACTTCTTTTCTTGTGCCTTTTTTTCGGCCCGCTCTGCTCGAACCTGGCGTTCGATTACTTCAGCTTCAGCAAGTGTTGGCGCACCTCCACCAAAGCGGGCTGGGATCCAAGGAGCGCCTGCAACATTATCTGGATAGCGATCAATGGCCTGCGCTAATAGATCACGCAGAGCCTCGCGCAATCGATCGGTTGCTTCCTCAGGTTCCCCGTCAATATCAAGTGGCTTTCCAACCATGATTACAACGGGGCGCCCCCGCGTTAAGTCTTTTCCGGCGTAGGAGAGAACACGGTGTCCACCAAAAATTATCATGGGGATTACCGGTGCTTTTGCGATACGGGCCATGCGGATTGTTCCGCTTTTAACATCTTTAATGTCCAATGACCTACTCATGGTGGCTTCGGGGAAAACCCCGACGATTTCACCCTTTTTCAAATCGGCAACGGCATCACGGAAAGCTTGTGAACCAGCATCACGATCAACCGGAATGTGTTTCATTCCGCGCATCAGCGGCCCCGCAATTTTGTGTTTGAAAATAGCGTCTTTCGCCATGAATCGAACGAGTCTGCGCCCGCGCATGTGAGCGGGTATCCCGCCAAGGGCAAAATCTAGATAGCTTGTGTGATTAATTGCGAGCAGTACTCCACCAGAAAGCGGGATGTTTTCTTCACCAACAACGTCGACCTTGAGACCAAGACCGGCAAACGCGCCCTTCGCTATGAGAACAATGGATTGGTAGAAGGTGTCAGCCACGCTCTCACACTACCGCTTGGATCTAACTGAAATCCGAGACGCTAAATCCCATCCCCGATTCGAGCACCGCTCTTCTCCAGGAGTGAGCGCACTTCAGCGGATCGGTAACGCCGGTGGCCGCCAAGGGTACGAATGCTGGTCAGTTTGCCGGCCTTAGCCCAACGGGTCACGGTCTTGGGGTCCACTCGAAACAAAGACGCCACCTCTCCGGGTGTCATCAGGTGTTCGGTTTCAGGGATGGGACTCACCCGCGCAAACTGTGAGTTGCTAACGGGCGCACTGGCCGCAGATTGATTGACGGCGCTGCCAAAAGGTCGCGGGCTTAACGGGTTCATCCTGTGAATAACACCCCTTGTGGTTTGCAGTCGTTCGACTGATCCAACCGTAACCCGGTTTACTCGAATCGCAACCCAAGATTAGTCCCCTAGGTCACTTTTAGCGGGATTCTCGGAAGCCCTACCCTGAACACATGGAATCTCGAAGCGACCCGTGGGCCCAGTTTTCCGACCATGAAGAGGTCGTGATCAGCCAAGACCCGGATACTGGCTTACGCGCCGTGGTCGCAATTCACTCGACAAAATTAGGGCCAGCCCTTGGTGGCACCCGAATGTCGCTCTATTTGGATAACTCGCACCCGGAAGCCGCCGCCTACGCCGATGCGCTGCGCCTAGCCCGCGCGATGACCCTGAAAAACGCGCTCGCTGGCCTAGATCATGGGGGCGGCAAAGCGGTTTTACTCGCTGATCCTGCCAAAAAGTCGCGACAGGAACTGCTTAACTATGGAACTTTAATTGAGTCCTTGGGCGGGAAATATGTCACAGCCGGTGATGTGGGAATGCAGGTTGCCGACATGGATGTGGTGGGCGAAACTTGCCAGTACGTAATCGGTCGTTCGCCGGAAAAGGGCGGGGTTGGCGACTCCGGGATTCTGACCGCTCTAGGAATTTGGCAGGGCATGCAAGCCGCTGTGGAATTTTTGACCGGAAATGGTGACCTGTCCCAGTCAACGGTGGGAGTAGTAGGAGCCGGAAAAGTTGGTGGAAGACTCATTTCCCACCTAATTGAAGCCGGTGGCGCCAAAGTAATAGCCATGGATCCCCTCGCCAGCGTCCGTGCCGAGATTTTGGCTCAATACCCTGATGTTGTCTTCGTGGATTCTTTCGCAGCGATGCTTGAGGCCGGGCCCTCGATTATTTCCCCCAATGCCATGGGGGGATTCCTCACCGAGGAACTGATTCCACCGCTAAGTGCCGCCGGGGTCTCATTGGTCTGCGGCGGGGCCAACAACCAGTTGGCCGAGCCACGAGTTGGGGATCTCCTCGCCGCCGCTGGCATTTTGTACGCCCCGGACTTCATGGTCAATTGCGGAGGTGTGGTTCAAGTAGCGGAAGAGTTGGTTGGAGCCAATATTGATCGAGCTCGAGAACAAGTGATGCAGGTGTACTCGACAACGATGGCTGTCCTGGAATCAGCGAAAATTTCCGGGATTACTCCCGTGGCAGCGGCCGAAGCCAAGGCGTGGGAACGAATCAACGGCTAATTCCCTTGGCGCATCTCGCAGGGACAAGTGGTGGACGGTAGTATTGCCTAAGTGGCGGGAGAGAGTGCTCCCACCGAAACTATTAGTCCACTAATTACCGGTATTTACTGGAAGAGGGGGTCGAGTCATGGGACGCGGCCGAGCGAAAGCTAAGCAAACAAAAGTTGCACGCGAACTCAAATACGGCGGCCCACAGACCGATTTTGATCGGTTGCAGGCCGAATTAAGCGGTCAGCCCGCACCGGTTTACGTTGAGGAAGTAATTGCTGAAGAGGACACCGAAGCGGATCCTTATGCGAAGTACTATGAGGAAAACGAAGACGAAGCGCTCAAATAATCTATGTGGCTACTTTTCGTAGACACCCACAAGATTGACCGCTCCCCCGCCACCACCTTTCGCGGGCGAGTCGCCTTTTTCACCCGCAAGGCGCTCGCGAACAGAACCGCACACCCACGATTCAACTTCACGGGATCCTAAAATTGCGAGAGAAGCATCCACGCTCTCTTGCGGAACGACCGCAAACATTCCAATACCCATGTTGAAGGTTTTCTCCGCATCACTTTGCGGAACATTTCCTTCGCTGCATATCAAGTTGAAGATTTCGGCGGGCGCCCAGGTTTGCCGGTAAATATCAACCGCAAGGTTTTTTGGCAGCACACGTGCCAAGTTTGCCGCGATCCCGCCACCCGTGACGTGGCTAAATGCGTGAACCAGTGATTCGTTGATCAGTGTCAATGCATCAAGTGCATAGATGCGCGTTGGCTCTAACATTTCTTCTCCGACAGTTCTACCGAGCATCTCGACGTGGGCGTCCAGCCCCAACTTGCCGCTACCCAAAAGCACGTGGCGCGCAAGGGAGTAACCGTTCGAGTGCAGCCCGGAGGACTGCATCGCAATGACAACGTCACCCGCACCTACTTTGTCTGGCCCTAAAAGATTGTCCGCGTCGACGATTCCGGTACCCGCCCCGGCAATGTCGTACTCGTCCGGTGCCATGAGCCCCGGGTGTTCGGCGGTCTCCCCGCCTACGAGTGAACAACCGGCGAGCTCACAGCCGCGGGCGATTCCCGAGACGATGCTGGCAACGCGTTCGGGGTTAACCGAACCAACCGCGATGTAGTCGGTCATAAAAAGTGGTTCGGCGCCGCAAACAACGAGGTCGTCTACCACCATTGCGACCAAATCCAACCCAACGGTGTGGTGAGTATCCAGTGCCCGGGCAATAGCGATCTTGGTTCCAACCCCGTCCGTGGAGGTTGCCAAGAGCGGCTTGCGCATGCGCTTCGCGGCCGAAATGTCGAACAGCCCCGCGAACCCGCCAAAGTCACCGACGACTTCTGGCCGTTTACTGGCGAGAATCGATGCCCGCATTAACTCAACGGCGCGCTCGCCAGACTCAACATCAACGCCCGCTTGCGCATACGTCGCACTCGGTTGGTTCACGGGCGATTGAGTGAGTCAAGGGCCAGTGGATCAACGAGCAACTGCTCGGTTTCGGAGACCCGGCGCTCAATGCCCTCAAACACTTCAAGGTTTACCTTGTGCTCGTCAGAGAGTTCCACCGGGTACACGCCGTCAAAGCACGCACGACACAGATTGTTTTTTGGAACGTGGGTCGCCTCAATTAGGGCATCGAGCTCAACAAATGCGAGCGAATCCGCTCCAATGGATGCACGAATTTCATCAACGCTGAGCCCGTTGGCGATAAGTTCCGATCTTGTTGCAAAATCAATTCCGTAGAAACACGGCCACTTAACCGGCGGGCTAGAAATTCGGACGTGAACTTCAAGTGCCCCCGCTTCGCGCAACATGCGCACCAAAGCACGTTGGGTGTTGCCACGGACAATTGAGTCGTCAACGACAATGAGTTTCTGGCCGGCAATAACTTCCTTGAGCGGGTTCAATTTAAGCCGGATACCCAGTTGGCGAATCGTTTGTGAGGGCTGAATAAAAGTTCGACCAACGTATGAATTCTTCACAAGTCCCTCAGCAAATGGAATCCCGGATTCTTGGGCGTAACCGATTGCCGCGTAACGGCCCGACTCGGGAACCGGAATAACCAGGTCGGCTGCAACGGGATGCTCCCTGGCGAGGCGACGCCCGGTCTCAACTCGGGTTGCCTGGACCGAACGCTGGGCAATCGAGGTGTCAGGCCTAGCCAAATAGACGTATTCGAATAAGCAGCCTTTAGGCTCTGCCGGTGCAAACCTGTGCGCACGCAACCCATGCGAGTCCATGACAATCAGTTCACCGGGTTCGACCTCCCGAACCACCGAGGCCCCCACAATGTCAAGTGCGGCCGACTCGCTTGCGACAACCCAACCAGTATCAAGTCGACCCAAAACCAGCGGCCTGATTCCCTGAGGATCTCGCGCCGCGTACAACGCATTGTCATCCATGAACACCACAGAAAAAGCTCCCTTAACCGCAGGGAGCTCTTTGATCGCTGCTTCTTCCAGCGAGAGATCAGGATGTGCGGCAAGTAGTGCGGTCAAGATTTCAGTGTCTGTGGTGGCTGCCATATTGGACATATTGACATTGAGTGGCAATTCCCCCGAGTCGCCTTGTAACTCGGCGATTCGCCTGCGCAACTCACCCGTGTTGGTCAGGTTGCCGTTATGGCCTAACGCAATGTGGCCGGTGGCTGTGGCTCGAAAAGTCGGCTGCGCGTTCTCCCAAATACTTGCACCCGTCGTGGAATAGCGGGTGTGACCAATCGCCAGATGGCCTTGTAACGACTCGAGGGCGCCTTCGTTGAACACCTGGGATACCAGGCCCATGTCTTTATAGACCAAGATCCGGGACCCGTCACTTACCGCAATGCCCGCTGATTCCTGGCCGCGGTGTTGCAACGCGTAAAGGCCAAAATAAGTGAGCTTTGACACTTCTTCACCTGGCGCCCACACACCAAAGACGCCACAGGCGTCTTGGGGTCCGACGTCTTCTGCGAGAAGGTTGTGATTGAGGAGACCATCACCACGGAACACGCACATAGCCTACGCCACTTGGTTGCCCCGAGGCGGTCCTACGTCTTCCAACCAGGTAAATTTACGTCTCACGGACTGAAATTTGTTCGGATGGCCTGAATCCATTGAGTTAGGGCTTCCAATTCAAGATGCCCGGCCGCCACCGCTGTCACTGCCCGAAAAATCTCAACTTGGTCGGCTACTAAGTCAAATCCATTGATCGCCGCGAAGTTAGTTGCGCATACCCAACTGAGTCTTTTATTTCCGTCAACAAGGGGATGATTTCTGTTTACTCCGTCGAGCAGTGCCGCGCATTTTTCATCAAATGATTGGTAAATATCTTCGCCAAATGCTGAACTCTGCGGACGTGCTACTGCAGCCCCTAAAAGTCCTTCGTCTCGTATCACGAATCCCATCTCGTGGACAATTAATAAAGTCTCTTCAACCGACAAATAGTTTGTCATTCAGCAAGGAGCCGAAGGGCTTCAGCGTCCCTTTCCAACACCCTGACGGTGTTTTCTCTGATGAAGTCTGCTCGACTGTATCCTTCGATTCTGGCAAGAATGGCTAGTCGGGCCACTTCTTGCATGGATCGGTGCTCACTCTCGGCTTGCCGTTTTAACGCGGCAGTTTCTTCATCATTAAGTCGTAATGTCATAGCCATGGCTTCAAGATACCAAAGTGGTATCAGATTGGCAAGGGGAACAGAAAGCTCAGATCCGAACGCTCACCACTCGCCAGAATCACCCCTTGGTTGACCAGCTCAGACCAGGTGCTCTGGCCGATTGCCAGTTGACACAGGCTCATCGCATTGAGTTCGACGACCGCCGCCGGGGTTCCCCTACGGTGGGTGCGACCTTCAATGATTTGGGTGGCGGCAAACGGCGGAATCCGCAACTCCACACTTCGGCCCGGTGCTATCTCGGTGAGCTCGCGCAGGATTGCTTTTACAGCGGTTCTCGTTTCTTCCTTGTCTACTTCACCCACCTGGTCGGCTTGACTCGCAATCGACGCAAGTAGTTCTCGTTCTTGGGGACTCAGCATTTCTAGATTTCTAGATTTCTATCCGCCGAAAAGTGCTGGCAGTGTCGCTTCATTGGCAGTCCGTAATGCCGCAATCGTGAACGTGAACTGTGAATCAATAACAATTACTTGCTCACCCGGATAGCCGCTATCAGCACCGAGACCAGAATCAACAACACCAAACCGCGTTGCACTCATGCCTCGCGCGGCACACATTTCGGTAAAGCGAAGTTCTTCGGTCCGCGCAATAACCGCAATTGCCCGAGCGGTGCTTTCGGAGAACAGGAAAACAAACGGATCAATATTGTCCGGGATCCAAAAACGGGCACCAATATTTGCACGGAGGGCCATCTCGGTTATCGCGACTCCAACTCCGCCGTCGGAGACGTCATGGGCAGCCGAAATCATGCCGTCACGGGAGGCCGCAACCATAATCTCACTGAGCAGTCTTTCCATGGGGAGGTTGACTTTTGGCGGCAGTCCGCCGAGGTGTCCTTGCAGGTGAGCCCATTCGCTTCCAGCGAATTCGTCGTCCGTGTCACCGAGGATGTAAATCAGTTCACCGTCGTCTTCCCACGCAATGGGGGTGCGGCGATCCACGTCGTCGATTACACCAAGAACACCGACGACCGGCGTGGGGTGAATCGCGGTGTCACCAGTTTGGTTGTAGAAGGAAACATTCCCGCCGGTAACGGGGATACCAAGTTCAAGACACGCGTCTGCCAAACCGGCGGTTGCCTGGGCGAATTGCCACATGACTTCAGGGTCTTCGGGTGAGCCGAAGTTCAAGCAATTAGTAACCGCGAGTGGTTTTGCTCCAGCAACACTGATATTTCGGTAAGACTCCGCCAAAGCTAACTGCGCACCCGCATAAGGATCAAGCTTGGCAAACCGTGAATTGCAGTCTGTTGAGATCGCGACACCGAGTCCACTTTCTTCATCAACTCGGATCATGCCGGCATCCTCTGGCTGGGCCAGAATCGTGTTGCCCATGACGTATCGGTCGTACTGGGAAGTAACCCAACTCTTTGACGCCAGATTCGGTGAAGAAATCAAGTCAATGAGGGTCTGCTTGAGTGACTCAGGTGTTGATGGGCGAGGGATGCGCTCGCCCGTTGGTTCATCAGCTTGTAGTGCATCTTGCCAACTTGGACGATGAAATGGTCGGTTGTATACCGGCCCGTCGTGCGCTACCGAGCGAGGCGGAACGTCAACGATCGTCTCACCGTGCCATTCGATTACGAGGCGACCGCTGTCCGTTACCTCACCGATAACAACCGCTTCAACATCCCACTTTTTGCACAGCACCATAAAAGCGTCGATTTTCTCTGGTGTGACAACCGCGCACATGCGTTCTTGTGATTCACTCATCAGGATTTCTTCCGGCGAGAGCGACGCATCTCGCAAAAGAACACGATCAAGGTAGACGTGCATGCCACCCTCACCATTTGATGCAAGTTCACTTGTAGCGCACGAGATTCCAGCGCCACCCAAGTCTTGAATACCTTCAACCAGTCCGGCGTGCAAAACCTCAAGGGTGGCTTCGATCAGGAGTTTTTCCATGAACGGGTCGCCCACTTGAACGCTGGGACGTTTGGCCGGGCCGTCCGCGTCGAATGTTTCCGAGGCAAGAACTGACACCCCACCGATTCCGTCACCACCGGTGCGGGCGCCGTAAAGAACCACAAGGTTGCCGACACCTTTAGCACTGGCAAGGTGAATGTCTTCATGTTTCATCGAGCCAATGCACAGTGCGTTAACCAGCGGGTTGCCTGCATAACTTTCGTCAAAAACAAGTTCCCCGCCAATATTGGGTAGCCCAAGGCAGTTTCCGTAGCCACCGATCCCAGCGACAACACCTGGCAGAACCCGCTTAGTGTCGGGGGCGTCTGCTGGTCCGAAGCGGAGGGAATCCATGATTGCAATTGGTCTGGCGCCCATGGAAATAATGTCTCGGACGATTCCACCGACACCGGTTGCCGCCCCTTGGTAGGGCTCAACGTAGGAAGGGTGGTTGTGGCTCTCCACTTTGAAGGTAACCGCCCAGCCGTCACCGATGTCAACAACACCAGCGTTTTCACCAATTCCTACGAGCAGCACATCGGTTTTTGGCGCTTTGTCACCGAACTGTCGCAGGTGCACTTTGCTGGATTTATAAGAGCAATGCTCACTCCACATCACCGAGTACATGGCGAGTTCACTACTTGTCGGGCGCCGGCCCAAAATCTCCTTGATACTTTCGTACTCGTCTTGCTTGAGTCCAAGTTCGGCCCACGGCTGTTCGGTATCGGGACTTTCTTTCGCGGTGTCTACCGTGTCGGTCATGAGGCACCCACCAAGGATTTCAACACACTGGTAAAGAACGGGATTCCATCGGTCGTTGGCCCTGTCAACTCCTCAACCGCGTGCTCGGGGTGCGGCATTAACCCGACCACGTTTCCTGCTTTGTTTGAAATCCCGGCAATATCACGGTAACTCCCGTTTGGGTTTCCATCAAGGTAAGTGGCGATCACTCGGTTCTCAGCAAAGAGTTCGTCCAATATCGCCTCACTGGCAACGAACCCACCTTCGCCATTTTTCAGTGGAATAATAATCTCTTGACCGGGCGCAAAGTCCGTTGTCCATAACGTCTCGGTGCTCTCAATCCGTAGTTTTTGGTCGCGGCAAATGAAATGTTGATGGTCATTGCGGGTTAATGCACCGGGGAGGAGGTGGCTTTCACACAGGATCTGGAATCCATTACAAATCCCTAAAACTGGAAGGCCCACTTGCGCCTTTTCAATGATGAGTGACATTACGGGAGCAAACTTCGCAATCGCTCCACAACGCAGGTAATCACCGTAGGAGAAACCACCCGGCAGTACAACTGCATCAACGTCATGAAGGTTCGCATCCCCGTGCCAGAGTGCGACCGGAGTTGCACCCGCAATTCGAATTGCGCGGGCTGCATCGGCGTCATCGAGTGAGCCAGGAAAAGTCACCACACCAATACGTGCATCCACAATTAATTCTCGACCGTGAGGGTGAAGTCTTCAATGACCGGATTACTGAGTAATTCGCCCGCTAATTTCTCCATGAGCCCCGCTCGGTCACCTTCAAGTTCACCATCAAGATCGATGATGAATTGCTTACCCTGCCGGACGTCACTCACCCCGGTAAGCCCCAGTCGTCCGAGTGCCCCTTGAACTGCGCGACCTTGGGGGTCAAGAATTTCGGGTTTAAGTGCAACGTTTACAACGACGCGGGCCACTGGCTCTCCTGATTTCGGTGGAAGAACTAAAGCCTATCGGTGTGTGGATTGCCAAGCGCTCCACGCCGAGGAAACCATGTCATTGAGATCTCGCTGTGCCGACCAATTCAGTACGTCCTTACTAAGTTCGACGTCAGCAAATGTCGCCGGTGGGTCCCCAGCTCGTCGACCAACTGAATCGGCATTAACTTCACGACCAATAACCGTTGAGATGGAGTCCATCACCTCTCGGACACTGACCCCACCTCCGCGACCAATGTTTATTGCCACGTTCGCACTTCCAAATTCGCACTTTTTTACAGCCGCCACGTGAGCTTGGGCCAAGTCGACTACGTGAATATAGTCGCGGATACACGTTCCGTCCGGGGTCGGGTAATCCGCACCAAAAATTCTAGGTTGCGCTCCGTTTTCAAGAGCCTGGAACACCATCGGGATCAAATTGTTAACACTGTTGTCACCGAGGTCGTCACTCCCAGCACCGGCAACATTGAAATAACGCAGGGCCATCCAATTGAGTCCATTACTCGTTGCCAGGTCTTTTGCCAACCACTCCCCAATGACTTTTGTTTCGCCGTAAGGGGACTCTGGATTGAGTGGCTCAGTTTCTTTCACCGGATTTGATGCCGGCGTTCCATACACGGCAGCAGATGAAGAATAAACAAAATTTCCGACCCCTGAATCAACCATGGCACCGAGCACACTCTGCAGCCCGGTGACATTTTCCTTGTAATAGTGCAGCGGGGTGTCAACTGACTCACCAGCGGCCTTTTTGGCCGCGAGGTGAATAACTCCGGTCACTTGAAATTCATTAAACGAACTTCGTAAAGCATGTGCGTCGGATACGTCCCCTTCTATTACGAGGACGCCAGCAGGAATACGTGAACGCAACCCTGCTGAAAAGTTATCAAAAACTATTGGCTGAAAACCCGCCACTTGCAATTCACGAACAACGTGTGAGCCGATATAGCCCGCACCCCCCGTAACCAGCCATGCGCTCACTCGAACTTCTCACCGGTAATGCGTTCATAAGCCTCGATGTATTTGGCACGCGTTTTTTCCACGATTTCCTCCGGCAGGGGCGGTGGTGCTTCACCCGAGTTTTTGTCCCAACCAGATTGCGGTGATGTCAACCAGTCGCGAACGAACTGCTTGTCAAATGAGGGTTGCGCCCCGCCGGGATTCCACAGTTCCTTTTCCCAATAGCGAGAGGAGTCCGGCGTGAGGGCTTCATCACCCAAAATTATTTGGCCTTGGTACTTGCCACCAGACGCGATTCCAAATTCGAATTTTGTGTCGGCAAGAATTAAACCTTTTCTGCTCACTCTGTCGGCTGCGTACTCGTAAATAGCAGTTGACAAACGTTTTAGTTCCTGTGCCTCTTCTTGCCCGAGGTCAACAATTACGTCGTCGTAGGTGATGTTCACGTCGTGCTCGCCGAGAGGTGCTTTGGTTGCAGGGGTAAACAGTGGTTTTGGCAATAGCGCTCCGTCTTTCAAACCGGGCGGCAGGCCATTTCCTGAGATCTTTCGCGTTGCCAAATAATCGGAGTACCCGCTTCCGGCAAGATAACCGCGGACAACGCACTCCACTGGGAACATTTCTAGTGGCTCGCAGACGACAGCTCGGCCGGCGACTGACTTTGGAACTTTAGAAGTTGTTGTGTGGTTAAACGCGAGGCCTTGAAGTTGGTTGAACCACCATTGCGAGATTGAGTTAAGAATGCGACCTTTGTCGGGAATTTCAGTTGGAAGTACCCAGTCGTAGGCAGAAATTCGATCACTGGTCACCATGAGTAGGCGGTCTTGCGGGGTGCGGAAAATATCTCGCACCTTGCCCGAATAAACGTGCACGTAGTCTTCGGGGAGGTCGTAATTGTGGGAAAGTGCTGGAGTCACAGAATGCCGCCTGGTTGATAGCCCGCAGCATCCGGATAACGCGCGGTGAGGATTTCGACCCGGTCTGCCAACACTCGAACTTGATGTTGGGCAGCGCCGGTAAATTCAATTGGTTGAGACAGGAGTGAATGCAATTGCTCAACAGTGAAGTCGAGCCGAGGATCGGCGGCAAGTTTTTCCAAGAGATCATTAGTCGCAGCAGGGGTTTCACGCATCGCAAGCGCCGTCGCAACCGCGTGCTCTTTTATTACTTCGTGTGCGGTCTCTCGTCCGACACCGGACTGAACCGCCGCCATCAGGATTTTAGTGCTCGCCAAAAATGGTAGGAAGCGATCAAGTTCGCGGTCAATCATGGTGGGGAAAGCACCGAATGCATCAAGCACCGTCAGGAATGTCTCCATCAGGCCATCGATTGCAAAAAATGAATCCGGGAGTGCGACTCGGCGGACAACCGAACACGCTACGTCGCCTTCATTCCACTGTTGGCCGGAAAGGTCCGCGCACATGTTCATGTAACCGCGCAGAATCACATGAAAGCCGTTAATGCGTTCACAGGACCGCGCGTTCATTTTGTGAGGCATAGCCGAAGATCCAACTTGGCCCGGCAGGAAGCCTTCGGTTGCAAGTTCTTGCCCAGCCATCAGTCGCACGGTAGTTGCGAAATTTGACGGACCCGAAGCAATCTGTACCAGCATTGCGGTCACCTCAAAATCAAGTGAACGAGGGTAGATCTGACCAACGCTGGTCAAGATTCTTTTAAATCCTAGATGGCGACTGACGCGATTCTCTAGATCAGCTAGCGCCACTGCATTGCCATCAAGCAAGGTCAACATATCTTGGGAAGTTCCCACCGGACCTTTAATCCCTCGCAAGGGGTAGGCGTCAATCAATTCTTCGAGTCGCTCAACCGCAAAAAGGAGTTCCTCTGCAAAGGTAGCCATGCGTTTGCCCAAGGTTGTGATCTGAGCGGCAACATTGTGTGAGCGACCAGCCATGGCCAGTTCCGAGTAGGCAACAGCGAGACCGCTTAACCGCTCCAGTGCTGCGACAGACTTGTCACGCACCAAAATTAAACTCAAACGGATCTGCAGTTGCTCCACATTTTCGGTCAAGTCACGGGAGGTCATGCCGAGATGAATGTATTCCGCACCGGCGAGGGCATTGAACTCTTCAATCCGCGCTTTCACGTCGTGCTTGGTAACTTGTTCTCGCTCGGCAATTGACTCAAGATTGATCGTGTCAATAACCGCTTCGTATTTTTCAGGCACCCCGACCGGGATGGCGATTCCTAATTCTTGCTGGGCGCGCATCACCGCGATCCACAGTTGCCGTTCGAGGCGAATTTTTGACTCTGGGGCCCACAGTTCCGCCATGGAGGTTGATGCATAGCGCGAGGCCAGCACGTTATCTATTGAATTAATTCGGCTAGCCACGCCGGTATTGTTTCACGCGGGCCATTCAAGATTCGCCATCACAAGCATTTCGGGCAATATCGGTGCGAAAATGGGATCCAGCGATCTGAATCTTGGCCACGCCTTCATAGGCGCGCTCCCTCGCTTGGACCAGGGTCGGCGCATGAGCGCTCACCGAGAGCACCCGCCCACCCGAGGTCACCAAATCTGCACCGACCCGTGTTGTTCCCGCGTGGAAAACGGCCAGATTCGGGTCTGCCTCGGCGAGTTCGATGCCCGATATTGGGGTACCGAGCGCTGGATTCTCCGGGTAACCCTGGGCGGCAATCACCACATTGACCGCGAACCCCGGTTCCCAAACAAGCGGTGCAAAACTCCCTAACTGACCGGTTGCAGCGGCATGGAGAAACTGCCCAAGGGGTGTAATCAAACGGGAGAGGACAACTTGAGTTTCGGGGTCGCCGAAGCGTGCGTTGAACTCAATTACCCGGATCCCGCGTGTAGTCATCGCGAGCCCGGCATACAGCACCCCAACAAATGGTGTCCCCCGTTTCTTCATTGCGTCGGCCATTGGTTGCAAAACCCGCTCGGTGACTTCGCCCACAACGCTTTCATCGAGCCACGGGAGAGGTGAATAGGCACCCATTCCGCCGGTGTTGGGGCCTTCGTCGTTGTCGCCGGCTCGCTTGAAGTCCTGGGCCGGTTGGAGCGCCACCACCGTGGTGCCGTCCGAGATCCCAAAAAGTGAGACTTCAGGACCATCTAAAAATTCTTCGATGAGTACTGTCCCACCAACATCGAAACAGGATTGTGCGTGCGCCATCGCCTCACTTCGATCTGAAGTGACGACAACCCCTTTGCCTGCTGCCAATCCGTCGTCTTTAACAACGTAGGGGGCGCCAAAACTGTCGAGGGCATTGACTGCCTGCACGAGGTCTGTGCACACATGTGCTTTAGCGGTTGCTATACCCGCTTGCGCCATAACTTCCTTGCAAAAGGCTTTGCTTCCTTCAATCAGTGCAGCTTCCCGCGTCGGTCCAAAGCAAGGAATCCCGCGAGAGATCAATGCGTTAGCCGCTCCGGCCATCAGTGGCACTTCGGGACCAACAATGACAAGATCGACGTCGAGTTTTACCGCCAATTCACCGATTAATTCTGCATCTGTGACGTCGATTGGCACACACTGAACCAAGGCTGCTATCCCAGCATTGCCAGGTGCCACAACAATGGATTCTACTTCAGGATCGCTTAAAAGCTCTCCAGTAATAACGTGCTCGCGTGCGCCCGATCCAATAACCAGTACCCTCAAGAAAGCTCAGCCTTGGTAGTACGAATCAATGTCACCAAATGCCTGGTCAAGAATTTCTAGGCCTTCACGCGCTTCGGCTTCAGTGACAACACACGGCGGAACAACGTGCATTCTGTTGAAGTTGGCGAATGGCATGAGGCCACGTGTCTTGCACGCGGTGATGAGATCGGTCATACCTTGCGAGGTTCCACCGTAGGGTGCAAGTGGCTCGCGGGTCTCACGATTGGTCACCAAGTCGAGTGCCCAAAAGACACCGAGTCCACGAACATCACCAATAACGGGGTGCTTCTCGGCCAGTTCGCGAAGTCCTGGTCCTAAAACGTTTTCACCGATTGAAGCCGCGTTCTCGATTATTTTTTCTTCCTTCATGGCATCAATTGAGGCGACAATTGATGCGGCGGCCAGCGGGTGCCCCGAGTACGTGAGGCCACCGGGGAACACTCTTTCATCGAATGTTGCTGCAATTTCAGCAGACATAATCACTCCACCGACTGGAACATAACCCGAGTTGGAGCCCTTAGCGAAGACACTTAGATCAGGCTTTACATCCCAATTTTGATAAGCGAACCATTTCCCGGTGCGACCAAAGCCAGACATTGTTTCGTCCAGAATCATGATGATTTCGTACTTATCGCACAGCGCCCGAACACCCTCAAGGTAGCCCGGTGGTGGCACCAAAACACCCGCGGTACCGACCACAGACTCAAGCAGAACTGCGCCAACTGTTCGCGGACCTTCAAATTGAATTACATGCTCGAGGTGCGTTAATGCTCGCTCACTTTCCTGCTCGGGAGTAGCCGACCAGAATTCGCTTCGATAAAAATGGGGTCCAAAGAAATGAACTTGCTGGGCCGAATACTCATTTGGCCAACGGCGGGGGTCACCTGTGGCTTGCATCGCACTACCGGTGTTGCCGTGGTAGGAGCGGTAGGCCGACAGAATCTTGTGCTTGTGAGTGTGGATCCGCGCCATTCGAATCGCGTTTTCGACCGCGTCGGCGCCACCATTGGTGAAGAAAACTTTGGCGGCCTTGCCGCCTGCCACCTCAACGATGCGTTGGGCTGCCTCCCCGCGCTTGTCATTGGCGTGCTGCGGTGCAACCGTTGCGAGCTTGCCCGCTTGTTCTTGAATTGCCGCGATGACTTTCGGGTGCTGGTGCCCAATGTTCACGTTCACCAACTGGGATGAGAAGTCCAAGAACCTGTTTCCGTCGTAATCCCAGAAGTGACTTCCTTCGGCCCCTGCGATACACATTGGCTTGAGCGCCTTCTGCGCACTCCAAGAATGAAAGACGTAGGAGCGATCAAGATCGAAAACCCGTTTGCCCTCAACAGGGTCAGTTATTGTCATGTCAGAATCCTAGGTCCTTCTGTTCGATTGGGCAGAAAAGCCCCACCCGAACTCACCCAACGTCTTTCGAGGGGTCTTTGAGTGATCTTAAATACGGCAACGCGCGCACATCTTTGTCTCGACCAGCAGCCTTGACATACGTCTAAATATCTTGCATTGTGTTCACAATATTGACCATGCGCTCAACGCGTTGTGCAGGAAACAGTTTCAACAACTCCCGCATCAGCGCGACGTCTACTCCGCGCCCATCTTCAAGGTCTGATTGGTCGATCACCCTCGAAGAGTAGCCAAAGACAGCAACTGTTTCCCTTGGTCATCAAAATTTACCGGATCCAGCCATTGCTGAAAAGCCTGTTTCAGGTTGGGCCACTGCGAATCCACAATGGCAAACCACGCTGTGTCGCGATTACGGCCCTTCACCACGGTTGCCTGCCGAAATGTTCCTTCGTATGTCATGCCTAAACGCTTGGCCGCGCGCATGGACACTTCATTGAGCACATTACATTTCCACTCGTACCTGCGGTAACCCAGATCAAACGCATTCCCCATCAGAAGAAACATCGCATCCGTTGCGATTCGTGATCGTTGCAATTGTGGCGAGTAGGTAATCCAGCCGACTTCAATACTTCGAGCACCTGGATCAATTCGCAAGTAACTCGCTACACCAATCGCTTTTCCGCTTTGCTGGTCGAGGATCGCGTAGAAGTATGGGTCGCGATTACCCTGCTTTGATTCAACCCACGCTCGGTAGTCATTCTCTGACGCAAAAGGACCATGCGGCATGTAGGTCCACAGGTGGTCGACGCCAGCAAACGCCATAAAAAGATCAGGCGCGTGCGCATCTGCATCAAGCGGTTCCAGTAGGGCGTAGATTCCGCTCAGTTCGCCGCGTGGCACCCCGGGAACTTGATCAATTAAAACCGGTAAACCGATGCGATTACCTTGTGGATCTAACTCAAATTCCGGTTGATATTCGGCGGTGAGTTTGTCGCTCATGAGCCAATGAGGTCGTTGATCACAATGGTCGCATTGCGATCTTGGCCAACCCCAATTGCACTGATTCGCGTACCCGATCTCACTTCGAGGAAATCAACATAATCTCGGGCATTCTTTGGCAGGTCAGCCACACTCTTCGCGCCGGAAATATCTTCACTCCACCCTGGGAGCATTTCGTAGATCGGCTTGGCGTGGTGGAATTCGGTTTGGGTCATCGGGATTTCTTCACTTCGTTCGCCACCAATGTCGTAGGCGACACAGACCGGGATTTGGTCCCAACCGGTGAGGACGTCAAGCTTGGTCAGGAAAGTGTCGGTCAGTCCATTAATTCGTGTCGCATAACGCGCAATCGGGACGTCAAACCAGCCGCAGCGGCGAGCACGACCGGTTGTTACCCCACGCTCACCACCAATTGTCCGCAACTTCTCACCATCTTCGTCGAAGAGTTCGGTGGGGAACGGTCCAGAACCGACGCGAGTTGTATACGCCTTCAAGATCCCAACAACCCGGTCAATGCGTGTCGGCCCAATTCCACTCCCCGTGCAAGCTCCACCGGCGGTTGGGTTACTCGAGGTCACAAACGGATACGTGCCATGGTCGACGTCGAGCAAAGTTCCCTGTCCGCCTTCTAGCAGAACTACTTTGCCTTCGTCGAGCGCATTATTGAGAATAAGTGAAGTGTCGCGAACCATGGGTCGCAGAATTTCAGCGAATTGCAGGAGATCGGCAACGACTGCATCAATGTCAATCTCCCGCCGATTAAACACTTTCACCAGGACCTGGTTCTTGTTCGAAAGCGCACTTTCAACTTTTTGTCGCAAAATTGATTCGTCGAATAAGTCCTGGACGCGGATACCAACGCGCCCGATCTTGTCGCTGTAGGTCGGTCCAATTCCCCGGCCCGTTGTTCCGATCTGTGCTTTGCCTAAAAATCGCTCGGTCACCTTGTCCAGGGTCACGTGATAACTCGTGATCAAGTGCGCATTGGCACTGATCAACAATTTAGAAGTATCAATACCTCGGTCATTGAGACCTGCAATCTCCGCCAGCAGCACCGCCGGATCAATCACAACGCCGTTGCCGATTACGGGAATCACTTCGGGAGTCAAAATCCCACTGGGCAGTAAATGCAGCGCAAATTTTTTGTCACCGATAACCACCGTATGGCCGGCGTTATTGCCCCCCTGGTATCGAACTACGTAATCGACTCGATCTCCAAGAAGATCGGTTGCTTTACCTTTACCTTCATCCCCCCATTGGGAGCCAAGGAGCACTATTGCGGGCACCGGGGAAGGCTACCGGAGTTGACGTGGTCTTGGAAGGGTGACTACTTGTTTCGCGAGTTGTGAATCAATTATTTCTAGTTACTCTTGATCTCCCCATCGAGAATAGAGGATTTGGTTGAAACGCTTGGACTCTTCGTTAAACGATGAACAATTGCTCGCTGACAACTTTGGGGGGTTGCATTCCGGTGGAGGTCGCAGTTCTATTGCTGGTGGTCAAGAAGCGGCTGATCAGGCATTAGCTGAATTGAATATCGCAGGGTATGCAAAGAATCGATCTGAGGTACTGCCAGTTGAAGCACGCGGCGCCACGGTGCTCTCGCCCTATATTCGACATAACTTGATTACGCTGGAAAAAGCGTGGAACCGAGTTGCCAAGGCACCATTTGCAGATCGCGAAAAGTTTCGTGACGAGCTTTTGTGGCAGGAGTACTCCCGACATCTTTATGCACGAATGGGCATCCGTTTATTTCATAACCTTCGCTTTGAACAGGTCTGGGATGCACCCGGAGACGGCTGGCCAGCCGGTATGGCGTGCATTGACTTCGCGGTTGACGAACTCAACCGTGATGGCTGGCTGGTGAACCAAACCCGAATGTGGCTCGCATCCCAGTGGAGCGTTCGCAACCACGCGGGCTGGTTACACGGACAAGAGCGCATGTATCGCGAATTGATAGATGGGTCGCGGGCGGCTAACTTGACCGGTTGGCAGTGGGTGGTTGGATCCGGCAACGGAAGGCCCTACGGCCTGTCCCAGTGGCAAGTGCAAAAACGAGCGCCACAGTTGTGCGGTGGCTGTGCCTTGAAGAGCGCTTGCCCCATTGAAAGCTTCCCTGAAGAACACTCGCTTGACGCAGCACAACTTCAGCCCCTACTGACCTCGGATCCTGACCCGCAAGCAACCGCAGGTCCATCGGTCCCAGTGAAAAACCGCACGCCCGAATTTGTCCTACTAACAGTCGAGTCAATGGGCGATAGTGATCCTGCGTTAGTTGCCAACCCGGATCTGCCAGTGGTTTTCGTTTTCAATGAAACCGCACTGCGAAAATTGCAGTTATCTTCAAAGCGCATCTATTTCTATCTCGAGACGCTGCAAGATCTGGCCTACCGACGGGATCTACAGGTGTACCTGGGTGATCCTTCTGAGTTCGCCCGCCAAAATCCGGTGGCTGTGACCTATGCACCGGTTCCCAGCTTCCATAAGTTCACTGACCTAGCCGAGATTCACCCGTACCCGTGGCTGAAAAGGCCACACGGATATTCGGTGAAATCCTTTTCGGCGTGGCGTGGGAAACTGCGCTAAATTACGTTTTGCAGTACTTGTACCGCAGCTTCCATCGCCGCCACAGCTTCGGTATTTGAGAGCACGGCGGTTGTTTCCTCAAGGGATTCCAAATCAGCGGTTGAGATCAATACCGTGTCGGCAGTTCCATTGCGAGTCAGAGCGATGCGAACATGCTCATTGGCCACCGTTCGCGCGTATTCGTTTAACGTGGCCTTGACCGTCGAGACGGGGATAATTTGGATAGTCCCTAGACGTCCTGCGTCAGAACCGCAACAACCCATGCGGATTGCAAAGGGTTCTCACCGGTCTTGCGCGAGGGCCCGGCCAAGATCACGACCACTGAGCCAGCCAGCTTCAACCCGAGGCCGATCGCTGAATTCATCACCCGCGCGTGATACTTCACCGAGAACAAAGTTCGCATCCCGTGAAGTTGTCCCTTCAAGCGGCTTGGCAAAAGTCCAACGCTGGGCATGAGTCCACACGGGTTCGGCGTCAAAGCCCATGATTCGCTTCACCGCAGCAAGAGCGATCGGGATCACTTCATCAGGATTCGCTAAGTGGCCTGCAGATAGAACGGGGCTCATGTGCACCACGAGTGCTGGTGCATGATCCCCACGCCTGGCACCGTCGTTGGCAATCCAAGTGACCTGCGGATCTTGATTGACGAAAATTCCGTCGAATGCGGCCCACAACACTTCCTCGAACAACAGTGAAACCGATATCACCGGCTCCCACACTGCCGTGCTGAGCTCATTTGCTTGCGGGAACACTCGAGCTGCTTGCGGGGTTGGCATACAGAGCGCTAACCGTTCACTTGTTGGCAGCTCGGCAACTTCACCCTCCTCGATCACTAGCTCACGTGCTAGGTGCTCAACAACGCTGCGGATTCCCTGCTCCGCTCGGTAGCGCATTGGCCCCATTTTCACTCCCGCGATTCCTCCGGAGTGGGCGAAATGAAATGTGTCCGTCCACGGTCGCACAACCCCCGCGGCTTCCAATTCAGATACAACCGCTGCGAAATCAGGATCACTCGCGGTGAAATAAGACGCACCCGTGTCAAAAACTCGGCCATCAAATGAAGTCCCTGAACCAGACACGGGACGCGAGGCCATACGGCCACCGATTCGGTAGCCCTTATTCACCACACGAAAAGGAACCCCAGCGTCTCGCAGTGCGATAGCGCAGGAAACCCCAGTGATTCCTGCGCCGGCAACGAGAACGGGGTTAGCCAAGACTTGGGTCACATTCAACGATGAAATCGGCGATCCGGACCTGCTCGTCTGACTCATTTATCTCACCGGCTGCGCGGCCTAGGTTTTGCAGACAACGAAGGAACCCTTGGTTGGGTTCGTGGCTCCAAGGAACTGGGCCGTAACCCTTCCAGCCATTTTTACGAAGCGAGTCGAGCCCACGGTGGTAACCGACACGTGCATATGCGTAAGAGCCGATGACATCATCTTGCTCCCATGCTTGATCGCTGAGCATTGCCCACGCCAACGAACTGGTTGGGTACTGCGCGACAACCTCCCGTGGATCGCCCCCGGCCACCAACGCGGCTTGGGCGAGATCCCCAACGGGTAGGAGAGTTGGGTTAGGTCCACCCAGCAAATTTTGTGAATCCATAATTATTTAATCCTCATTCCAGCAGAGCGTAGGTCCTCGCAAGCAAGCTTGACACGATCGGCCATACCGGCTTCAGCCGCTTTGCCATAGGCACGTGGGTCATACATTTTTTTATTTCCAACTTCACCGTCAACTTTGAGTACACCGCTGTAATTAACAAACATATGGTTAGCGATTGGGCGCGTGAACGCGTACTGGGTATCGGTGTCAACATTCATTTTCACAACACCGTAATCGAGGGATTCACGGATGTCACTGAGCAGCGAACCTGATCCACCGTGGAATACCAAGTCGAATGGCTTGTCAACACCGTACTCCTTACCGACGGCGTCTTGAATGTCTTTGAGAATCGAAGGAGTCAAAACAACATTTCCTGGCTTGTAAACACCATGAACGTTGCCAAATGTTGCCGCAACCATGTAGCGGCCCCGCTCACCTAAACCCAGCTTCTTAGCTACTTCAAGTCCATCGTCAATTGTTGAAAAAAGTTTTGCGTCATGGGTGGCTTCAACACCATCTTCTTCACCGCCAACAACACCAATTTCAATTTCCAAAATGATCTTTGCTTTGACGCACGCATCAAGTATTCGCTCGGAGATCTCCATGTTTTCTGCAACGGGGACAGCGGAGCCATCCCACATATGTGACTGAAACAGTGGTGCAAGGCCCTTAGCAACCCGGTCCTGGGAAATAAGGAGAAGCGGTTCCACAAAACCGGAGAGTTTGTCTTTGGGGCAGTGGTCCGTGTGAAGTGCAATATTCACGTCGTATTTTGTAGCGACAACATGCGCGAACTCGGCGAGTGCAACAGCGCCGGTCACCATGTCTTTGACACCTTGGCCTGAGGCGAACTCAGCACCACCCCATGAAACCTGAACAATTCCGTCGCTCTCTGCCTCGGCAAAACCACGGATCGCCGCAACAATTGTTTGCGAGGAAGACGTATTAATGGCGGGATAGGCAAACTTGCCAGCCTTCGCGCGGTCAAGCATTTCGCCGTAGACCTCTGGGGATGCAATAGGCATGTGAACTCCAAAACTATTAGCCCGTTGGTCACGGGACCGGATGTCAATCCCCATCCTTCCACGCTCTGGTTTCGAAGCGGTAACCAATCACACTCAACTCAACGAATCACGTGTTGCCGGATCCATCCGTGCATCGCGATTGCGGCGGCGGCGCCTACATTTATTGACCGAGTTGACCCGAACTGCGAGATTTCCACGAGAAAATCACAACCTTGTCTCATCGCGTCAGAGAGCCCGGTTCCTTCTTGACCGACAACAAGTACACAATCTTTGGGGAATTCGAATGACTCAAGCATGACAGCGCCGGGGAAGTTGTCTAAACCGATCACCGGCAAGTTTTCAGACCGCGCCCAGATAAGAAAATCGGCCGCGTTTTCGTGGTGGTGCACATGTTGATACCGATCGGTAACCATGGCACCCCGCCGGTTCCAACGCTTTTTCCCAACAATGTGAACCTCTTTGACTAGGAAGGCGTTCGCGCTGCGGACAATTGTTCCGATATTGAAGTCGTGCCCGAGGTTCTCAATCGCAATGTGCATTGAGTGACGCTTGGTATCAAGGTCGGCGACGATCGACTCAAGTTTCCAGTAGCGGTATTGGTCAATGACATTGCGCTTATCACCTTCAAGGAGTAACTCTGGGTCGTAATGGTCATCGGTTGGCCAATCCCCTTCCCATGGACCAACACCAATTACCGCGAATGGCTCGCCGACCGGTTCTTCCACGGGTTCTTCCACGGGAGTGAACCTACCCACTACCCTTGGAAGGTGCTGAAATTCCTTGTCAATCTCGGCCGCGGTGTGTTGATCGGTGCAGTCGAAGTCGTCCCTGGAGTCAGTGGTGGAACCCTCGCGTTAATCGTGGGGATCTACCAAACACTCATTAATTCGATCGCTGACCTGGTCCTTAGCGCCCGTCAACTTGTCGGACTTGCCCCTGGCAAAGCATCAGCCAAAGTTGCCGTGACAACTTTTAAGTCGCTTCCGTGGCGACTACTCATTCCCGTTGCGGTCGGGATGGTTGCCGCAGTGATTCTTGGCGCCAAACTCATTGAACCGCTACTCGTTGAGCAACCCATTGCCATGAAGGCACTTTTCTTTGGTCTGGTCATTGCCGGTACCTACGTCCCTGCCCATATGGTCGCCAAGGTCGGCGGTTGGTCCCCTTCATTTATCATCCTCGCTTTGATCTCAGCTGTGCTCGTGTTTTTCCTTACCGGTTTGCCACAAGGCGAAACGACGGATCCAAGTTTGATCATGGTTTTCTTCTCGGCCTCAATCGCGATCTGCGCGCTCGTACTACCGGGAGTTTCGGGTTCATTTCTGCTACTGACAGTGGGAATGTACGACCCAACGATCGCCGCGGTGAATGATCGCAACTTCGCTTACCTGATTGTATTCGCCCTCGGAGCTGTCCTGGGCCTCGCGATCTTTGTTTCCCTGCTCAAGTGGCTGTTGGAGAACCGCGCGCGAGTGACCCTGGTAATTATCACCGGGTTAATGATCGGTTCACTGCGTGCATTGTGGCCGTGGCAGGGACCCGAGCGCGAACTGCTCGCATCCACGGATCAAGTCGGAATCGCCCTCACTCTTTTTGTAGCCGGCGCTGCATTCGTCGCAATTCTTCTCGTTTTGGAGCGCAAGTTCGGCGAGACCGAGGAGCAGAGGGATCTACTCAAGTCCTAGGTCTGAAAGTGAATACGCCGCTGTGTAATCGAAACCGCGTTCCTCGACTGTTGCCCGAGCACCGCGGTCAACAATCACACTGACTCCAGCAATGACAGCACCGTCGACCAAGAGTGCGTCAACTGCCGTCAAAACCGATGAACCGGTAGTTGACGTGTCCTCAACCGCCAGAACTCGAACACCATTAACGTCAGGCCCTTCAATTCTTCGCTGCAAACCATGTTGCTTTTCACTTTTTCGAACAACAAACGAATTCAACAGTTGACCTTCACCTGCAGCGTTGTACATCATGGCTGCGGCAACGGGGTCCGCTCCCAGGGTTAGACCGCCAACTGCTGCGTAATCGAAACCGTTATTCACCTGTCGCATCACCGCACCAACTAATGGTGCTGCTTCTGCATCCAGGGTCACCCGACGTAGGTCCACGTAGTAGTCGGCCTCGCGACCGCTGGAAAGAATAACCTTTCCTCGAACTACGGCCTTTTCCAAAATCTGTTGACGTAACGCAATCCATTCAGGGCTTTGTGACATGACCGCATCTTAATCAAGTACCAATATGCTGGCGTTAATGAATGAAATAACGCTCGTCCATCTCATCAGCAAAAAACGTCGCCAGGGCTAGCAGAGGCATTTGCCCGCGTTAACTTCACCGACTACGTCGAGATTCAGGTAGATTCCGACCCGGCCCGAACCTGCCAAAGAATTGCGAATTCGGTATCCACCAAAAGCTTGATCATCATGGGAACCGGAGATGTCTGCAATCAACTTCCCGCGATCGCTTTAGCCCAACGAGCATCCGGGAAGCAAATTTTAAGTTACCAGTTATTACAACCGACGCTGCCTGCATTTACCGACAGCTGGCCGCAAGCACCCATCAGCGCTTATTTCCCCGCTGGGTCATCCATTCCCAAGGAAGCCACACTCCGAGGCATCCAGATTGAGGAGTTCGCAGACTTTGATGAGCTCGCCAGGTTCATCGGAAATTATTTGCTCTAAACCAAACTGCACTCACCCACTAGCACGATTAATTTCAGGGCATGGCTTACCGTTAAGGGGTGAAGTCGTGGGCGAAGGTTGCAGCCGTTGGGCTGACAGCTGCGACTCTCGGGCTTCTCCCTTTTAACGGCGCTCACGGAGTTAGCAGCGGAAAAGTTGAATTTTCCCCACGTATTGTGCATGGACTTGATGGCAAAGCCGGGCAATTCCCCTATCTCGCAGCCTTGCTAGATACAAAAGAATTGCAGCAGAAAGGGGCGTTCCAGGCCCAATTTTGTGCGGCAACGCTGACCAGCCCGACCACATTGGTTTCGGCGGCCCATTGCGTGGTTGACCAAAAAACCGGCGAGCAAAGCATGGCAGCCGACATCACCGCTGGATTCGCGCGAAATTTGGACTCGTCAACTATCCGCCTCATTCAGGTCATCAATGTCAGCGTGCATCCTGAATACGACATTGAAACTTCCCAGAACGACATCGCCGTGCTGACTCTTGCGACGCCGATAGATGACATCCCGACTTTAGATCCACTAATTCCTGAGCTAGCCGCCGAATACACCTCTGCGGGAACTAGCGCGCAAGTTCCCGGCTGGGGCAACACTGCAGTTTCTGGCAATAAGTATCCCACCGTTTTCCAAGTAGGTGACCTTGTTATCTTTCCCGACGCTTCCTGTGGTGGGGGGAAGCGCAATAGGGTCGATGGCATTAATTTCAATGGATTCACTGATCGCGAAGTGAATAACACCGTCATGATCTGCGCCGCGGGAGTTAATTCCAGCTTAGAAATTGTTGACGCCTGTCAAGGGGATTCGGGTGGGCCATTAATTGCAACCGGCAGTGCTGGACCAAAGCTGGTTGGTATTGTCAGTTGGGGTGAGGATTGCGCAAGTAGCTTCCCCGGGGTCTATAGCCGAGTGAGTTCACTCAGCGCATTCTTGCAAGGAGCCGGAGCCATGCCGGCCTCCGCTCCAAAAACTGCACCAACCGTTTATGTGATTCCACTTTTCGGTGAGTTGAAAATCAGCATGACAGGGAATCTTGGCGGGACCGCAGTGACGCAATATGCAGCTACGGTCGTTGGTCCAAGCCCTTCAGACCCGACGACAACACAAACTTTTATCTGTTTTGCGGCTCCAACCAAGCGAAGTGCCAGCGGCATGTGTTCGGTTTTTGGTTTGCTGACCGGATTCCAATACGCGGTCACAGCGATCTCCGCCAACGAGCTTGGGAACTCCCCTGCTTCAGAACCCATTTTTGCCACGCCAACCGATCAGCCGATTGCTGGTGAAATCACTTCCGTTAAATTCAGTGGACTAAGAGCTAGATTCAACGTGACACCTTCAATCGCAAACAAGTCCCGAATAAAAACAGAGCGAGTGATCTGCACACCCGTGGGCGCTGGAGCCACTCGCTCTGCTCGTATTTCACATGAATCAGCGGTTGTTCGAAACCTGACTCAAAGCAGGTATCGATGCGTTATTCGAATCGTCACCGAGGCGGGTTCGGCAGACTCACCCATTAAGACAGTTCGTAGGTAGCGTTAATAAATTACTTCGCTGTAACAATGACTTTAAGCCGCATAGTGGTTTCAACTTTTCCACTTGGCGCTGTGACGGTGACCACGACAGTTGCAGTCCCTGGTTTCATCGCTTCAAGACCCCAGTTAGTGATTCCGCCTCCTCCAACTAAACCGTCAGGATTAGGAGTTGCGGCATAGAACCCTTTGCTTAGTTTTACCGCCTTCTTCTTGCCGGTAATCTTGGCGTCCACCGAGTAACCCGTAGTTGGATTGTTTGGCATCGAGATAACGATTATGTCGTCGGGGAGCAATCGGATTTGGCCAGGTTGCATATTGATCGAAAGGGTGTAATCACCCTTGGCAGGGTCAGCTGCTTGAGCAGGAACAGCACCAAAGGCAGTGATCGCGAATGCTGAAGCAATAAGAGCGGCGAGGACTTTGTTTAATTTTTTCATGGCCCTATCAAATCAGAATCTGAGCCAATTGTCATGACCCACGACAACTGCTACTGACTAAGTCGAGAAAGCGCCGCATTTCTTGTCTCTTCGGTTTGCGCTTGTACCTGCAGGAACATGGCTTCTCGCACCCGACGCTCAGCCGTGTTACCCGTCACCATTGAGCCCCCCGAACTAGCCGTGATGACAGCGACCGTGCATTTAACAGCGAATTCGAGTGTCTGCACTCGCAGTTTTACTAATTCAGACCTTGGAGTTTCAGAGTCGTCAGTCGCTGCATAAGCCTGAGCGCGCAAGCGTTCGAATTCATGGGCAAGGTCTTGCGAAGCAACTTGTCCAACCTGCCCTTTGCGCGTAGTCGACACTTCATTGAGTTGCTCAATTGCAGCTCGCGCGACGCCCAAGGCGGCCGGGTTGGGCAGAACGGTTTTTTCCGCGTCAGCTTGCAACCACTCATTGGCATCAATGATGCTGAACACATAGTCGCTGCAAACGTACGTGCGATCGAATGTGATCGGTCTGCTATGTGTTCCTGACATGGCGAGTAGTTTCAATGGTTCACCGATAACACATTGTTGGAACTTGTCCGCGAAGTCTGAGATGGGCAAATAGAAAATAACGAATTTTGATTTGTCCTCCGTGGCTGCCATCAACATTAGGACATCGGCAATGTCCCAACTGGATACCCAGTCCAGTTGTCCGGTGAGTTCCCACCCACCATCAACTTTCACAGCGACCGGGTTCGGTGCTCCTCCGCGCCTGACGTGCGCAAATGCAATCGCGGCTAAAAGTTCGCCGCTCTGCAATCCAGGCAACCACAGCTCGCAGAGTTCCGTGCTCGCCGCTTGGTTTCCACCAGCCAACATTGTGCGTAGTGGTGTTTGATGCTGAGTCCAACAAAACCACGTGCTTGCATCTGCTCCGGAAAGCCGTTCTGTCACTTCCCGTTGTTGGGATAATTGCCGCGCGGTTCCATGGGCTCCAGCCGATGCAAGTAGATCAATATGACTTCTGGGGACTCCGATTTGATCAGAGGTCTCGGCGCTCGCTGCGATCACAACAAGTGCTGATTCAATTCCAGGAGACAATTTTGCTCCCGCTTGAATTAATGGTTGAATCACCTTCCTACCTAAGCATGAAAGTTCCCGCGATGCAGGCCTAGGGTTAGCGCGTGCAAGAAAATCTGCTGGTACCCAGGATGCGACCACATGCCGTCTCTATCTTTGCCGAAATGTCGAAGCTGGCCGTTGAAACCAATTCGATTAATTTGGGTCAAGGTTTCCCAGATACCGACGGGCCGCAGGAACTCAAAGACGAAGCGATTGCCTGTATTTCGACTGGTCGTGGCAATCAGTATCCCCCACCAAATGGTTTTCTGGAATTACGCTCTGCCATATCCGGTCACCAGAAACGTTTCTACAATCTTGATATTGATCCTGACACCGACGTCGTTGCAACTACGGGTGCCAGCGAGGCAATCGCAGCAAGTTTGCTGGCACTGGTTGAAATAGGCGATGAAGTCGTGTTTTTTGATCCTGCCTTTGACGTTTACCGGGCAGTCATTGATCTCAGCCGCGCAAAGCCGGTTGGGGTTCCTCTCTCAGAGCCGGATTTGCGCCCAAATATTCAGGCACTCGCAGACGCGATCACTCCAGCAACGAAGGTGTTGTTACTCAACTCACCGCACAATCCCAGCGGCATTGTTTTCAACATCGAGGAACTTAGGGCGATCACCGAACTAGCAATTACTAACGACTTGATAGTGATTTCCGATGAAGCCTACGAGCACCTGTGGTTTGACTCGAATATTCACATCCCAATTTCAACCCTTCCAGGAATGTTCGAGCGCACGATCACTATTGGCTCGGGTGGGAAGAGTTTCTCACTTACCGGCTGGAAGGTCGGTTGGGCTAGTGGCCCTCGCCCCTTAATCGCAGCGGTCAAATCAGTGCGGCAGCATTTGAGTTACGTGTCTGGTGGACCATTTCAGTTGGCGATCGCGAAGGGGCTCGGCTTGCCCGATCAGTATTTCACCGAGTTTCAAAGCGACCTCAGTGTTAAGCGAGACCAACTCAGTGCAGGATTAGCGCAAATAGGGATGCGGGTGATCCCGACTGAAGGAACTTATTTCGTAACGACCGATATTTCTCCGCTGGGTTTCACCGACGGTATGGAGTTCGCGCGAATGCTCCCGAATCAGTGCGGGGTTGTTGCAATCCCCCATCAAGTCTTTACCGAATCGGGTCAGGAATTCAAAGAGTATGTCCGGTGGGCTTTCTGCAAGAAGCCTGAAGTTCTCACAGAAGCCGTCGAACGGATTCGAGCTATTTCTTCAAAATTAAGTTGAATTTCATGGCTACCGGGCTTCCCAATGTGGAGGCACGACTGCCAGTCATAGTTCCAATACCCTTAGCACCTTTGAAATCACCGGTTCCACTAATGGCTTTGATGGTTCCGCCAAAGCGAGCATCTGCCGTTCCGCTACCTTTTGCGAGGGAGAGCCCTTGACCATCAACTGCCAGACCCAGAATTGAACCATTATCCAGAGTCACGGTGACAAATCCATCAAATGGACCACTACCATTCTCGTAATTAACAACGCCAAGGAATTGAACTTTGCCGGGCTTGCCATTAATTTTAGTAGCACTGGTCAGGTAGTTCCACCCGTAGCTGTAACCACCCGGTAGAACATTTAAGGTCGTCTGCTCACTTACCAATTCGGTAAGAAAAACAACTTTCTCACTTTTTGGCGCGGCTGTTGCGGGTGCGATGAACCCCAGACTTAGGACAGCAATTACGGCCGCGATGAGCCCGGTACGGAGCGTGGATTTGATCATGTCCGTATCTTAAGTGAAGCACCGTCGTCGGCTACCGTGATTGCACAGGTGTCACCGTCAATCAATTCACCACTTAAAAGCGCCATGGCTAACTTGTCACCAACAGCAGTTTGAATAAGCCTACGCAATGGTCGCGCGCCGTAGACCGGATCAAATCCTCGGTCCACCAACCACGCAAGTGCCACCGGCTCCAACTCAAGTGTGATCCGACGGTCAGAGAGTCGATTTTGTAATTGATCGATTTGAATTTTGGTGATCCGGGCGAGTTCTTCCTTATCCAAGGGATCAAATGTGACCATTGAGTCAAGCCTGTTAAGAAATTCTGGTCGGAACTTCTGCCGAACAACTCCCATGACGGCTGCCTTGCGCTCCTCGAAGGGGACCTCCTGGTCGATCAGAAATTGAGATCCAAGATTTGAAGTCAGAATTAAAATCACATTACGGAAATCCACCGTCCGACCTTGTCCGTCCGTCAAACGACCGTCATCCAAGACCTGAAGCAAAATGTCAAAAACTTCAGGGTGGGCCTTTTCAACTTCGTCGAGGAGAATTACCGAATATGGACGACGGCGAACAGCTTCGGTGAGTTGCCCACCCTGCTCGTAGCCGACATAACCTGGCGGAGCCCCAACGAGCCGCGCAACCGAGTGCTTTTCGGAGTACTCGCTCATGTCAATGCGGATCATGGCGCGTTCGTCATCGAAAAGAAACTCCGCGAGTGCCTTTGCTAATTCTGTTTTACCGACACCCGTTGGTCCAAGAAACAAGAAAGAGCCAGTCGGTCGATTGGGGTCGGAAATTCCCGCTCGCGCACGACGCACCGCGTCACTCACTTCACGCACAGCTTCAGGTTGACCGATCACTCGCTCGCCGAGGTGGTCTTCCATTCGTAGCAATTTCTCAGTCTCGCCCTCGAGCAGTCGACCTGCCGGAATACCAGTCCACGCTGCCACAACTTCAGCTATGTCGTCCGCGGTGACTTCTTCCTTGACCATGGTGGATTCCCGCGCATTGGTTTCGGCAGTTACTGCCGCCAGTTCCGCCTCAAAAGTAGGGAGTTCGGAATACAGAATCCGTGATGCTTGCTCAAAGTTACCTTCACGTTGGGCCTTTTCCGCAACGGCACGCAGATCATCAATCAAAACCTTGATTTCACCAATGCGGTCAAGGCCTTGCTTTTCAGCATCCCATCTCGTGCGAAGTCCACGTAGTTCTTCGTCCTTGTCGGCAATTTCGGCACGAATCTTTGCTAGTCGCTCTTTTGACGCGTCGTCTTTTTCCTTTGCTACTGCCAGTTCTTCCATTCGCAATCGATCAACTTGACGTTGCAGTACATCAATTTCAACCGGGGATGAATCAATTTCCATCCGCAGTCGACTTGCTGACTCATCCATTAAGTCAATTGCTTTATCCGGTAGGAAACGACTGGTTATATAGCGATCAGACATTGTTGCTGCTGCGATGAGCGCTGCGTCGGAGATGACAACTTTGTGGTGGGCCTCGTATTTTTCTTTAATGCCGCGTAAAATTGCGATGGTGTCTTCAACACTTGGTTGGTCGACAAAAACTTGTTGAAAACGACGCTCGAGGGCGGGATCTTTTTCGATGTACTCTCGGTACTCATCAAGGGTTGTCGCACCGATCATGCGCAATTCACCTCGGGCTAGCATCGGCTTCAACATATTGCCGGCGTCCATCGCGGAATCTCCGCTACTGCCCGCTCCGACTACCGTGTGAAGTTCGTCGATAAAGGTGATTACTTGCCCGTCGCTACCCTTGATTTCGTCTAAAACAGCTTTGAGTCGCTCCTCGAATTCACCCCGGTATTTAGCACCCGCAACCATGGCGCTCATGTCAAGGGAGATCAACTTCTTTCCAACAAGTGAAGTGGGTACGTCACCTTCGACGATCCGGCGGGCAAGTCCTTCGACTACTGCCGTCTTTCCCACCCCAGGTTCACCAATAAGCACCGGGTTGTTCTTAGTACGGCGTGAAAGTACTTGAATCGTTCGACGTACTTCTTCGTCTCGGCCAATGACCGGGTCAATTTTTCCTTCACGGGCAAGAGCTGTCAGATCAATGCCATATTTTTCAAGCGCCTGGAAGGTGCCTTCAGGATCCTGAGTATTCACGCGTGTGCCCCCTTTTTTTTCTTGTAATGCTTGAAGTAATGCCGCTCCGGTAGCTCCGAGAGGTGACAATGTTTTCTCCACTTCACCGCCGCCACTTTGAGCTAGTGCAATGAGTAGGTGTTCGGTGCTTACGAGTTCGTCGCCGCGTTCTTTGGCGAGTGCATCTGATTCACTGAGAACTTTGTAGGTCAATTGGCTTAGTTGAGCCGCGGCAACCGTGGAGCCGGAGGCCGACGGAAGCGCCTGCATCTGAGCGCGCACACTTGCCATAAGTGCTGGCAAATCAACACCAAGATGCTCAAGGAGGGCTGTTGCAATTCCTGGACCTTGCTGGAGTAGCGAGTCGAGAAGGTGTAAGGGCTCAACCGCGGGGTTTCCCTGAGCGGATGCAATACGAACTGAAGCTCCGATTGCATCTTGACTCTTAGTCGTGAATGCGATGTCCATTACTAACCTCGATTCTTGCGTTGCGGTCGCCACACCACCAAAGCACGTGATGTGCGTTCACGGTGGAACTCACCCAGCCGTTCACGAAGTTCGAGTACTTGTTCTTCAAGCTCGAGTACACGCCTGATTCCTTCGATACTGAGGCCTTCTGTAGATAGTTGTGAAACATAGCGCAGTCGTTGTACGTCACGCGCGCTGTAAAGACGATTCCTCCCAGCAATCCGGTGCGCCGATACAAGTCCAACCCGGTCGTATTGGCGCAATGTCTGGGGGTGCAAGCCAGCGAGCTGTGCGGCTATTGAAATCGCGTAAACCGGAGTTTCGGAGGCCACAATGTTGTCTTCAAATGGAATGCTCATGATTTCGCCCCCAATGCGTAGATGCCTTTGCGTGGATCTTGATCAACGGTCGCTTGGGCGAATGCTTCCAGGGCTGCCTTGGCTTCTTCATTCAAGTTTTGTGGAACCGCGACGTCGATAACCGCTAGCACATCGTGGTTCTTGCCATCTTTCCCACGGACACCCTTTCCTTTAATTCGGAAAGTGCGTCCGGTCGTTGTGCCGGCTGGAATTCGCATACTCACGGTTCCACCCCGCGGGACCGGAATGGCGATGTCAGCGCCGAGTGCCGCTTCGGCGAAAGTCACGGGGACTTCAACACTTAAGTTGTCGCCCTTACGTTCATAGAGTGGATGCGCTTTGACGGACACCTTTACAAATAGGTCGCCACCAGGTCCACCACGCTCACCGGGACCTCCTTTACCTTTAAGGCGAATCTTGGTTCCGTCTTTGACACCGGCGGGAATGCGGGCTTGTACGGTCCGGCTACTTTTACCGCGACCCGACCCATGACACCTATTGCAGGGGTCATCAACATAAAGTCCACGGCCCTGGCAGGTTGGACACGGTTCAGCGAATGCAAAACCACCCGCGTTGCGCGAGACTTGACCATTGCCGCCGCAGGTTGGGCACACTTGAGGCGTTGAACCAGCTTTAGCACCGGTCCCGTGACATAAGTCGCAAGGCGCCTCACTTTGTAGATTCAGTGGAACCGTGACGCCGTCAAGCGTGTCGGCAAATGAGAGCGCAAGGGACGTCTCAATATCTTGACCGCGCCGAGGCTGTCTTGATCGCCCGGCCGTGGCACCACCACGGTTAAAGATGCCTCCGAGGAAGTCACCGAATCCACCCTGGTCCCCACCAAAAAGATCCTCGTAGTTGACGTTGTAGTTTCCAGCACCCGTGCCCCCGGCTCTTGGCCTCGGCCTGTAACCGCCCGATGCAAAAAGTGCTCGGCCTTCGTCGTATTCCTTGCGCTTTGTCTCATCGGACAAAACATCGTAGGCCTCAGAGACCGCTTTGAATTTGTCTTCGGCTTCTTTGTTTCCCGGATTCTTGTCCGGGTGTAGATCGCGTGCGAGTTTGCGGTACGACTTCTTCATCTCTGCGGGTGTCGCATCTTTTGTGACACCGAGCAATGCGTAAAAGTCTTTCTCGAGCCAATCCTTATTCATTCAATGTCCCAAATCTATTTGGTCGCGTCAAAGACTCAGGTTCCGGCAACGCTGACGCGAGCTGGGCGCAAAATGCGATCACCCTGCCGATAGCCCTGCTGGAAAACTGCGATTACGGTGGGTTCAATAACGCCTTCAACATCTTCACTCGCCAAGGCTTCATGCATATTGGGATCAAATGGATCCTGCGCCGCACCGAATTTTAAGAGACCCAGTTTGTTGAGAGTTGCCTCGAGTTTTTCACCCACCGTTTTGAATGCACCGTTGAGTTCGTCGTGTTCGCGGGCAAGTTCAAGGTCGTCGAGAACGGGAAGAAGCTCAGCGAACACTGCACCCATTGCAAGTTGACGGTTGACCTCTCGGTCGCGGTCAACGCGTTTGCGGTAGTTCGCATATTCCGCATGAACTCGCTGTAGATCCTCGGTGAGTTCACTGATTTTCCCTTCAATCCCCTCAACTTCACCTTCAAAGAGTTGCGCTTCAGCATCCATCTCAGTGAGGGGTTTGCCAGCCGAGTCGGAACTGGGCTGGCGAACCTCGAAGGTGTCAGGATCGATACGACGTTTGTCGTTCACCCTTATGCCCTCTTCTTCACTCACTTGGATTCTTCTTCATCCGTGACCTCTTCGTCAATGATCTCTTCGTCAATGATCTCTGCGTCAACGACATCTTCTTCGGACGCGTCTGCACTGGCTTCGGCGCTTTCTTCAGATCCACCAGCTTGGGCTTCGCTGTACATTGCCGCGCCTAGCGCCTGGCTTGCTGCTGCAACCTTTTCGGTCGCCGCGCGCATTCCCGGACCATCATTTTCTTCAATTGCCTTTTTGAGTTCCTCCAACGGTCCTTCAACATTTGCTTTGGCATCGGTGGGGACCTTGTCGGCGTTGTCGGCCAAGAACTTCTCGGTTTGGTACACCAGAGCCTCAGCGTTGTTGCGAACTTCTGCTTCCTCACGGCGCTGCTTGTCCTCATCAGCGTGTGCTTCAGCATCACGCATCATGCGGTCAATGTCGTCCTTGTTCAAAGTTGACCCACCCGAGATCGTCATGGACTGCTCTTTACCCGTGGCGGTATCGCGTGCGGACACATGCACAATTCCATTTGCATCAATGTCGAATGTGACCTCGATCTGGGGAATTCCACGAGGTGCTGGTGGTAGACCGGTGAGATCGAAGGTTCCCAACTGCTTGTTGTAAGCAGCCATTTCACGCTCACCCTGATACACCTGGATGGACACTGATGGCTGGTTGTCTTCCGCTGTTGTGAAGGTCTCCGAGCGCTTGGTCGGGATGGTGGTATTGCGCTCAATCAGCTTGGTCATAACGCCACCCTTGGTTTCAATCCCGAGGGACAGCGGGGTTACGTCAAGGAGAAGCACGTCTTTCACGTCACCGCGAAGTACACCTGCTTGAAGGGCTGCCCCGATGGCAACGACCTCGTCAGGGTTGACACCCTTGTTCGCGTCTTTACCGGTCATCTCTTTTACTACGTCAGCAACTGCCGGCATCCGGGTTGATCCACCGACAAGTACTACTTGGTCAATGTCACTGATCTTGACGCCGGCGTCTTTGACAACGGCTTCAAACGGTGTCTTGGTCCGCTTGAGCAAGTCTGCGGTCAATGACTCGAACTTGCTGCGACTCAACGTCTCTTCAAGGTGAAGGGGACCGTCGGCACTTGCTGTGATGTAGGGCAGGTTGATGGAGGTTTCGGTTGAACTCGAGAGCTCAATCTTCGCCTTTTCTGCCGCTTCGCGTAAACGCTGCACAGCCATCTTGTCCTTGGAAAGGTCAACACCGTGCGCGTTCTTGAACTGCGTGACCATCCAGTCGACAACGGCCATGTCCCAGTCGTCGCCTCCAAGGTTGTTGTCACCACTGGTCGCTTTGACTTCGACGACACCGTCACCGATTTCAAGGAGTGATACGTCAAATGTTCCACCGCCGAGGTCAAACACCAAGATCATTTGTTCTTGGTCGCCCTTGTCTAAGCCGTAAGCGAGCGCGGCTGAAGTTGGCTCGTTAATAATGCGCAGCACCTTCAAACCCGCAATTTCGCCGGCTTCTTTTGTTGCCTGGCGTTGTGCGTCATTGAAATAAGCGGGAACGGTGATGACCGCGTCAGAGACGGTGTCACCGAGGTATGCCTCAGCATCGCGCTTGAGTTTCATCAAAGTACGGGCGCTAATTTCCTGCGGGGTGTACTTCTTACCATCAATATCCACATTCCAGTTGGTGCCCATGTGGCGCTTAACGGAACGGATCGTACGGTCAACGTTTGTTACCGCTTGGCGCTTGGCTACCTCGCCAACGAGCACCTCACCATTTTTTGCGAAGGCCACGACCGATGGGGTGGTGCGGGCGCCTTCAGCATTTGCAATGACAACGGGCTCGCCGCCTTCAAGTACCGAGACAACCGAGTTAGTCGTGCCAAGGTCAATTCCTACTGCTCTAGCCATTGTGTGGCTCCTTTTTCCTCTGTTATGTATCCGTTTTGTGTTCATTTTTTGTTACTAAATCTATTCGGCTCTTTATAACTCTTAGTTATTATGCACTAATGCAGGCTGTCGGTCAAATCGGAAGCATAATACTTGAGTCGGTGTGACTCATAGACCGAATACGAGAGAGGTGGGCCTTTTTGATGCCCCTTCGTAACTCGTAGTGATACCGTTTTTGGAATGAAAAAACTATTTGTGTCTATCGCTGCCCTGTTGCTCATCGTTGCACCAACGAGCGCTGCTCATGCGCAAGTGAAATCCACGCCTAAAAACTCCGGTATCACCGGCGTATGGCTAGGAACAAATTACGGTTTCGTAAACGGCGTGTTCAAGTCAAACGACCTCCGCTTTACAATTCAAAAGGTAAACGGAGTGACTTTCGCAGGAGTTAAGTCGTGGCGGCAGAGCAATGGCGAGTGGAGTGAGCCGGAACCATTCATGGGAATTATGTACAAAAACGGCGAATTCCACGCTGCGGACACTGACGGCGTGCTAATTGGGAAGGGAACCTCGCCAAATAAGATTCGGGCGACCTACCTTGAAGTTGGCGAAGATCAGGCTGCTTTAGTGATGAATTTGACGAAAGCTAGTCGCTAACTCCTTTCCTAACTACGCGTCGAGCAATCATTCTCCATTGGAGCCAAATTTCATGGGGCGCCACTATTAGCTCGTTTGACACTGATGGCCCTACACTTCCGAGTGACAGAGAGCCTGTTAACAATTCGCGAGAAAATGGTGTGAGATGGACGAGAAAACTTTACTGGGTCTATGGAACGACAAGAGATCACAAATCATCACTGCGCAGATGGCGCCATCTCTGGTGCTCATCTCGGTTTTGGTCGTTGCTTCCCTGGGTTATTTCACCGATGCATCCGATGCAGCCAAATACCTGACAATCGGAGTCGCCGCGGCAACGGGAATTCTTGCCGTGATTTCCCAATACGCTGCCATCCGTGAAGCGAAAGCTCTCTTGGCAGATCTTAATAACGTTGACCAGCCCAGCGCCCTTGCGAAGAAAGTTAGCGAATCGGATTCTTTTCTCTCACTCACTGCGGTTGCAATTATTGCGCTGAGTCTCGCCATTTTCGGTCTCGTAGTGTGGGCGGTTTTGGGTTAATAGTTTCTCATAATCTAATTTGATTAACGTTTTGTGCAAGAGTGACCGTGCAAGGTATGCGACTACACCGGTACCCCTTAGTAGTTGGCAGTTTTGGCACGGTCACTCGTTATTTAGGTTGTCCCAAGCCTGGCAATATGGAAGATAAAAGTGGTCCAGGTTCCTACCAAGATGGACAGTGGCTCGCCACGACTCAACACGGTAGCAGGGGAGGCGAGAGCAACTTTTAGGGAAGAACTTTCATCCACGTTAATCAGCGATCCTCCGCCAAACGCCGAAGACTTGGACCTCGCACTCACCCTTTTGTTGAGAACCGAAAGAGCGACAATCGCAGTTCCAACTTCATTAATGGGTTCACGAATGAAGAACCACAGGTGGGCTTTACCCGCCGCGGCCTCAAGTGTCATCACGGCGCTCGCCATTGGGGGATTTATTTGTCAAAATTTTCCGTCCTCCAGTTTGGCTGAATGCAACTCAAATTACGAACCATGTATCCCCATCGCAGCTGATCTAAGTTGCTCAGAGATTCGCATGGTTGTTCAAGTTATCGCGGAAGACTCTTATGGTCTGGATCGAGACGGTGACGGTTTCGGATGTGAGATTTACAAATAGCGGTTAGCCAATAACGGTATTCAAGACTTCAACGGCTTGTTCCCTGTGATGGTTCTGCGCCTTGATCAATGCTTGTGCATCACGAGCTTTCAGCGCGGCAAATATTTCTTGATGCTCGGCAAAGATCCGTTCTCTATTTGACTCTTCGCGGAAATAGACAGTCCGGTAAATATCTGATGCATCCCATAGTTGCCGAATCAAGCGGTTTAACCGATTCATTCCAGAAAGTTCGACGATTGATAAGTGAAAAGCTCGGTTTGCCTGAGTCAATGCATCAATGTCACCGGATGCTGCAGCAGCATTCACGTCACCGAGGATCTCTCCTATCTCCCTCAGATCCGTATCGCTCAGCCGCGCAACCGCCCGGGTCAACGCCTCCGCCTCAAGAATTTCGCGGATCCGATACAACTCGGATAGGTCCGTGGCGGAGAGCTCGGTAACAAAGTAGCCACGATTCGGGTGGTAGGTCACGTGTCCCTCACCTTCAAGGATTTTTAATGACTCCCTAATAGGGACGCGACTCACCCCCAGTTCTGCTGCCAGGTCCTCTTGCACTAACTGCTGACCGGGCATCAACACCCCGGAAGCTAATGCGGAGCGCAGCTCTTGAAGGACAACCTCTTGTGCCGTCAGTCCTGAAGCGCTCATTGGTTAATTGTCATTTCCACGATCTCCCTCATTAGTTTCACGTCAACACTCCAGTCAACACCTCGGTGTGGGTGGGTCCCAACAAAACGGATGATTCCCCGCAATCGCAAGCTCCATATTCCGGTACTTGCTGGCCATCACTTTAAAGATTAAACGTACGGTGTCTTGCTTAGTCTCATCAAACTGCTGCAAGTACTGATCAACACTGTCGTATTTCTGGGAACTTGTGGACCCGTAGTTCTCTCGAAGATCTGCCATCCGATCAACCCAATATGACATGGGTTGCACGTGTTTTTTCTCAGACACTGGGAAGTAGGCGGAGCAAATCGGGTTTATTGCCACGATTGCATGCTACTCGCCAGTCGACTCGCTTACCGCCGCTCTTTGAGTCGTTGCGTGATCACTCCACGATTTGGCTGACACGCATGTTTAAGTTCACGGAGACCATGGTGGGTGGGAAAGGTCAACAAATGGGCGAGCAAGAATTTCTTTAATGAGTGAGTCCTGATGCGGGTTGCTCCACGCTTTGACGGATCGTAAAACTGGATTCACGGGCCGCCCGAGTTTTCTCTCAGCCCGTTCCGCCGCAAGAAGGACATCTTCCTTCACAAGCGAATCACCCACGACCAGTACATCAATGTCGGATGGGATGGGGCCTGGCTCACCCGATAGACGCGCCGGCCAGGAGCCAAACAAAATGATCGCTTTGGCATCGAGTCCGGCGAATTCCCGGGCAATAATGGGTCGAGGCCCAAATGAGTACAGCGCCAGCTGGGTTAACGGCTTGACGACTGGATTCGCCAGATTCGCTCTGACGAGACGATTTCGACCCACCTTGCGAGAAACAAAAATTTGCGCTGACTCGAGTCGGGCAACTTCAGACTGCATAGAGGTCAGGGCGGCTCCCGTCAACGTTGCCAGTTCACTCATGGTCCATTCGCGCTCAGACCGGTCAAGGACAAGTGCTAAAAGTGCTCCTTGGGTCTGTGTCCTAAAGATTGGCATGAGAATTGGGGCTTCACTACGCATAAACAGACGATATCACCCGGAAATGCGTAGTTTTGTGTGATGGATCTAACGTACGGTAACTGCTCCTCGGCTGTGCAAATGCTCAAGTGTTAGTAGCCTTCCTCCATGGATCAGATGCTCATACGTGGCCTTGTGGGCACCGTCCTTTCTGTCGTACTTATTTTCTTTGCCGCAAAGCGAGGGTTTTTCCTCTTCTCACTCGCCCGCGCCGGTCGCCAGTCAGTTGGTCGCTTCACCGACCCGACTGTCCGCGTCGAAGCTGAAGCGACCGAAGTACTCGGCCAACGCAAACTATTAAAATGGATTGTGCCCGGCGTAGCGCACGTATTTGCGTTTTGGGGTTTTATCGTTCTTGGCCTAACAATCATCGAGGCGTTCGGTGCGTTCTACATTGCTGATTTCGCGGTTCCCCTGATTGGCACTTGGGCCATTGTTGGGTTCGCTGAGGACCTATTCGCCATCCTTGTTCTTGTCGGCATTGCAATTTTTGCTCTCATTCGCTTAACGAACGACCCCCGTAAAGACGGCCGCGCGTCGAGATTCTTTGGTTCACATACCGCAGGCGCCTGGCTCATTTTGTTCATGATCTTCAACGTTATTTGGACGCTGTTCCTTTACCGCGCCGCTCAGGTGAACACAGGCGTGTTCCCGTTCCCAGACGGCGCCTTCGCATCCGAGTACTTTGCAACGTGGATTAACGGTCTCAGCATCCACACCAATGAGTGGATTGAAACTGTTGGCCTGTGGCTCAACATCGGTGTCATCCTTGTTCTATTGCTGATTGTGCTCAACAGTAAGCACCTTCACATTTTCACCGCACCGGTCAACGTTTACACTTCACGCCGGCCAGATGCTCTCGGACCTCTACAACCGATCATGTACGACGGAAAACCACTTGACTTTGAAGACCCACCGGAGGATGCGTTATTCGGCAAAGGCCACATTTCTGAATTCACTTGGAAGAACTATGTCGACTTTATGGCATGCACCGAGTGTGGTCGTTGCCAAGACCAATGCCCCGCTTGGAATACCGAGAAGCCACTGAGTCCAAAACTATTCATTATGGATCTACGCGACAACCTATTCGAGTCGTCCAAATACCTGCTCGAAGCCAAAGGATCCAATCTGGGCGCGGGAGAACTTGACGAAAAAGCTTTGGCTACTCTCACTCCTGAACAGCGGGAGCTCGTCCAACGCCCATTTATTGGTGACCGAATGGATACCGAAAACGCCGGAACGGATGGCTACACCTATGACGGTCATCGCGATTTCTCGCTGGAATTACCGGTAATTGGCAACGACGTTCTGTGGTCGTGCACCATGTGCGGTGCCTGCGTTAATCAGTGCCCGGTTGACATTGAACACATTGACCACATCGCTGACATGCGTCGCAACCAGGTCATGGTCGCCTCCGATTTCCCCAGCGAACTCAACGGTATGT
>FUWD013231542.1_pt1 | contig 76077 bp, 77 predicted proteins | sample 1063281 | NCBI WGS metagenome assembly FUWD01 (sample SAMEA79048168, study PRJEB19326) | metagenome | biome: marine | reverse complement strand
ATGTGAGACCTGCCTCAATGCGAGGTTGAGCAGAACCAGCATTGTTGACCAAGATGTCAACCATGGGCAATTCCTGGTGCGCCCAATCAATGAATGCTTTCACCGAATCAAGATCGGAAAGATCCGAGCTGCGACCGTGAACAGTGACACCTGGGTGTGCGTCAGTGAGTTCGCTGGCCATTGCATCGAGTCGATCCTGTCGGCGACCAACCAGAACTATTACCGAACATGAGTGCGCAAGCGCGTGCGCAACAGCGGCGCCGATACCGGTGCCGCCTCCGGTGATAACCGCAATTCGCGAGTGAGACATGTGCGGCTACCTCCAGGTAGTTTCACGAATAGGTGTGTACTTATGTTGATCGCGAGTGTACTTTGTTTATTGCACAATGTTCTTGAGTCTTGTTCTAAATAAATGTCAACTCGGTGTTGCGGAGTAGCCGGTGACTTGACCAAGATCGTCGAATCCAAAAAAGCTAACTCCTTGCTCATTTTTGGGAACTGTATCGGCTCCATCAATTCCTAGTGACACGTGGATTTTTTGAGTGCTCCACTTCGTGATGTCAAGGCACAACTCAGCGAGTTGTGAGGGGGTGAAGTTCATGTGAGCTGCAATCATTGTTTCGGCTCTAAGCGAGTCGGGTCGAGTAATTAAAGCATCGGTGATTCGAAGGGCAATTTTGTGCGACTCATCGAGGTCACTGCTTTCATAGAAATCCACTTTTGCAGTCATCTCGTCATCGGCACCTGCTGCCCGTGCATCGGAGAGCCGTAGCGTCTGACAAATTCGGCAGTTATGGGTTCGAGCGCAACGTAACCGAACGAGTTCGGTGGTCACCGGATCAAGATCGGCTCCCCTGACAACACAATCCTGGTAGTCCTTAATCACCTGTCGAATATTTGCGTGCTCGTGGAAACTGGCAGTATCGATTGAACTGGGGCTGGAGTCCGACCGGACCAAGTCTTCGCTGAACAACATGGCCGCCACTAGCGATAACCGATAAGTGAATTCGAGAATGTACAGGGCGGTGACAAAATCGCGCAATTCTTCGCCAGGAAAATGTGTAGCCAATGCCTCGCGGTCAGAATCGGTTATTCCACTCACGTCAATCACAAACTGCTCGGAAAAAGCGATGGCAGCCATCTGCGCAGCAGTACGCTCACGTGGGATGTCAATCGGTGTGTGCCCAGTGAATGAGGCGTTACCAATCAGTGACTCGATGCTCAACTGCAGAAGGTCCAGCAGATCCGGGTCTAGCGTTTGCGCAGCACATTCGTTGGCAAGGCGAAGAAAGGTCAACGCCTCGGGGCGTAGTTCGCTCAACACTGCGGGCAACGAGAAATCTGTGGACATTGCACTATCTTAAACAGTCAATTGATGAGTAGATCACGATCATGTTTGGTGCCCACTTGGACATCTTCGTCGGTTTAGTCGGTTGGCGTGGCTGCCCCTGGAACACCTTGCCCACCGTTGAAGTTCAAGATTTGTTCCGCTGCTGAATTTATGGTGGAGCCTTGAAAGGTGGGCACAGTCATTGGCTGTGAAAACTCTTGGGTTGCGGTTTGTTGGTCTACCGCGTTCTGCAGTGCTTGTGCGGTTTGTTCGTAAAGGTTGCCGGTCGCTACTGCTGGAGCGTCTCCTAACACCTTGGTATTTGCCTGGGTGATCGCGTCGGTCACCTGGGTATTGACCGCATCGGATCCGTCGATGACAACTGCTCCGGTGCCTGTTGGTAGTGGATCAGCCGAGGAAACAACCTCCATCCGGATTGAATCACTCGAAGTCCACGCCGGGTAATTGAGTGTTGCAATAATCGGCGAATTCCCGGGAACCATCAGAGCGACATTGGGTGGATTCTCAGAGAAACCAAAGAGCTGCCACAGCGCCACCACAGACTCTCCATTAACTTCGATCGAAGCCCGATTAGGGCGTTCGGTGAAAAGCTCAACGCCAGAAGGGTCACTGAAGGTGACGTATTCGGTTCCATCGCGCTGCTCGGTATTGATCTCGGCGTTCAGAGCGACCATCCAGTGTGCTTGCTCGTCCGAGGCTCTCACGGCCTCACTTGCGGAGTTGCCCGAAGAACACGCGGTCAATGTGACCAGTGCCGTGAGCGTGATGGCAACTAGTCGTGAATTCATCTATGCAGGTTAACCCAAAGAGTTTTTGACCGATCGATCCGCCGAGCGGGAGATAGAGGGCAAAATTCACGCATGGAATTGTTTCAGCATGTAATCGGTGGCAGCGAAGTTCCCTCGATCGACGGCCAAACCATGCCCGACATTGACCCATACACCCAGGAGCAGTGGGCCGACGTCGCACTTGGCGGTCGAGCTGATGCGGACAAGGCCGTCGCGGCTGCTCGAGAGGCATTCGACAACGGTCCATGGGCAAACCCATCACGCAGGCGTTGCATGACGTTGCGCGCAGTTCGTGGAACGTTCGCTTCTTAGCTGATCACGCGCTCATGAGCATGGTGGACACCTATATTTGGGCGCGGCTGGCCCTTGAGGCGGGGATCCCGCCGGCTGGGACTGATTTTTGAGTCTTCTCAGAAACTCTGACTGTGGAGAAAATTATTGGTTAGGCTTCCCTCACTAGTCAAGTTCGTCATCCGGGACACGAGCCATGGCGCTTATGTCCCCGGACTCTGTCGGGGATTTGGGGCAAAGCGTGTCTGAGTTGGCGAATAATGTGCAGTTCGTGGTGAAAGCGGTGTCGAGCACCGGTGGAGCCAGTGAGTTTCGCCAGAACATGAGGCCACATCCGTTGGTGTATCAAGAGCTGCCACATGACCCGCATTTTGGGATCTACAACGGCCGCTTGCGCTCACTCTCTTATGCACACGGCGATGCGGAGTCACTTTATTGGCGATTGCGACAGCAAGTCATGCTCGCGCATACTGGTGAGCTAGCCACTGAAATCCGTGGACCTGAGGCGGAAGCATTTCTTGATCGGGTGCTCACCCGCAGCGTGCCAAAGGTGCGGGTTGGTCGATGCAGTTATCAGATCGCTTGTTATATGGACGGCGGAGTCATCATGGATGGTGTGCTCGTGCGGCTGGCTGCTGATCGATTCTGGTACGTGCAAAGCGATGGCGAATTCTACGGTTGGCTACGCGCCCAGGCAGAAGGATTTGATGTCGAAGTGTTTAACCCGCAAGTGTGGGTGAGCCAAGTACAAGGGCCACGCTCATTAGATGTACTCGCCATGGTCGCGGACGAGGGTTTGCCAGATCCCTTCAACTATTTTGACCAAGCGAAGATCCACATCAATGGAGAGCCTATTGTGATTACTCGCACTGGGTTTACAAACGAATTAGGTTGGGAATTTTACCTCGAGCCAGGGGCAGACGCACGAATGGTAGGCGATGCCATCATGGAAGCGGGTAGCACTTATGGCATGCACACGATGCCGGCTGAGGTGACTAACACCCGCCGCATGGAGGGCGGTCTACTATTTGCAGGCACTGATTTTGACGAAACTATGACCCCATTTGAAGCGGGCTTTGGATCCCTCATCGATTGGGAAAAAGGCGACTTCATTGGGAGGGAGGCGCTCAGTCAGGCCGATCAGCGCAGACGCACTTGGGGCCTCACGTGTGCGGGGGGAACTGCACTCCACGGAGACACCGTGTTTATTGACGGGGTACCCAATGGGCGAGTCACTAGCAGCGTGTTCTCTCCGACCCTGCAGATGGGCATCGCGATTGTGCAGCTCGCAGATGCTGACTTGGGCCCCGGGACCCAGGTGGAAGTTTTGTGCGCCGATGGGAAAATGCATAAGGCGCAGGTAAGTGAACTGCCCCTTTTTGACCGCGGGGGCGACATTCCCCGTGGACGCGACCCTCAGCAACCGATAGAAGATCCCACTGTGTAACAGTTGTAAAGATTACTGAACAATTCTTTTGTAGGTCAGATAGACAAGACGGCTACACAAGGAGCAACTCAACAATTTTCCATTGCGATCACGCCCAAAGACGCTTGGTGGCTTGATGATTTTCGAAATTACCGGTCCCGCGGAAACGGGAATCTGAGAAAATCTTGTCGGTTTAATAGGTTAGCCCAGTAAGTGGGCCGCTACCTCCTGGTTTTTCTAGGAAGCCACCCAGATACTCCAGTTGGAAATCGTGAGTGCTCGAAGGGCTCTCGTAGTCTATTCGCTCTCGTAGTCTATTTGCTCTCGTAGTTTATTTTTCCGAATCTTTCCAGTGTTTGTTCGTGGAATTTCCTCAAATATAAACTGACGCGGAATTTTATAGGCTGCCAAATAGTTTCGACAGTGCTGCGTCAACTCCTCATTCGTGACAGTGTGGTTGGGTGATAGTTCGATAAAGGCACACGGGGTTTCACCCCACTTTTCATGTGGCATCGCTACAACCGCGACAACTGCTACCGCCGGATGTTTATATAAGGCATCTTCAATTTCAATCGAAGAGATGTTCTCACCACCCGAAATAATAATGTCTTTAGACCGGTCTTTCAGTTGAAGATAGCCATCTGGATGAATCACCCCGAGGTCGCCAGAATGGAACCAGCCACCAGCAAACGCCTCTTGTGTTGCTCGTCGATTGCGGAAGTATCCCTTCATCACCACATTGCCGCGGAACATTACTTCTCCCAAGGTTTCACCGTCGTGCGGCACTCTTTGCATTGTCTCTGGATCCATTACGTCAAGTGCTTCAAGCGGGAGGTAGCGAACTCCTTGACGAGCCTTAAAGTGAGTTCGCTCTTCCTGCTCGAGACCATCCCACTCGGCCTGCCATTCATTAACCACCGCCGGGCCATAGGTCTCCGTGAGTCCATACAAGTGTGTGATGTTAAATCCGGCGATCTCCATCTCAGCAAGTAGCCGCTCTGGTGGTGGTGCCGCAGCAGTGAAGAAATCGACGGTCTGGAGTAGCGTCCGCTGCACCTTCGGAGCCGCGGACACAAGCAAAGACATTACCGGTGGCGCCCCACACAGGTGAGTCACCTTATGCTCCGCGAGGGCTTGCCAGATCGGTTCGGCTCTCACTTCACGCAAACACACATGGGTGCCAAACACCACCGCCATGGTCCATGGAAAGGCCCAGCCGTTGCAGTGAAACATGGGCAATGTCCATAAATAAACTGCGTGACGTGGCAGGTTGGCAATGAGTGCATTGCCCTGGGCGAGTAAGTATGCACCCCGATGATGGGAAACAACCCCTTTTGGATCACCGGTTGTACCGGACGTGTAACTGATTGAGATGGCATCCCATTCATCCTCTGGCATCAGCCAAGCAAAATCTGGATCACCCTGGGCAACGAATGCGGAGTAGTCCACCGATGAAAGCATGCCTATTTCTTTAGTGGCGAACTCTGGGTCATTGTAGACGACGAAAAGTGGGGTAACTTCAGTAAGAGCAAGTGCCGCCTCCGCTAAGGGAACGAATGCTTGATCCACAATCAGAATGCGAGCGCCGGCATGATCCAATTGAAAGGCGATGGTCTGTGCATCTAGCCGAGTGTTGATTGCATGTAGAACGGCCCCGGACATCGGAACGCCATGATGAGCCTCAAGCATGGGTGGGACGTTGGGCATTAACACTGACACGGTATCGCCTCGCTCAATCCCTTCACTCACAAGCGCCGAGGCGAGCTGGCGGGAACGCCGATAAAATTGTGCATAACTGATTCGTTGTGTTCCATGGATGATCGCTACATGCTCCGGCATTACCGTCGCGGCGCGCTCGAGAAACGTTAATGGGGTTAGCGGTTGGAAATTTGCTGGATTGCGATCCAAGTCAGTATTAAATGGATTACTCACTGGTCCTGCCATTGCGGCGCACGTTTTTCAATAAAGGCATTGATGCCTTCCTCGGCGTCGTGTGTGAGCATGTTCTCCACCATGATCTGCGAGGTGTATTCGTAGGCCTGCGGGAGTGTCATCTCGCGCTGACGATAGAACGCTCGCTTGCCCGTGGTTAACGTCATACTTGATTTACTAGCGATCTTGGCCGCCACACCCATGGCGTATTCACTCAGCGATTCTTCGGGGACTACTCGATTGATCAGGCCAATAGTTGCAGCGGTCTCTGCGTCGATCAGATCTCCGGAAAGTAGCATTTCCATTGCATTTTTATTGGACACATTGCGTGACAGGGCAACCATCGGGGTTGAGCAAAATAACCCAATGTTGACACCAGGGGTGCCAAACCGCGCGGTTGGCGCCGCGTAGGCGAGGTCACAACTCGCGACCAACTGGCAGCCAGCCGCCGTGGCAACGCCGGTAATCTCGGCAATTACTGGTTTCGGGTGGTTCACGATCGTTTGCATCACCTGCGCACAGGTCGCCATGGTTTCTACAAAAAAGTCCTTTCCACCGTCGGGTGCTTCACGCGCCCGAGTCATCTCTTTCAAATCATGGCCGGCACTAAATGCTGGTCCTGTTGCGGCAAGCACGATTACTCGAACCGCCGGTTCGCCGGCCGCTTGATCCAGTGCCGTTTGGAGTTGACCGAGCATGTCCATCGACAGGGCATTGCGTCGGGCATTGTCGTCCAACATTAAGCGCAAAATTCCGTGCTCCTGTGTTTCCTGAATCAACTGCATGGCGGCGTCCCCTCCTTCGGGTTGCGTCTTGCCGGGGGGATGGTGACTCGGCTAAGAGTTCAAATTTCCACTAAATTCTAGTCCAGGAGCGAGTTCGCCGAGGTGAAAACCGTATCCTTTGGTTGTCCGGAAAACAGGAAATGCTGTGTGAGTTCCATGCCTCATAAAGATCTAAAAATGCTGCCTTCATTGCAACGGAGGGCAACTTCACGATGAGGAAGGCTTAGCGCGGTGTGGCTCACGACCGATTTTGTGGCTAGGAAAGTGACCGAATTCAGGTAGTTGTGATGCTGATCGCCTGCATAGGGCAGACATCCACCGCATTCTCCACGTCGTCTTTGCGGTCGCCTGGGACTTCTTTGGTGTACTGGATCTTGCCGTCGTCGTCGAGCTGGAAAATATCTTCAGCTTCAAATACGCACTGGCCGTAATGCTGGCACTTGTCCATATCGATTTCAATTGTGATCATGATTGCTCCTGCACTGTTGACGGGTAAAGGTCCTTTGACGGTGTTCGAATCCCACGGAACTCCCAATCACCACCTTTAGCGGTCGAGATTACTTCTTCACTCTCTGTTGGTTGGGCACCGACATCGGTTCGGATTGGCGTTGGACCCTCGACGATCGTATTGGTCAAAATGCCGAGCCCTTCGACTTCAACGGATACGACGTCACCGGGATACACAGTCCGTGAATTTGCCGGTGTTCCCGAAAAAATCAAGTCGCCGGGCACGAGGGTAATTGTCCTGGCAATATCAGCGACCAGGTAGGACATATCCCACTCCATTTCGCCTGTGGTGGATTCTTGCTTCACTTCACCATTAACGATCGTACGAATTCGCTTGCCGCGTGGATCCCAGTCCGTAACAATCCCAGGGCCAATTGGAGCCAGGGTGTCGGCGCCTTTGACTCGGAGCATTGACCCTGCATCGGTGTCGCGGAAGTCGTGCAGCCCGTAGTCGTTGCCGATGGTGTAGCCGGCAATATATTCATGGGCGTCTTCTGGTGAAATGTTGCGGCAGAGTTTGCCGATCACGATCACGATTTCACCTTCGTAGTTGAGCCACTTGCAACCGTTAGGGCGAACGACACCAGCCTCATGCGAGTTCAGAGCTGTGATTGGCTTGTGAAAATACGTCGGTGCAGACGGCAATTTGGTCATGAACTCTGCGGTACGAGACGCGTAATTTAAGTGGATACAAATGATTTTTGTTGGTTCACACGGCGGTAAGTGAATCGCGTCAACGATCTGCACACGTCGACCGTCTCCGGCAACAAGTTCCTCGCCTTCGCGCACGACATCTGATGGGTAGCCTTCAAGCAGAATTCGTCTGGTTTCGGTCATGCTGCACCCTCTTTCACTGAAATTCCTTGTCCGTGCCAGCCACTTTCGGGCCGATCGAACCATACGTGAACTTGACCGGTGCCAATTGAATTTTCATAGTCTCCGTATTGGCGACCCGGTGCGATCACATTTGCTTCACCCATTGCACCGATCATCATGAGATAGTGCGAGAACCGCGCTTCGGGTTTGACCTTGAGGAACTCGGGCATGGTTTTGAGTACTTGCGCGTGATCACCGTTTTTGAACCATTCAAGCCGTTCCATGTCCGCGGCATAGGCCTCTGGGGTGAAAATATGTTTGGGGTCGGCAGCCTCGTGATTGCGCAGTTCGCGCAGTCCCCAGAAAGTGTGGGAGAGGGCGCCGGAAGCGATAAGCAGAACTTTACGGTCAGATTTTTCGATGGCCCGACCGATTGCGCGACCTGCGCGAAGGAAGTCTTCCGTGTCGCCGGTCTGGCAAACGCTGACCGAGATCCACTTCTTGTCGGGTAAGCCTTCACCCAAAAACTTCCAGAGGTTAATTGTTGCGTAGTAGATGGGTAGGTACTGGTCGTCGATTGCGGTGATCCAGGTCCCGGCAGCCTCACCCTCCGCGGCAATCGCGTGCGCGAGTTCGGGATCTCCAGCGAAGTCGTAGGGGATCCGGCACATACCTCGAGGGAGTTCCTCTGATGTGAAGAGTCCAGCACGGCGATCTTGTGCTGTTACAACGAACTCAACGGTTGTAGCCCAGTGGGAGTCGAGCACGATCACGGTGTCGTAGTCCGCCGTGTCAAACACTTCGAGCCTGAGTTGCTCAAGTCCGGGAACCAGGCTGAAGTCATTGCCTTCATTGAGTTCGCGTCGAATTTTTTCGGGCAACATAATCGTGGGGACGTGTGCGAGGAGGCCAGCACCAACAATTTCTCCCATGATCTACTCCTTCCAACCATTTGGTGAATACACGGTATTTTTGACATCAGCATAGAAATCGAATGACCACGTTCCACCCTCTCGGCCCACCCCAGACTTTCGTGATCCTCCGAATGGTGCAGCAAGATCGCGAACGTAGAAGCAGTTAACCCAGATCGTTCCGGCGACAAGGTGCTCTGTGAATTTCTCGGCTCGTTCTTTGCTTCCGGTTGCCACAACCGCTGCCAGACCAAACTCAGTTCCGTTGGCGAGTTCGAGGGCTTCTTCGTCCGTTGTGAAAGTCTGCATTGTTAAGACTGGCCCGAATATCTCGTCGGTCAAAATCTCGCTGCCGACCTCGGCCTGAGTAACGAGAGTTGGGCAGAAATAAAGCCCACCCTTGTTCTCATTGGGCGTTCCCCCGAAAACGATGTGTGCACCGGCCTCTTTCGCTCGATCAACATAACCTTTGATCTTGTCGAACTGGCGAACGTGAATTTGGGGCCCGATTTGTGTATCTTCCTCGCGCGGATCACCTTGCACGATTGAACGTGCTTTTGCGGTAAATGCTTCAATGAACGACGGTGCGATACTTTCTTGCACGAGAAGCCTTGTTCCCGAGAGGCAGACTTGGCCCGCGTTATCAAATTGTTCGGCGGCGAGGGTTACGGCTAGTTCAAGGTCAGCGTCATCGAAAATAATTGTTGGACTTTTGCCACCCAATTCGAATGAACACGGGGTGAGGTTTTCTGCTGCGGCCTTTGCAACCAATTTGGCGGTGGGGACCGAACCGGTGAAGGAAATTCTAGCCAAATCAGGGTGGGAGACGAGTGCGTTTCCGGCTTCAGCACCGAAACCTTGAACGACGTTGAAAACACCGTCGGGCAAACCGGATCGCTTGGTGAGTTCAGCAAAGAAGCTCGCTGTGAGTGGACTCCACTCGGCTGGTTTGAGAACAACAGTGTCACCGGCAGCGAGTGCTGGCGCAATTTTCCAGGTAGCCAGCATGAGTGGTGCATTCCACGGAGTGATCAGGGCCGCAACACCGGAAGGGTCCCACGACACTTTGTTCACGTGGCCGCGGGTTTCAAAATCTGGGTGGTGCAGTTCGTTGATAGCCCAGTCGGCGAAGAAGCGCAGATTGTGAGCAACGCGCGGCATGACACCGCGGCGGTGTGAACGCAACAGTGCTCCATTGTCCAGGGTTTCTAACTGCGAGAGGAGTTCGTTGTTTTCTTCGACCATGTCCGCAATCGCGTTCAAGATCGCGCCACGGTCAGCAGGACTTGTGCGTGCCCAACCAGGAAAGGCAGCACGAGCAGCGTCAACTGCGAGGTTCACTTCGGTCTCTCCACCCCGGCTAATCAAGGCGATGCATTCACCCGTGATGGGAGAAATGTCCTCGAATTGACAGGCTGAACTGACCCTTTCGCCGTTGATCCAATGCCTTGTGTCGACGGGGATTGTGAGTTCGCCTGCGATAATTTCCTGAATGTCGCTCAAAGTTCCACCTTATTCACATTAGACTAGATCGTTCGGAGCCTAACGGTATTGTTGCACGACCGCCAGTAATTTTCCAGATCAAGGAGTGCCATCTTGTCAACTAGACCTCGTGTTGCGATTATTGGGCGATTCACAGAGAGCGCCAGCGCGATTCGCTACCGCGGAGTTCTCTCAGCTCGCGAACTAGCGGAACTCGTGTGGGCTGCCGGTGGCGAACCGATTCAATTTCTGCCGGTCACCGAGCGTGACTGGGCCGAGACCTTGAAAAGCATTGAAGCGGTACTTCTGCCGGGAGGTGGAGACATTGACCCGGTCCGTTACTGCGGCAAAGTCCACGCAGAGGTATACGACGTGGATGAACTACAAGATCAAGCCGACTTTGACCTAGCCAGTGCCGCACTGTCCGCAGGCCTACCAGTACTCGGTGTGTGCAGGGGAATGCACATTCTCAATGTAATGGCAGGTGGCACTTTGGTTGAACACATGAGCGAACCTCACAGACAGATTGTCCAAACCCTGGAAATTCCGAAATCCGCAGGGCTAGGAATCAGCGGGGAGGTTGCTATCTCGTGCTACCACCACCAAGCGATTCACCATCCTGGTCAAGGTGTTGAGGTCACTGCGCGAGCAGCAGACGGAACGGTGGAAGCAATCGCAATTGACGCAATTTCCTGGTGCAAAGGTGTGCAATGGCACCCTGAAGACACCTGGAGAACGGATTCCAATCAGGTCGATTTGATTCGGGAATTTCTAGCCCAAACCCGTGCCGGCTAGTACTTAACGGCTAAACAAATTGCGCGCAGCATGTCGGCTGCCTCGCCGCGCTCTTTCGGCTTAATATTTGCCACAACGAATCGTTCTTCCTTATTGAATTTCGGAAAGAGTTTTTTCATTAGCCTCCGCCCCGCTGGAGTGAGTTTCACCATGACGAGCCGACCATCAGTTTCTGACTTGAACCGGTTGACCAATCCGCGGGTTTCCAGGGTGGTCAACACACCCGAAAGAGTTGCCTTGGAGAAACCACCCTCGGCCGCAATTGTTCTGGTCTCAATTGGTTCCCAGATCCAGGTGACCCACAGGACAACAAATGCGGTCCAGGTGAGGTCGTGGGGGGCGAGGACAGTGCGCTCCATGTGGTTTCGGACTGCATTTGCGGCGCGAAACAGGTTTGAGGCAATTGCCATTGCCTCAAAGTCGAGAACCAAACCGTCCAATTTTTGGGCAACCATTGACTCAGTTTCAGTAAGTGTGTGTTCCCCTGCCACGTTGCCTCCTTGTAATCGAAGGTTCATTATGTCCTATTTGCCGATTGCGCTTGCATAACGTTCATCCAAACTCCATGATTGGCAGATAGTTCGTACCCGAACGATTTTTGAGGAGACTCCATGCGCTCAACCGATGTCCAGCTCGCTGACCTAGATTTGTTTGAAGCGGGTCCACCCTGGGCACAATTTGACGAATTGCGGGAGCAAGACCCGGTGCACTGGGACTCCGAATATGACGGCGGCAAAGGTTTCTGGTCGGTCACTCGATACCACGATATTGTCAAAGTCCTGCGAGACACGCAGACTTTCTCCTCCGAGACCGGAACCGCAAACCTCGAGGAACTAGACCAGAGCCAAATGGACAAACGCCGATCAATGCTTGAGACCGACGGTGTCCGTCACCGTACTTTGCGCAAACTCATGCAGCCTGAGTTTACCCCAAAGGCAATTGCGGGTTACGAAACATTTTTGCGCGGTCTCACCGCAACAACACTCGATGCTGCATTCGCCAAGGGCTCATTTGATTTCGTTGAAGACGTCAGCGCAGACTTCCCGATCCGGGTGCTCGCCCGCATGCTCGACGTTCCTGATTCAGACACCAAACAACTGATCGACTGGGGCAACCGGATGGTGGGAAACACAGACCCCGATCATGCCGATGTCTTGGCAAGTAGTCCAGATAGTGACCAGTATCGGGACCTACCTTTCCGTTCGCCCGCAGCTCAAGAAGTATTTGACTACGGCTTTGCTTTGAAAAAGGAGCGCGAGGGCAAAGACGGCAAGGACTTGGTGTCAACGCTGGTCAACTCCAAACCAGCAGACGGAATCTCCTTAAATGACCGCGATTTCCGAAGTTACTTCCTACTTCTTGTTGTTGCGGGCAATGAAACAACCCGTCACACGATCAGTCACACCATGAATGCGCTCATTGAACATCCTGATCAACTCCGTCGTTTACAAGAAAATCCAGAGTTAATTCCCTGGGCTGTGGAAGAGTTTTTACGTTGGGCATCACCTGTGTATCACTTCCGTCGCACAGCAACGAAAGATCTTGAGTTTGGTGGAAAAAACATTAAGGACGGGGACAAAGTTGTTACGTGGTTTGCTTCGGGCAACCGTGACTCGGCAGTTTTTGAAGACCCCTACAAGTTTGATATCAGTCGAAACCCCAATGAACACATGACTTTTGGTCGGGGTGGCCCGCATATGTGTTTGGGTAACGCGCTTGCTCGTTTGGAAATCAAAGTGATGTTCGAAGACCTCGTGCACCGAATCGACTCAATGGAACGTACCGGGCCGATTCGTCGACTTCGCAGTAACTTTGTTAACGGGATTAAAGATTTTCCCGTAAAGGTCAACCTACGTTAGTTGAATTTTCTTCGACATAATTTTCGATGAAATAGTCAACCAGTCCGTGGGCACGCACAACTGACTCTGGGTCAAGTGACTTGGTGTGTTCCAGAAGAAATTGCGGGTCTTGTCCGTCCTTTTCAACTTGAGATTGACCACCGAGGGCGAGCCAGTCGTTCAAGGTGCCTGCCGTGACTTCTGGGTGGAACTGAAGTGCCAGATTCTTTCGAAGCGCGAATGCTTGTGGCGCGCTGGAGTTGGCTGCAAGCAGAGTTGCATTAGTAGGTGGCACGAAACTGTCGTAGTGGAATTGGAACCAGCGTCCGTCCAGTGCTGGGACTTTCGACATGACGGTTGACCAACCGATTTCGGTTTTGGGGCCTGGTGCAACGCTTCCACCGTGGGCGCGGGCGAGCATCTGGCCACCAAAGCAAATTCCAAGAACCGGGACACCTGCCGTGTCGGCTTCCGAGAGCCATTGTGCTTCGGTATCGAGCCAATTTCCGATCCGATCTGTGTCCCAAGCCCCCCAGGGTGCGCCCATGACCACGATCGCATCGAAATCCGATGGGTTGGGGAAGGCGAATTCTACATTAGGTGAGTGAAAGCTTTCTTCAGGGACAACGAGTGACTCCACGACTTCGTATCCACGTTCGGCGAACCTTTGGGCAACAGGTCCGGGGGGACTCACGTGATCGTGTTCAAGAAAAAGTACCTTCATTTCACACCTTCGTGTATGGATTTTGATGTAAGGTTTACTAAGGTCGTTGGCGTCCGAACGATTCGCTTACGATCCCACACGAAACCCAATTGAGCAATCTTTTTTGCAAACATTCCCCAAAAAGGAGATTTTCCATGCAGGTTGATTTGGCCGAAGTCCGTCAGCGCCTTCAAGACCAAGAGATCGACATTCTGCGACTCGTGTTCTCTGACGTACTGGGAATCACCCGCTCAAAGGACCTCATGGTTTCCCAGTTGGAACGAGCAGCTATAAACGGGCCCGCTTTCTGTCAAGGAACTTGGGTGACTACTACTCAGGGTGGGGTCCTCGATGGACACGGAAGCATCTCCGACGGACTGCCTGACCTGGTAACCCGGTTACTACCTGACACCATTCGACCAGTTCCCTGGGAACCTGGCGTTGCTATTTGTATTGCTGACTCATTCGAGCCAAATGGTGATGTCAGTTTGATCGCACCGCGTTCAATATTGAAAAATGTACTAGCCCAATACGAGGAACTTGGACTCGTTCCCGTGTGTGGTCCAGAGCTTGAATTCTATTTGGCCAAGCGAAACGTCAATGGCTGGGAGCGGGTCCTTAACAAACTTGGTCGCGTGTACACGACAGGTGCGGCAGTCGATGCTGACGGGCTCTTCCTTCACATGATGCGCATGATCGATCAACTCAATATAGGGGCATTCGCTGGTAACCATGAATTCTCGCCTTCGCAATACGAAATTAACCTATGGCATGACGACGCACTGAGTGCTGCGGATCGAACATTCCTGTTCAAGACCGGCGTCAAAGATATTGCCGCCCAGCAAGATGTCCTCGCGACTTTTATGGGTAAACCGTGGAATGACGAGGGTGGCAGTGGCTTCCACCTACACTTCTCCGTTGTTGACACCAACGGCAAGAACAAGATGCACGACGGCGGCTCAGATTTGAGTGAAGTCGCGAAACAGATGATTGCAGGGGTTATTGCCCACGCGCCAGCACTCGCTGCCATGACTAACCCAACCATCAACGCATTTAAACGGCTTGGCCCTGACACCTTGGCTCCTTATCGCGTCAACTGGGGTTGGGACAATCGCAGCACCATGATTCGAATTCCGCCAGAGCGAGGTTCCGGTACTCGAATTGAATTGCGAATCGGTGACGGGGCAGCTAATCCCTACATCGTTATCGCCGGAGTCCTAGCCGCGGCACTTGACGGGATCAAGAATTCAATGCAGCCACCTGCTCCAGTACTCGGCTGGTCCTACGAAGACGAGTCCGCTGCAATCCTGCCGCTTTCACTAACTAGCGCGCTAGACGCACTGGACGCGGATTCGAGTTTGCGTAGTTACCTAGGCACCACCTTTGTCGAAACATTCATGACCCTTAAGCGCGACGAAGTCGAGCGGTACGTAGCAGGTGGCCAAAGTGAAGACGACCGTGAAGTCACCCGCTGGGAACTCGACGAATATATTGAGGACTACTAAACCGATTTGAGTATTCAGGCGTTGGTGAATCAGACTTTATTTGATTTGTCATCCACAAGGCGGCCACCTTTAAAGGTTACGCCAACTTCCCGGTAGTAGCCCCCGATTATTTCCTCAACTGGTAGCAGTTCGGCCGGCTCATCCCATGGGGAGTCAAAAAGGTTTAATTCCGCTTTTGCGCTCCACGGTGTGCCCAGGTCGGCATCAACTCCACCCATGGTCACAAGCTGCCAGAGTGAGTTTTGCTCTTGGGTTGGGTCAAGTGAAGGCATTACGCGGTGGTGCAGCATTGGGTGGCCGTTAACGAAACCATTTGTGTCAGCGGGAGCCTCCAGGGTCCAACGAGCAGTTGCAAGCCGGTGGTCGTATGCCGCGAGACTGGCTCCGAACTTTGCACCCGCTTCAACGCGTGGTGCCGCTTTTCCGTGGTTCATGGCACGGGTCATGTGAATACTGCCTAGTTTCTTGGGGTAGCCCTGGAATATTCCGCGACCAATTGCAAAGTCCGTTGTCACCCAGATCAGCACACACCGACTGTAGGTAACCCCTTCATAGGAGCAGCGAACAACAGCAAATGCCTCCAAGTACTGTGAGCGTGCCGGGTCAAGTAGTTCAGCACCACCGGTGCTGCAGGACTGCCAATCTGCCCAAATAAATGCAACGGCACCGGGGTCCTCGGGTGCCAGATCTAGCTCGGGGGGGAGAAGCGCCCGAACATTAGCTGTATCAGTTCGGTACTCAACGGTGAGCAGGGTTCCGGAGTAGTACCAAGGCATTTCTGGAACTAGGGCGGTCTTGCCCGAAGGCGTAAAGGGTGGCAGGAATCCGGTCATGGATAAGAGTTTAGGGCACAAACGTTAATCGTTTGTATCCGAATGGTCACAATTTCCCTTTGTTTTGATCAATATTGTAAAAGTGCTTGACTATCCAAGTTCGAAAGGGAATCCTCGCATTCGACAGCGGGCAAACCCCGCCCTATTTCATTGAGGAGAAATATGTCGAACCTTCAACCTGCTCCCGAAGAAACCACCCAAACATCTCTTGGTAAAGGTCGCCTGGGTGTACTTGGGATCGTTTTCTTCGTTGTAGCCGCAGCCGCTCCATTAGTTGGAATGACCGGCGCTGTGCCTGTTGCCATTGTTTTGGGTAATGGGGCTGCTGTCCCCGGTACCTACTTAATGGTCGGAATTATTTTGCTTCTGTTCAGTGTGGGTTACGCCACCATGAGCCACTACGTGACGAACACTGGTGCGTTCTTTGCATTTATTGGACGCGGACTTGGCGTGGCAATCGGAGTTGGGTCTGCATTCGTTTCGCTCGTTGCCTATTTGGCAATCCAGTTGGCAATTTTTGGATTCTTCGGTGCTGTCATGGCTGGGGAAATGAATAGATGGTTTGGTCTGGATCTAGCCTGGTGGGTGTGGGTGCTGATCGCTTGGGCACTTGTCTTCATTCTTTCCTGGTTCAGCGTTGACATTGGTGCCAAGCTCCTAGGCGTCCTGTTGATCCTTGAACTTGCATCACTCGCACTTGTTGGCCTTGCAGTTATTTTCTCGGGTGGGGGCCCCGAAGGGCTCCAACTCGGTGATTCGTTCGCCCCGGCGGCAATCTTTGCCGGCGCTCCTGGAATTGCATTCGCTTTTGCCTTCGCTTCATTCATTGGTTTCGAAGCAACGGCAATCTACGGTGAAGAAGCCAAGACGCCAAAGAAGACTGTTCCACGTGCCACCTACCTTGCTGTTCTTGTCATCACGATTCTGTTCGCGGTTGTGAGTTGGGCCATGGTGAGTGGTATCGGTTCATCGGTAATTGTTGAACAGACCTTGGGACTAACCGGCGAACTTGCCGACCCAGCGCAACTCCTGTTTGCTGTCGCTGACGAATACGTGGGTACTTGGTTGAGTGACGTTATGAGTGTTCTGGTTCTCACCAGCCTGTTCGCTGGCTTGTTGGCGTTCCAGAACTCGGCAGGTCGCTACTTCTTCTCCATGGGCCGTTCGGGAGTCTTGCCGTCAAAGCTAGACCGAGTCAACAATTTCCGTGCACCAGCAGCAGGTTCAATCGCAACCACCGTTATAACCGGTCTCGTGATCCTCTGGTTCATTATCTCAGACCTTGATCCGTTCCTGAATCTGTTCTCCTGGTTCAGTGGCTTGGCTGTGGTGGCAATCGTTCTCGTTGAAGCCCTTGTCTGTCTCGCGGTGATTTCCTACTTCCGTCACACTCGCGTTGACACACGAGTGTGGAACACGTTAATCGCTCCCGTGTTGGCGTTCATTGGCCTAGTTGTTGGGGAATACCTCTTGATGTCCAAGTTCGCGCTCCTTGCGGGTACAGCTGCAGAGGGCAGTGATCCAACCGTGGATTCATTTGGTTTGAACGCCACGGGTTGGATTCTGGTACTGCTGCCGTTCGTTCTGCTGATTCTTGGCTCAATCTGGGGCAGAGTCCACCAGGGTAAAGAGAATGAGGACCTGATCAAGGATCTCGTTAACTGATAAACAATCTACCGAGCAAAAAGTTACAAAGTGCGGGTCGCGTTAATTCGTGACCCGCACTTTGCATGTGGCCAACAGAGTAACTATTGCAAAAAAGTATAAGTACCGGTAATCTGCCGGTATGTCCAGTAGGAAATCACGTAAATCCAATTCGACACTTGAACGATTAGAAACTCGGGTAAGTCCAGAAGATCGTGCGCGGATTATTGCCGCTTCAAAGGCCGCCAACGAGTCGGTTGCGCATCTACTTCACAGAAGTGCACTCAAGGAAGCCGACGAAATCCTCGGGCGTGAGGTGGACGTTACCCGCATGCCAACATTGGAATACGAAGCCCTATTGGTGGCACTCGACGGCACCGCGGAGCCGATTCCGCAATTGGAAAAGATTGCCTCAAGGTCACGCAGTTACGTTAAACATTGAAATGTTCATTTCTGAAAAACTGAATGAATCTCATGTTTTGGTTGACTTTGACTCTGGTAATGAGGACTTAAACCAGTGGTTGAAGAACAGTGCCCGACGAGCCCAGGGATCAGGCATGGCTCAGGTCTATATCTGGCGCGACCAGGATTCACAAAATGTTCGAGGCTATTTTGCGATTACTCCGGCAAATATTGCTCCTGAATATCTCAGCCGAAGTGTGAGAGCCGGATACTCAAGCCGAATCCCGGGCTACCTAATTGCACGCTTGGCAATTGAGCTTGGCTTACAAGGACGAGGTTACGGATCAGAGTTGCTCATGGACGCCCTGGGAACTGCTGCTGCGGCAGCAAGAATTGGAGGGGGTCGACTTATCGTCATTGATTCAATTGACGACAACGCATTCGAGTTCTACAGGCACCACGGGCTTACTCCAATCGGAGCAACAAAGCGGCTATACGCTCGCGTCGACAGAATAAACAAGACCCTCGGTGCGACCTAGCCCTATTCGGTAAGACTAGAAATTCGAATGCAGTCCCCTTTTTTGACCGCTAGGAAGTAATGTCCTTCCGGTCAAATCGCAAGTAGGCGACCGTGATCAAAATAATGAAACTCACAATCGAGTAGGCGACACCGCGGGACATGCCCGACCAGTCGATCTCACGGTTGAGTGCCCCAACCCAGGCGGCGCCGTAATCGGTGGGTAACCATTGACGCAGATCACCCAGGGCGTCGATTGCATCGAGGATATTGCTCACGATCACAATTACGACCGCACTGCCGACAGCGCCGAGGGGTACATCGGTCAAAACGCTCATGAGGAAAGCGATACCGGCGGCAAAAAGCAGGGTGATGAATATGTACACCGAAATAACCGACATGCGCCATAGGGCTTCGGTGTTAGTGAATACACCCGCCGTTGGCGTGGATAGTTCCCCAACACCAAAGGCAATCACGCCAACCACATACGAAAACGCGACAAGAATTACGATTGAGATAAACGACAGGAGTAGTGCGACTCCGAGCTTGATGGTGAGCAGCCTTCGCCTTGGAACAGGTGCAATCAAGAGATAGCGCAGTGTCGACCACGAAGCTTCACTGGCAACGGTGTCCCCGGTGAACATGGCCACCAGGATCAGTAGGAGAAAGCCTGAGGCAAAGAACATCATGGTGAGCGCGAAGTTCCAACCGCCTGAAGTTGCCAGCCCCACTAGGTCAAGATCCCCATCACCGAAACCGCCACCCCCGTTGTCGTTGGAGGACGGGCCGAATTTGACCGCGGCGACGACAATCAGTGGCAGCGCCGTTAAGAGAATGAACGCGACAAGGGTCCGCTTGCGCTTGAGCTGACGAATCAACTCAATGCGGAATGGGAGTGCTGTTTTTGTTTTCACGATTGACCCACCGTCAAGTCTTCACCGATCATGTCAAGGAATACGTCTTCGAGTCTGCCTCCAGTGCGACCTGCGAGAAGATCAGCGACCTCGCCGGTCGCAATGAGTTGACCGCGATGCATGACGACAACGTGCGAGCAGGTTTGCTCGACTTCGCTGAGCATGTGACTGGAGACAATTACCGTGCGACCCGTTTGCGCGTAAGTCTTCATGACCTCGCGCATCGCTTTAATCTGCGGTGGATCAAGTCCGTTGGTGGGTTCGTCGAGCATGAGTAGATCGGGCTTGCCCAGCATTGCTTGTGCGATACCGAGACGCTGACGCATCCCTTGGCTGTAGGCCTTGACCTTGCGGTCAATCGCGGTGCCCAAATCCGCGATCTCAAGGACTTCCTCGAAGTATGGTTCGCCCGCGCGGCCGGAAGCCTTCCAATACAACTCAAGATTTTCGCGACCACTTAAGTGAGGCAAGAAGCCGGCACCTTCGACGAGTGCGCCAACCCGGGATAGAACAGGGGAACCAAAAAACACCGGGTGTCCGAAGAGGGTGATCTGGCCTTGGGTTGGTTTGATCAGGCCCATCATCATGCGCATTGTGGTTGTTTTACCGGCACCATTGGGGCCAAGCAGCCCAAGAACAACACCACGCGGAACTTCGAAGCTGACTCCACTTACTGCTTGGTAGCCACCCTTGTACGTTTTGTAGAGACCTTCGATCACCACAGGTGCATCGGAAATTAATTCAAGTTCAGCGGTTTGCGGAAGTAGTTTTGGTTCACGCGGGCGCAATACAAAGAGGATCGCACCAGCGATTGCAAGCGCGGGGATTATGAGTAACAGCCAAGCGAATGTTGCATCCTCTCCACCAATGGGAGTCAAACCGGTAACGATTGGAACGCTCACTGCGCCCCGCGTTACGGCGACGGTGTAGAGCCGTTCATTGAGTGGCATGCGGTACGCGAGATCAGTGGTGCTGACAACAAGGCGAATTGAGTCACCTGCATTTGCATTCAGTGCGATTGTCGGGAGATCAACGGTGACGACTTCCGGTGTTGCTCCAAGTGAATCAAAACGAATGGGGGCAACGAGTCCTTGTGGCAGGTTGGCGCGATTGTTGGCACCGACAACTTGAAGGCTTACAAAGAAGACAGCGTCGGTGACCGGTTGCTCGGAGGAGAACGCAACCTCAACTTGGCTTGAACCGATTATTTCCGTGGCGGTGGTGAGCGGCTGGGATTGGAAAAAGGCGCTTTGGCCTGGGAAGGAATTGGAGACCAGTGAACCCAGATTCCCAGCGAGTGATCCACCGAACCCAGGAATTGAACTAATCGCGGCGGGGCTTGCTCCTGCAGGCGAAAGAATTTGTTGCGGTGGTCCAAGCACCGGAATTGATTGTTGTTCACTACCGAAAAGTCCGGGGTAGTTGGCTCCAGCGAGAACGCTGGGCTGCGGCTGATTGTTTTGAATTGAAATTTCACCTGAAGTCAGGGTTACCTCAAATGGTTCGGTAGCGGCGGTATTTTCCGGGTCCGATAGCAAATACTTTTCGAACCAATTAATTACCGATGTTTCAAGCCGCTCGCGTTCGTTGGTGCCACCGTCGTGGCCCATACCGTGCCAGAGGACTGAGACGGGTGTCTCGGGTGAAGCCGCCATGATTTGTTGGGCGTTCGCATTCGTCTGGGCGAGCGGGAAAAGTGAGTCGGCTTGTCCACCGCTAATGAGCGCTGGCGCGGTGATCCGGTTGGTAATGCTGATCGGTGAGGATTCCCGCATGAGTGCTCGGGTCGTTTCGGTGACCTGGGCGGTTGTGGCGGACTCGGTGTAGGCGGTGCACCATTCTGGACTGAAGCGCCCGCAACGTGTCACCTGTCCATCGGTGTTACGCAAACCGACACTGAAAAAGAACCCGGTCCACAAATTTTTGTACACACCCAATTGGGTTGAACCGTCGATACTCTGACCGAAAAGTGAAGTCTCAAGGTTGTTCCACGTGATGTCGGAGGCGAGGGCATCAACACGGTTGTCGTAACCTGCAACAAGTAGCGCAAGGGCTCCGCCATAAGACCCACCTGCGAACCCAACTCGAGGGTCACCTTCCGCGTCTTGGGTGACTTCGGGTCGCTCGGATAAAAAGTCAATCAACTTGGACGCGTCAGCGACCTCAAAGTCGGGGGAGTTCATGGAGATCAGGCCGGTTGATTCACCAAACCCACGGGCCGAATACGTCAGCACAACGAAGCCAGCTTCGGCAAGTTTGGTGGCTTGGTCTGCACTACCGGACTTGTCTCCACCAAATCCGTGGGCGAGCACGACTGCGGGTGCAGGGGTTTGTTCGGGTAAATACAGGTCGGCGTCAAGGTCAACGCGGGTTGCATCCGTTGCAGTGGCAGGACCGCCTGGGATTGTGAGCGATTCAGGGGCTTGCGAAGCCGAAGCGGTGGGGGCAACAATTAACCCACACAGGATCAACGCAGAAATAAGTGCGATCGTGCGTCGAGGAAAGCTCACCGCGCCACTCTAATTCGGATCAGGGCTCTTTGCTTGGCCTACCCGTTCCTCCAGTAAATCCAGGACAACCGGGTCGAGTGGCCCTCACCATGCTTTTCTACAAGTTCTTAACACCTGGCCGCGACTGGCACCCTTTCACCAAAGGTGGCCCTGCCTATGTCGAACAGCGTCACGCAGCTCTCACTATTTTAATAGCCTAAATTTAATAGCCTAAACACGTGTCTAAAGGTTCCGTCCGCATTCTTTCGCGTTATCACTTCACCGCTTGCTCCGATGTACTTACCGGTTCCACCAATAATTGCGATTGTTGACGGTCTTTGGACTGGCAATTCCCTGTCCGTGGATTCGTATTCCCCGGTTCCATTAGCGATGATCTGTCCACCCTTAAGCATGAAGGAGATATTACGAAACCGGATTTCGGAATTGGTTGCGCCAATCTCAAGATCAGTCAAGAATCCAGCAACGTTGCCCGCAGATTTGCCTGCCTTTGTCGTCAGCGGTGCGCTAAAAATGACTATAGATTCGATGTCCTGCCCCACCATGGTGGTGAGCACGTCGATCTTGGGAACTCCTTGATTAAGAACCAAGGTGGTGTACTTCTTTGCGACCGGAGCCGCGACTGGTTATTGAGCGATCGCCGGCCCACTCACCACCGCGGAAACTAAGGCAAGCGTCACAAAACCTGTTGCAAGTTTTCTAAATTTCATTTTCTCTCCTTATTAAGATCGGATTATTAAGATCGGACGCGAAGCACAGCCGGGATCAGTTCGCCACGCTACCGGGAGTGCCCTCCGATTGAGAAGGTAAGTGCACACTCGTGCCTTCAATATTGAGCTGCTAGGAAAACTTCCGTCTTTTCTGGGACATGACCCCAGCCTCTCGCTAAGAGAGAACATGTCCAAGAACCTTGATACAGCACACTTCGCGGGGACACGTTCACCTTAGGCCACGTCACCTCCAAGCAACGATTGAGAAAGTCATGGGCTATCCGTAATGGCTGAGTGGATGAACACCTGCGAAGATAGAGGAGTGGATTTAGCGAACTCGGTGCTCGGGCCAAGCCAGCGTGCGCAGGCACTTATCGAATTGGCCGATCAAGAGTTTGACGTGCTCGTGATTGGTGGGGGTGTCACGGGAGCAGGAACCGCACTCGATGCTGCATCGCGTGGACTCAATGTTGCCCTCGTTGAAATGCGCGACTGGGCGGCAGGAACTTCTAGTCGGTCAGGAAAGCTATTCCACGGTGGTCTGCGCTACCTCGAACAGTTCAACTTTGGTTTAGTTCGTGAGGCGTTGAAGGAACGTGGCCTCATGCTAGAAAAGCTGTGTCCTCATTTGGTAAATCCGATTGAGTTTATTTACCCGATCGAACACCGAATTTGGGAACGCGCATATATGGGCGCGGGGCTTTTCTTATACGACACGATCGGTGGGGCAGGTGCGGTTCCTCGCCACAATCACATGAGTCGCAAACAAGTTCTTGCGCGCGCACCCGGTCTGGCCCAAAAAAGTTTGGTCGGAGGAATTGCATTTTTCGATGCCCAGGTAGACGACTCCAGGCACACTCTTGAACTGGTACGAACCGCCGCGGCCTACGGCGCGCTCACGGCTCCAGCACTCAAAGTCGTTGGTATTTCGCACAATGATTCAGGTGTCGTTACAGGTGCGGATGTCAAGGATCTAGAAAGCGGAAGTGAATTTCACATCAAGGCCAAAACAATCATCAATGCTACCGGCGTGTGGACTGACACAATTCAAAAAATGGCCGGTGGCAACTCAGATTTTTCGGTTCAAGCATCCAAGGGTGTTCACATTCTGGTCCCACGGGCGTGCATTGACTCTGAAGTGTCAGTATTCGTAAGGGCCGAGGACAGCGTCCTATTTATTCGCACGTGGGGTGCGCATTGGCTCATTGGGACCACCGATACCCCCTGGGATCAAGGTCTGGACCACCCGGCCGCGAGCGCAACGGATATTGAGTACCTCTTGCGCAATGTGAATCGAGTTCTCAACGTTGAACTGACCGTTGACGACATTGACGGTGTGTATGCGGGGCTGCGGCCACTGATCAAGGGCAAGGAAGGCGCAACGAGTGATCTCAGTCGCGAGCACGCTGTTGAAACAACTGTTCCCGGGTTCACCACAATCGCCGGTGGTAAATACACGACCTATCGGGTTATGGCAGAGGATGCGGTAAACGCTTCGATCAAAGACCTGCAAAGTCGTGACTTGATCCAGGAAGTACCGGAATCAGACACCGCAGACATATTGTTAATCGGTGCGGTCGATTTGGAATCGGTTCAAACCGACTTACGTGCACAAGGTAAGAACTTTGGGCTCAATGCCAAGGGGATTGATCACCTGCTGGGCCGCTACGGATCAATGTCAAGTGACCTCACGGCAATTCTGAAATTTCGGCCCGAACTTGCGCAACCGATTCAAGGTGGGGCTGGCTACCTTAGAGTTGAAGCGGTCTATGCCGTCACCCACGAAGGAGCCCTTCACATAGACGACATACTCACCAGGCGCACCCACCTGTCAATCCAAACCCCTGACCAAGGTCTGGAAGCCGCGGTTGAAGTAGCTCAAATTATGGGTGCCGAACTCGGCTGGGACCAGGATCATGTTGAACGCGAACTTAAGCACTACCAAGATCGGGTAGCAGCAGAATTGGATGCTCACTCGGCGGCAAATGACACCGGTGCCATGGAAGCCCGCAATCGAGTCAGGGACATTCGCCTTACTAAAGTGTGACCCACACCAGATTGAACTAAGTGAAAGCAGGAGCAATGGAAAACGAGATTGTGGATACCAGTGATATTGAAATAGGAGACGACCTCGTAGTTGAGATCGTGCTCGACGAGAACGACGAAGTCGTTGGCGCGGTATCGGACGAAATAATCGTTGCAACGGGTGAAGCGGGAAGCGTTGTAGACGAAATCATTGATGTCCTTGATGCTGATGGTGGACTAGTCGTTGAAGACGAGATCATCACGGTATACGACGCTGACGGAAACGTGATCGATCGTGAAGAAGAAATTCGGATTCCACTAGAAGACTAAGTTTTCGTAAACCCCCTTGTTATAGTTCGTAACAAGGGGGTTTTGCATGTTCAATGCGCATCGATCACGCTTAGCGTTAATCGCGGTGATCGTCTCGGCCTTCTCGTTCGGGTTCACCCCCGGGGTTTTCGGGGCTACTAAAGTTGATCCACTGCGCCTGCTGAACTCGCTACCGGTATCCAATGAAGTAACTTCGGGTTACAACCGTGATCTATTTCGGCACTGGTCCGACCTTGACTCTGACGGTTGTGACACGCGGGAGGAAGTTCTGATAGCAGAGCGCGTGAGCGGCAAAGTTTCTGGTTGCAAAGTTGTCAACGGTAAATGGGTATCCCAATACGACGGAGCCGTAACAACGAATGCAACCAACTTTGACATTGATCACTTCGTACCACTAAAGGAAGCATGGGACTCCGGAGCTTGGCGCTGGGACAGTTCAACTCGGCAACGTTTCGCCAACGATCTCGGCTACGCCCTGGCTCTCATCGCGGTGAGTGCAAGTTCCAATCGTTCAAAAGGTGACCGCGACCCAGCCGACTGGATGCCAAGCGCCAAACGCTGCCTCTATGCAAAATCGTGGATTGGTGTGAAGTTTCGTTGGCGCCTCTCCGTCGACGCTCGCGAGAAAAGCAAACTCCGCCAAATTTTGGGAAACTGCACGGGGACCGTGAAGGTTCCTCCGAGAGCTTCAACTGCCATCTCGACGAACACGCAGCCTTCAAGTGGTTCGAATACGAAAACCGACCCACGCTTTAGCACCTGTGGTGCGGCGATCTCTGCCGGCTTTGGCCCTTACAAAAAATCTGTTGACCCCGAGTACTCCTGGTATATCGATCGGGACAGCGACGGGGTCGTCTGCGAATAGCACCTAGAGCGGTAAGGCAAGAAAATCAACAGAGTCACCAGCGTCAACGGCAGTGGTGACAACCGCGAAACCGGTGGAGCAACTCAACCCACGCAGCATTGCTGAACCGCTGAATTCGGCTGAAGCGAATATCCCGTTGGAAACGGAACCCGGAATTAATCGCGTGCCAGATTTGGCTCCCTTTAGAACCGCCGAGGTCGCGACGGGAGTCAGTGCGGCGATGTCCTGTCCAAGCATTTTGGCAACTAAGGGAGACACAAAGGTGAGCAGAGCAACGATTGCGGCAAGGGGATTCCCAGGCAACCCCACGACAGGTACCGCCCTACCAGAAGGGTTTCTCATTATCGCAAGTTTCATGGGGTGACCGGGACGTACTTCTACGCTACTGGCCAGAACCTCACCGTTGCCTTGTTCGATTGCAGTTTTGAAGTGGTCTTTTGCGCTTGCTGCGGTCCCACCGGTCGTAATTACGAAATCCGCGCTCGAGCTCGACACTGCGTGAGAAATTTCCTCGGCTCTGTCTGCAACGTAAACGACAGGAAGCAAGTGAGCGCCAAGGCGCTGCAACCACATGGGAATTTGCATTCCGAGTGAGTCGCGCACGTGCTGGCGGGAAGGGAGACCGCTAGTGAGTAGTTCGTCTCCCGTAATAATCAATTGAACTCGAGGTTGGGCAAACACACTGACTTCGTCGTATCCGGTGGCAGCCAGAAGCCCAATCATTGCAGGATTTAGTGTTTCGCCGGTAGAACATAGAAGCTGGCCCGTGCCGCACTCCTCACCAGCTCTGCGAATGTCGTCGGCACTTGCAGTGTCACTCCTGAGGAATTCACTTTCCAGTATTCCGTTTTCAGTTCGAATTATTCCTTCTGCCCCAATGGGTAGCGCGGCTCCAGTAGTAATTACGCTCGCTTGATTCACTGCAAGTTTTTCGGCAGCAACCACCAGCCAAGGGCCGCTGCCGTTTACAGCCCAGCCGTCCATCGAACTGGAATCGGCGAAGGGAAGGTCGGTCAATGCCGTAACGTTTTGCGCGCATACCCGCTTGTCACATTGGTCAAGGCTGAGCAGTTCAGGTTTACTTAATTGGACGAGCGAGTAAGCAAGTTCGCGAGCCGCTTGCCAATCTGATTGTGCGTGATTGGAGCTTGTGTGCTTCCCGGACACTCTCAGTTATTCTTTTCTGCCCACGACTTTGCGAGATTCTCAATCGTGGTTGAAATCTCTTGAATGTTGCCACCGCGGGCAACCGCCATGCCCATCAGGTAGGTGGTGACCGGGGCTGCAGGGCGTTCAACTTCGTGGGCCGCGTGTCGGGCGCCATCCAAGATCGCTGCAAGGTCCGCGTCACTCACGTGGGCAGCGACCTCGTCCAAGTCAAGTGCTGTGATTACTTCCTGCAGCCATTCCTTCATGGGCCTACTTTAGGCCTCTTACCAAGTAATTCTCGGGCGGTGGCTAAATCCTCGGGGGTATCAATGTCGAGAAAGAATTCTGCATTGGCTTGGGTCAATTGGACGTACTCAATTTCTGGTATTTCAGCGACCAACTCACGCATACTTTTGCCAGCCGGTGAACCGAGTCGTGCCAGTGCGGTTCGCAGCGACTTCGACCGGTAAACCCCAGCTAGAAATTGTGGCTTGCCGCCCTGATCCTGGGGAATAACCGCGTCGGACCCGATAGGGAGTTCTAGTTCTAAGACGTGGGTTACTGCGAAAGGCGTGTCGACTGCCAACAGGGCAACTTCAGTTGATTTCACACGATCCAAACCAGCTGCGATAGCGGCGACCGGTCCGCCCCCGGTGGGACTCTCGCGAGTGAAGTCAACTTCTCGCACCGACTCCTGGGTTTCGCCCACCACAATCACGGAAATTCCGCGAGGGATTTGAGCAAGTTGAAACATGAGCAAAGTATCCGTTCCAAACTCGAGTTGGGCCTTATCAGTCCCCATTCGTCGGCTTGTTCCACCCGTCAGAAGAACCACACTTAAATCCGACTTATCCACAGGGTGAACCCTACCTTGGTGTGTTTCCACAACGTTCGTCTAAAAGGGGACAGATTCCAAAGAAAGGGGCAGACTATGTCTATCACTCAATTCACTTGAGTTGATCGAAAGCCCGCGTGACAACCCCCCCAGTTACGCGGGTTTTCCTTTTTCATTGTGGAATATAGAAATAAGGAAAACGTAACTTTTTGGCAAATATTTTCCCTCAATGACCAAGCGAACCACCATGTCTTAGAACGTGGAAAATATGTTGAAGCCCTGGGAGTTAATTCATCGACTTGGTTAGGCCCTTGACTCAAACATGCCAAGGACTGCAGCAACGCCGAGCACTGAACGGGGCGCATAGGGAGAGCGCCACAGGCCACCGTGATTGGCACCCGCTACAAACAGGTCCATGGGGTTGGCGAGGGTGGTGCTTGGGTTAGCGGCTGAGAGTGGGTTGCGTAGGTCGTGAACGAGTAGTGCTGCCATGAGTGTTGTCGAGGTTGCCGGTTCGAACACTTCAACACCGAATCTTCCGGCCCCTGCGTATGCCGCTGCTAATGCTCGATTCTTGATCACCGATTGGGTTCGGGTGGCAGGGGCAAGGTTGAGTGAAACAGGGGTGTTGTTTGCTCGGGCAGCCAGGGCGCGCCAACGCTGGATTCTTTTTGCCAGTAAATAGTTGGGTCCTTGTTGCGGGACGAGTGAGTCGTTGAGTCCGACTTCGACCCCAGTTTTGGTTTGGTAGGTGCGGGGGTAGTTCGGTTCGAACTGTCCGAACATGCGCAGGGGCGATTGGAAGAAACCTGCCATTCCTCGGGCTTCCCAGCGCTTGCGCGACTCGGTAACGCACGCCATGGGCACCATGAAAACGTCGGTTGGTGTTGCTAGGAAAGCAAGGGTGATGTCCTCACGCTGGGAGTTAAGTTTTGTGAAGATCGCGTCAGCGCTCATGCTGAGCATTGCGTGAACGGCGCCGTCGGCGTAGGTGTAGTTACCCAGCACGAAAGGGTCACTGATCTCGTTGAGCCAGTTCGCAATTTCACCGGGTTGTTCAAGTAGATCAACGCCTGCTGCTCCGGCAACGACTTGGTCGTCTTCGGTGTGAACGGTGCCACCGGTAACGAAGGGCATGCTTCCGGCTTCATTTTGACTAATGGGAATTCGGATTGATCCCGATGTGTTTCTGGCAATGTCGATCAGTCGCTGCCAAATTTCAGGGCGTGGAAGATCCAACGCGTGGATGCGCGCACCCCAGCGAAGTAGTGAACGGGTGGGCGCCATCTCTGCACCCGCACCCAGAACCGCGATGTCGGTACCGGAGAGGTCGAGCCAGTCCGGGTTGTCCATAAGTAGATGAAGCGCGACGCCAAAACTTGGTTCGGCGACCCCTTCGGTGACCCACGTATCAATTTGCTTGCGCAAGTCATTACCAAAAATTCTTTTCCCGCGGTATGGGATTGACAGTTCCTCTTCGCGCGAAGCACGGCCTGACACCGACACCGAATCAATGGGTGTAGCAGTTCTGCTTACCGCTTCATTGAGGGAAATGTCACCGTCGTTGGTTGCGAACACAAATCGACGATGGGCTGACTCAAGACCAGCATGTGAAATGTCGATTGCAGATTGCGGGGTTTGCGAAGCGGCGATCACGATCTCGCGCAGTGGATCGATATAGCCTTTGCGCCAGTCTTTTGTATGTTCGATCCGGGCGGCGAGGCTTGGGTCAATTGCGCGTACCGAGTCGGCGAAAATTGCTCGACCAGTTGCAGTTGTGCTGCGCTTATTGTCTCCGCCTTGCGGAAAGCTCACGCCCATTGAGTCGTTCCCATTGGATCATTATGGTCTAGTCGTTGCCGAGTGAATTACTTACTTCCCGGATTACGTGAAATGCTGCCACAACATCTTCGTTGGTCGTGCGAAAGTTTGTGAAGCAGGGGCGAAGCCACGTGTCACCGTCAATTTGAGCGGGGGAAATATAGATTCGTCCGTCGGCGATTAATGCCAGTTGTAGTCGCGAGGTGTGTTCGTTGATCTGGGCGGCACTTGACGCTTTGAGGCGAGTGGGGATATGGCGAGTTGGAACAATCGAAAGCTGAGGTATTGAGTCGATTACCTCGAAATCCGATGCTTCCTTTGCCATTGAATACAGTAATTGCGCTTGGGCGAGGTTTGCTTCGAGCGCCTCTCGCATGCCGCTAGCTCCGTGGACCTTGAAAGCAAGCCACAGTTTGAGTGCGCGCAGTGGACGGGAGTATTCAAGCGTGATGTCCACCGCGTTAATTTCACCGTGCTCGTGGGGCACATAAGCCTCATTGTGAGAAAACGCATGTGCGAGAAGATCAGGGTCCTTTACCAACAGCGCGCTACAAGCTTTAGGCACAAAGAGCCATTTGTGAGCATCGATACTCATGGAATCAGCCCGATCTAGGCCCTTAAAAAGTGGCCCGGCTGAGTCTGTTCCCGCTGCAGCGAGTCCATAGGCACCGTCCACGTGAAGCCAAATGTCACCGCACACGTCTGCGATCTCGTTGATTGAGTCCACTGCACCGGTCAGCGTGGTGCCGGCGGTTGCGACAACAGCCATGGGAATAACCCCGGCTTTGCGGTCAGCGTCAATCGCCATCGCCAGAGCTTGAGGTTTCATCCTGCGCTCTGAGTCGATCTCAATTGATCGGACGTTGTTTCCACCAATTCCCAGGACTTCTGCCGCACGTTTCACTGAGTAGTGGGCTTCTTCCGAACAATAAAGCGACAAGGTGGCAGAACCCAATCCGGTGGCACGGGAATTGGGTAGCGCGCGCTCGCGGGCACCCGCCAGTGCGGTCAGATTGCTCACCGTTCCTCCGGACGTAAAGAACCCCTGGGAATTGTGATAGCCGAGAAATTCACCGAGCCAAGAGACTGCTTGACGTTCAATGTCAGACGCGGCACCGGCTTCGATTGCGAGATTCGGATCATGTGAATGTGCAAGGAGATCTCCCAGCGCACCAATTTCCAAGCCACTTGATCCGATATAGCCGAAATATCGTGGCCGGGCTTGGGTCAGGCTCGAGTCAAGGGCCTGGGCGGCAATGTCGAGTGCGGCTATTGGGTCTGACGGTTGTTGCGGTAGTTCTTGGGTGAGTAGAGCCAGGAGCTCTGGAGACACTGACGGGTGGGAGTCGCGGGCTGAATCGAATTCGGCCCAGGTGCGAGCGACAAGTTCCGCGGCATGATTGAGGACCCGGTCGCGGTTAGGTCCAAGTGAGAGTGAGGACACGCGTTATTTCATTTCCATGAATTGTTTGCGATAGGGCATAAGTTCCTTCACCGTGTCGATTCCAATCACGCCACAGAGTGTGTTTTCGTCGTTGAAATATTCGACGATACACGGGCCGTCGAGCTCTCCGCTAACAACCTTGTTGCTGGTTGCAGCACCTGGAAGACCGTAGGACTGAAGCTGGTACTCGTATTGGTCGGACCAGAACGCGGGGAGCGCGAAAAAATTGTCGGTGGGCGGTTGTTCTCCTGCGAGTTCTGCGGCCAGTGCCGCTCCTGCACGCTTGCCGGTTTCCGTTGGCATATTCCAATGTTCAATGCGTCTAGTTTGGTCGCCATAAAACGTGTTGGGGTGGTTAGCTATGTCGCCTACCGCGTAGATCGGGATGTTTGCGCCCACCGCCCGCATATTTGAGTCAACGAGAACACCGTTGTCAAGGTTGAGTTCATTGTCTTGCAACCACTCTGTGTTGGGTACCGAACCGATTGCTTCAATCACTGCATCGGCTTTGATTACTTCTCCTGAGTCAAGAGTGACACTTTCAATATTGGTATCACCATTGAATTGCGTGACGGTGTGACCGAGGTGAAATTTGATGCCCTTTGCTTCGTGGCGTGTGCGCATCGCTGCACCTAGTTCACTTCCCATTGGCATGATCATGGGCTCTGCATCGAGTGAGATCACGTGAACTGTTGCACCGAGTTTGGTTGCGGTTGCCGCAAGTTCACAGCCGATGAATCCGCTGCCAAGAATCACCACGTTGCTGCCTGGCGTGATTGCTGCTTTCAACGAGTGGGCATCGTTAAGGGTTCTCAAAGTGAATAGTCCTTGGGTGGGTCCTGGGATTGGGAGTAAACGCGGGCGGATACCGGTCGCAATTACGAGAGCGTCAAATTTGTGGGTATTGCCGTTGGCGAGAGTGACTTCGCGTTTCGCCGTATTGAGTTTTTGAGCGGCACTTCCCAGGACCCAGTTGACGTCTGCGACTGAATCGCGTTGGCGAAACTTGAGTTCTTCATGGGAGAGCCCAGAACTTAGTGCTTCCTTTGACAGGGGCGGGCGGTTGTAAGGTTGATGTTCCTCGTCGCCAACAAGCGTGATCTTGCCCGTGAATCCTTTTCCTCGCAAAGCTTCAGCTGTTCGCAGGCCACCGAGTCCTCCACCGACGATCAGGACTTCTTTTTCACTCACGTGAGCAGTATGGCATTTGACTAGGTATTCAGGCGCGCTCGTTCGGCAAGGTAGACACCCATCAGGATCAGTACGCCGCCAACTACTTGGATTATTGTGAGTGCTTCATTGAGCAGCGCCCAAGCGATCAGGGTGGCAAAGAGCGGCTCGGTGAGACCGACGGTTGAAGCCTGGGACGCCCGTAGGTGCTTCATGGAGGCCAGCACCAGTGAGAACGTGATGACCGTGCCAAACACGATCATCCAGCTGGCCGCAAGCCACAGGGGTACTGAGATATTGGCACTGCTCAGTGGCTCGGTGTCACCCGAGAGTGCATTCCAGGGGAAGGACCACCACGGTTGCGTCACCGCCCACAACAGGGATGCAGTCGCAAATCCCCACATGGTGAGCGAGACCGGATCGCGTGGGTTTTCAACCCGCATTTGTTTGTCGCCGAGAAGATAAAAAATTGAGAGAGCGATTGCAGCGCCCAGTGCGGCGATTACGCCAGCAGCATTGACGGCGAAGCCCAGCCAGACTTGGGCAACGAGTGCGAGCCCTGTGAGCGCCATACCAAGTGCAATCCACACGGTGCGCTTTGTTGGTTCCTTCCACGCAAACCTAAACCACAGTGCGATCATGACCGGGGCGGTGAACTCAATGAGTAGCGCGACGCTGACGGGAAGGTAGGTGAGCGCCACGAAGTAGAGGTACTGGGTCATGGCAACGCCGAGAATTCCGTAGGCCAGGAGTACCGGGATCTCTGCTTTCTTAAGGCGTAGTGCTCTTGGGCGACTGACTGCAACAAAGACGAATAGAACGAGAAACGCGCCGGTAACCCTTAGTTGTGAAAGCCGTGCAGGATCAATTCCGGTAAGCAAGATTGACTTAGCGACAGTTCCATTGAAGGCGAAAAGCAGTGAGGCTGTGAGGTATAGGGCGTAGCCCGCTAGTGGATGCGGCGATTTGGCTAACGGAATACCTGGTATGGGTTCAGCAACGTCGCTCAACGAATCACTGACCGATACACATCAATTGTTTGCTGCGCGATTGCATCCCATGCGAAGTGTTCGATTGCTCGTTTGCGACCTTTAAGTCCGAACTCACGAGCGAGCTCATTATTAAAGATGACCCGGTTCACTTCCACTGCGAATTGTTTTTCAAATTCTTGGGGATCATGCGAGTTGTAGTGAACGAGAATGCCCGTCTCGTTGTTCGTGACAACTTCAGGGATCCCACCCACGTCACTTGCGACAACGGCGGTTCCGCACGCCATCGCTTCAAGGTTGACAATGCCTTGGGGTTCATAGATAGATGGACATGTGAACACACTTGCGTGAGTCAGTAATTGAATGAGTTCTTCCCGCGGAACTTGTTCTCGAATCCAAATAACGTTGTGCTCACCGCGGAGTTCTCTTAGTTCGGAAATGAGTTCTTTAACTTCGACTGCAATCTCGGGGGTGTCTGGCGCTGAAGCGCACAGTACAACTTGAATCCCAGGGTTAAAGTTCTTTGCTGCTTGTAGTAGGTGCGGTAAACCTTTTTGCCGAGTAATGCGGCCGACGAAAAGGCTGTAGGGGCGCTGGACGTCAATGCCATATTTGTCGACCGCGGCATAGGAAGGATCAGGGCGGTAAATATTGGTGTCGATCCCGTTGTGGATCACGTGAACTTTCTTCTGGTCAACACCGGGGTAGCAACCGATTACATCGGCCTTCATGTCCGCGGACACCGCGATAATCGCTGCAGCACTTTCATAGGCGCTCTTTTCAACCCACGAGGAAATGCGGTATCCCCCACCGAGCTGCTCTTCTTTCCACGGCCTTAGTGGTTCAAGTGAATGCGCAGTAATGACCAGCGGGATCCCTTGAAGCAGTGCGGCGGTGTGTCCAGCGAAATTGGTGTACCACGTGTGGGAGTGGACCAGATCGAGATCGGTGTGTGAAATCGCATTGACCATGTCAAGGTTTGTACCCAAGGTTTCTAGGGCTGGGTTTGCGCCATTTAGGAACTGCGGAGTCACGTGGCCGGTTGCATCGAGGAAACTTTCACCAAAGGCGTGAACGTCAACTCCAATATGTGATTCCAACGCTGGAACTAGGTACTGAACATGCACGCCCGCACCACCATAAATATGTGGTGGCCACTCCTTGGTGAGTAATGCAATTCGCATGGGCACAGACTAGGGCTGGGTGAGCCGGGTTCCTATTTCGGAGTCTTTAGTTGATCAAGTGCGGTGATCGGTTGCCAACCCTTAGGCTCTAGGTATGGCGGCAGATCCAAGAGTTCTATGCATGGTGCTTGCCGGTGGCGAAGGCAAGCGGCTAATGCCCCTCACCGCTGACCGGGCTAAGCCCGCAGTTCCCTTTGGTGGCTCCTATCGGCTGATCGATTTTGTCCTATCAAATTTGATTAATGCTGGGCTTCGTCGAGTATGTGTATTAACCCAGTACAAGTCCCATTCCCTTGACCGTCACATTACGCAAACTTGGCGCATGCCGACTTTATTGGGGGATTACGTAACACCTGTTCCCGCCCAGCAACGGCTGGGTCCGCGTTGGTTCACCGGCAGCGCCGACGCGATTTACCAGAGTCTCAACCTCGTCTACGACGAAAACCCAGATTACGTCGTCGTTTTTGGTGCCGACCACGTGTACCGCATGGACCCCATGCAGATGGTTCAGGCGCATATTGACAGCGGCGCAGGAGTTACGGTTGCTGGACTTCGTAGGCCACGAGCGACCGCGAGTGAATTCGGTGTGATTGAAGTCGGTCCTGACGGTCACAAAATTGCAAACTTTCTGGAAAAGCCTGCTGACCCACCTGCGATTCCAGGCTCACCGGAGGAAAGTTTCGTCTCAATGGGCAATTACGTGTTCAGCACGGACGTGCTTCTTGAGGTGTTAAAAGAAGATGCATCTGATCCTGGTTCGGTTCACGACATGGGTGGAAACATTATTCCCATGTTGACCCAGCAGGGGCGTGCATTCGTGTATGACTTCTCTTCAAATATTGTCCCAGGAGCCATGGACCGTGACCTGGGTTACTGGCGCGATGTTGGCTCACTTGACAGTTACCACGATGCTCACATGGATCTAGTGTCTGTGCACCCGGTTTTTAATTTGTACAACCGACGTTGGCCGATCCTGTCTAATATCCCGCCACTACCCCCCGCCAAGTTCGTAGAAGGCGGAAATGCCCACGAATCTATGGTCGGTGCAGGCAGCATTATTTCTGGCGGCCACGTTCGGACTTCTGTTGTGGCTTCGAGCGTGGCAATTGAGTCCGGTTCATACGTTGAAGGCAGCGTGATCATGCCGGGTGTACGGATCGGTCCAAATGCGGTTGTGCGAAATGCAATCCTGGACAAAAACGTTGTTATCCCCGCCAATGCTCACATTGGAGTTGACCTTGAACACGACCGGGCTCGTTACACGGTGAGTCCCGGTGGGATCGTGGTGCTCGGAAAAGGTGTCACAGCCGATTAGCTAGCTTCACCACTTTCTGAATGACTTCCATGCCATGACGGAGGCAACCGAAGCGGCGCTCATCACGCTCGCGATACTGGCAAATGAACCTACGGACAGGATGCTCCCGGCGGATCCAATTGAACCGACACTCAACACACTGTTCTTGCTGTAAATCGAGAGGAAGCTGTTTTGGGATCCGATTGACCAGCGACTGTTGTTCATGGGCCAAGGGTACCTGCATACTTCTAGGGTGGGTAAAAGATCTACGGCATTGATTGCGCTGGCAAGTTCACTGCTTGTTATCGCTGGAATCGGTGTCAGTGCAGAAGCCGCGGCGCCCCGAGTAGTCGGCGGAGCCCAGGTATCGATTGACTCGGTCCCTTGGCAGGCGGCGCTATTGATTCGCAATTCAACCCTGTGCGGCGCCTCGATTATTGGAACCCAATGGCTCCTGACTGCGGCTCACTGTTTGGGCGGAGCAAGCCCAAATGACATTTCGGCTTTTGTCGGAGTCAGCAACCTAAGCCAGCGTTCCACCCAGAACGCATTACAAGTTTCGGGAATCACCATTAATCCAAGTTGGGATCCAAACACATTTAGTGGGGATATAGCGCTGCTCCAACTTGCAGCACCGCTTGTTTTCTCACAGACCATTCAACCGATTGCCTTACCGGTCACTCAAGATCCGGCACTATGGCCGGCATCAGGAACAAGTGCTCAAGTAACCGGATGGGGCAGTACCAGTTTTGGTGGTAAATCAAGTGATGCGCTCTTGGCTGCAAATGTGTCGGTTCTGAGCGCCCCGGGGGATAATTCTTGCGGTGCGTACGGAGGATTCAGCAGTAACGAGAGTATCTGCGCGGGGGTTCCTGGCGGAGGTATCGATACGTGTCAGGGTGATAGTGGTGGACCACTTGTTGTTGCCACAGATTTAGGCCCGGTCCTTGCGGGCGTCACGAGTGTTGGTAATGAATGTGCGTTGCCCAACTTTCCAGGAATTTATACCCGGGTAACCACATTCCTTCCATGGATCAATCAGTATGTTCCCGCACCGACCTCAACACCGAGTGCACCACTCAATGTTGCTACCGAATCGCAATCCCGAGCTCGAGTCTTGGTTTCATGGGATGTTCCCGAATACGACGGCGGCCTTCCTATCAGTGGTTACCTAGTTTCTACGATCGATCCAACAGGTGGACTAACACCTGTATGCACGGTGGCTATCTCCCAATGTGTTGTTTCAGGCCAAAAGGCTGGAACGGTTTTAACACTTGCCGTTCAGGCGGTGAATGAATTGGGAGCGGGAACCCAGTCACCAGCGATTGGCGCAGTCGTGGTGAACGCCGTTCGGACGCCACCTGCACGCGTTTCCCAGCGAACCGTGGCACGGTGGGCCGGAGTGACTGGAAAAAATATTCGGGTACGGATCGCCCCTGCGTCGCGTGGGATCTGCGTACTTGCGGGTAAACGGGTGTCCTTGAAGAAAGACGGCTTGTGTGTACTGCGCGTGAAAGGCCCTTCTGCACAGCGCGGAACCGCTTACTTGCTGGGGCAGTAATCGGCTACTGGCCTGGATCTACTTCGAAGGCGTCTTCTGGAGTTGACAAATTGATGGGTGCACCGAAGTCAGTCAGTGCGCTCGCACTCACTCTTTCATTACCGGGACACTCGAATGATTTAACGATTGAACTGATAAGACCGTCAGAGTCAAGCCCGACTTCAACCGCAAGGCTCATGTCGCAGGTTTTGGCCAACTCGATGAGTTCCTCGTCTGAGAAGTTCATACCTGAATCAATGGAAAGTGGAAGACTCCCGGTCAGTGGGTTTTCACCGTTCGGGGTGACCGACCCGAGCTGGCTCAGCGGAGATGTATTTCCTGAAGTGGGAGTCTGCGTGCCTGTCGGCGCGAGAAACCACGAGCCGTCAACCAACGTGTAGGTCCCGTCGGAGTTAATCAAATCCGTCCAGGATTCGTTGCTGCTTTGATCGCTCCACGCGATCTCACCTCGGTTGTTGGCAAGATACGCGCTGCCGACTCCAGCAATCTGTTGATCAGCTGAGTCAATTGAAATATTGAGTACCGCGGTGCCGCGAGCAGCCGTTGCCTCTATCGCGCTGTCCAGAGCATTTGCTGAAGGACTCGAACTCGGTGCGGTTTCAGGTGCGGAAGGCGAATCGGAAGTGGTGCTACTTGAACAGCCAACCACAGTGAGACTTGCAACTAGGGCCAAGGCAATGATTCGCACCTACCCCAATTTACCCGAATCCAACCGAATTACCCGAATCCGACCGGATTACCCGAATCGACCAGAGATGTAATCCTCTGTGCGGGGGTCTGTCGGTGAACTGAAAAGTTCACGGGTACGCCCAAATTCGACAAGACGCCCATGCCTTATGTCCTTGTCGTCGAGTTCTGCAGTGAAAAAAGCGGTCCGGTCTGAGACGCGAGCTGCCTGTTGCATGTTGTGCGTCACAATCACGATCGTGTAGTCGTTTGCAAGTTCAACCATGAGGTCTTCGATCTTTGCCGTGGCGATCGGGTCAAGGGATGCACATGGTTCGTCCATCAGGATCACTTCGGGTTTCACCGCGATGCATCGCGCAATTACCAGGCGTTGCTGTTGACCACCCGAAAGTGCGTACGCACTTTTCTTAAGGTCGTCTTTCACTTCGTTCCACAGGGCGGCCCTAGTCAGACACTCCTCGACAAGGTCATCGAGGTTTCCTTTTGCCCCATTGACTTTCGGGCCGTAGGCGACATTGTCATAGATTGATTTTGGGAAAACATTGGGTTTCTGGAAAACCATGCCCACTTTGCGTCGCACCTCAATCGGGTCGACGTCAGGGCCGTAAATATCGGTTCCGTGATAGGCGACGACACCCTCAACTCGAGCACCTGGAATCAGGTCGTTCATTCGGTTGAAGCTGCGCAACAGCGTTGACTTGCCGCATCCACTTGGCCCAATAAATGCCGTGATCTCGTTTTTGGCAATAGGTAAAGTAACGTTACGAATTGCTTCGTAGTCGCCGTAGAACACGCTGACGTCGTCCAGAGTGAATACCGGGTCGCGTACCTCAATAGGTATTGACACTCCACGGGCAGACATTGCCTTGTCGAGTTGCATGGAAATATTATTTGGCTGATTCATGGGTTCCTCTCACTACCAGCGCTTCTGGGTTCGGTTGCGGATCCAGATCGCCACGAAGTTCATAGCGAGCAAGAGTAGAAGTAGGACAACGATCGTCGCCGCCGCCAGGACTTGGAATTCCTCGCGGGATTCCTTGGTCCAATTGAAAATCTGAATGGGTAGCGTGGTGTAACCGGAGAGCACCCCGTTGGGGTTAAACGTGATGAACGAGACGGCACCGAGAAGTAGCAAAGGGGCAGCTTCACCAATTGCTCGAGATAGAGCCAAAATTGTTCCGGTGGCGATACCAGGGACTGCCGCCGGCAAAGTTTGACGGTATGCCGTCTGCCATTCGGTTGCGCCTAACGCTAGGGAACCGTCTCGAATATTTCTTGGAACGGCACGTAAAGCTTCTCGAGTGGCGATGATAATTACTGGCAGAACAAGTAGCGCGAGAGTTAGCGAAGCGGTGATAACGCTTTGTCCCAACGCCAAAGCTCTAGCAAAAATCGCAAGTCCCAGAATGCCGTAAACAATTGAAGGAACAGCGGCAAGGTTTTGGATATTGACCTCAATAAATCGCTGGAATCTGCTATTCGGCTTGGCAAACTCCTCCAGATAGAGAGCGGACATGATGCCGGTGGGTATCGAAATAAGAGCTGTAAACGAAATAACCCAGATTGTTCCGGTGATTGCTGATTGGGCACCCGCATTCTCTGCATCGCGTACAGAGGGCATATTGGTGAAGAGACGCAAATCTAGCCGTGGCCAACCCTTAACGGTTACGTAAATGAGTAGGACAGCGAGTGTGACAATACCCACGGCAAGCGAAATAAAAAGCAACCACATGAAGACGCGATCACGCAAAGGTGTTCCTTTGCTGGTGAGCTGAGTCTGAACTTGGGCGTAGCTCACTGGTATGCCTGCCTAAATCGTCGCACAAGCCGAACGCTGAAAATATTCATGATAAAAGTTAAGACAAAGAGCAGCATTCCTACGGCGAAAATGGATTTGTACTCAATCGACCCGGTAGCTAAGTCACCTGAACCCGCCGCTGCAATGTAGGAAGTCATGGTTTGCATGCCAATTAAAGGGTTGAAACTCAATTGGGGCTGTAATCCAGCGGCCACGGTTACGATCATTGTTTCACCGATTGCTCGAGAGATCCCAAGAACAAAAGCCGCCACAATCCCGGACAGTGCAGCGGGAATGACCACTTTCACGGCAGTTTGGCGTTTGCTCGACCCTAGAGCGTATGCGCCATCGCGTAAGCCGGATGGAACTGCCGCCATTGCATCTTCAGATAAGGAGGCGATGGTAGGGATGATCATGACGCCCATGATCAAACCGGCGGAGAGGGCGTTAAAAACCTCGATGCCCGGGAAAATCTTGACCAATACAAGTTGTGTGAGGAACTCCAAAGCGAAGAAGCCGAAGACAACGGTTGGGATTCCTGCAAGCACTTCAAGGGTTGGCTTGAGAATTTTCCGGACTCGGCTTGACGCATATTCTGACAAGTAGATGGAGGCCCCGAGCCCTAGTGGAATTGCCACCGCGATTGCGATCAAGGTAATTACGATCGTTCCGCTGAGGAGTGGCAGGACGCCAAATTCACCATTTTTGAACAGTGGTGTCCACGTTGTTCCGAAGAGAAAGTCAGTGAGGGGGACTTCTGAAAAGAATTCAATCGAAGGAATCAAGAGTGAGATGACGATTCCGAAAGTTGTGATGATCGAAACGAGAGCAGCGACGGCGAGCAGTGCGCGAATCAACTTTTCTCCATAACGCGGACGAGACTGCCGAAGGGAGACCCCTTCGGCAGTCCGCATTGAAGAACCTATTGCCATTATTTAATTTCCATGATTAAGGATTACAGGTTATTCGCTTGGGTCATAAGCGCGTCAAAGTCGGTGGCCAATTTTGCTTGGTCCGCGTCACTCAAAGGTATGTAAAGCGCGGCCTTTGCGATCTCAGCATCGTTATCAACGTAGAACTGAAAGAAATCGGCTACCGCTGGGTCGGTCAATGCTTGAACAGATGGGTAGACGAAGAGCGGGCGTGACAGGGGTGTGTAGGAACCGTCGCGGGCGCTAGCTTCACTTGGTCCCACGCAACCATTACCCGAGTCAATTTCAACAGCCTTGAGTTTGTCAGCATTCTCCTCGAAGTATGTGTATCCGAAGTAGCCCAACCCACCCTTGCTGCCGGCAACACCCTGCACGATTACGTTGTCGTCCTCACTTGGCGTAAAGTCCGTGCGGCTCAGGCCCTCTTCACCGTTGATTTCGCCGGTGAAGTAGTCAAATGTTCCCGAGTCTGTGCCAGGGCCGAACAGTGGCAGCGGCTCGCTGGGGAACGACGGATCAACTTCATTCCAGTTGGCTACTGTCGAATCCGGTCCCCAAATTTTTGTTAGTTGGTCGGTGGTCAAGCAGGTGACAAAATCATTATCTTTGTTTACAACCACCGTGAGGGCATCGATCGCCACAATAAGTTGACCGTAGTCAATCCCGGTGCTGGCGCACTCTTCAATTTCGGAATCTTTAATCGGCCGAGAGGCATTGTTCGCATCCGTTTCCCCGCGGCAAAATTTTTCAAAACCACCACCCGTCCCCGAGTTTCCTACTGTGACCTGAATACCAGGATTTGCAATCTGGAAATCCTCAGCTGCAATTGCACTGAGTGGATACACCGTGGAAGACCCGTCGATCCGGATGGAGCCGCTTCCACCAGCTTCTCCGTTTGAATTATTTGAGCCCCCACACGCACTCAGGACTAGAACTGCGGCCAGTAAGGGTGAAGACACTAGAAGCATGCGCTTTGACTGCGACATCAATTAACTCCGATTCGTTATCTCATTGTGCACTTTAGCGGCCAGATCCGACCTCTTGCAGTCAAATTAGTTTCACCGAATGGACATAATGGACCTTCAAAGTGAACAGAAAGTGAACAACTCAGTACATCTAAGCGAATGAATTAGGCCTCTTGGTTCCCGGGCACCACATGATGCTCAGCGGCCACAATTGTCACAGAAGTTTCGTCTGAATCTGAGTCGGCTAGGACAAATGCTCGGTGCACAACAATGAATGAACCAGGTGTGAGCTTGGTCGACCAGATCCCGTCCCGGCGTTCGGACTTAGGAACACCTCCGGCCTTGGCTACGGTTTCCAGGATCGCGTCAAGAACTGGTCGGTGTGAACACAGGACGGTGGGTGCGGGGTCGAACATCGCCAGTTCGACTGCTGGTTCAAGATCCTCAGGTCGTTCCTCGTAACCCCATTCACTGATTGCATCTACCAAAGTAGCCGTCGCCGAAAGTTGTTTGAGAAACTTCTTCACGGTCTCTTGGCAGCGCTGCATGGGTGAACTGATTACCTGTTCAATCCCAAATCCTTCGAGCAACTCGGTAATAATTTTTGACTGACGCCGCCCGCGGCCTGATAGCGGCCGAGCGTTGTCGTCTTTACCTGTGAAGTCTGAACGCTTGACCGCTTTGGCATGTCGCAAAATGATCAGGGGTGAAGTTGGAGGTAGCGCCATTGCGCGTTCAAGAAACTCCAAATCCTGCTCGTAGGTAAGGTGAGCCGCTACTTGGTCAACGGGAATCCAAGCAACCTTGTCTACTTCTTCGTCTGGGGCAAACCCAAGATCCTCTCGCACACTGGCGCGCCAGTAATGCACTTCCTTGTCGCCTTCGGGAACCCTGTAACGATCAATCCCAAGGTGGGGTCCAAGTACGGGCAGAAACCCGGTTTCTTCGTCACACTCTCGGATCGCGGTTAAGGGGAGGAGCTCCCCGCCGTCGACTTTGCCCTTCGGAAATGACCAGTCGTCATAGCGTGGACGGTGAACCAGCAGAACTTCGTTGTTGCGAATCAGAATTGTGCCGGCCGCGGACACCGTGACGCTCATGCCTCGTGCTCGCCAACGAGGGAAAGTCCTAAAGCAAAGATTGCTGCGGGGTCAACCTTTCCTGAGAGTGCAATGGATCGCATAAGCGGTTCAGCCTCTATTGGTTGGATGACCGGATCTGAACACATCAAATTTTTTCGGATTTGCTTACTTCTCTTTTTATAGATGTCCTTGAAGTTCTCTGCAATGGCAAGTTGATCGCAGGGATCCTGCGAGATCCTGTCCCAAATCCTGTTGGGCTCGTAACCAGCCGGGGCTACAGCAGGAACGCGACCAAGGTCGATTAAGTCGTTGAATATTAACAAATAGCGGTCGCTTCGGCGGGCAGCCTGCACACTTGATCGAGCAGCTTCGCCTTTGTCCACAAAATATTGTTCAACCGCGGTGGCGGCTTCATGTCGATCAAGTGGGTCGGGAAGTGATTCGAGAATTCCCAGTGCTCTTTCACGTTGGCGATCTAGAATCGCAGCAAAACTCAACTCTTGAATCAGCCATTCAAGGTCCTCACGGAGAAACTCCAGTTCGTCCTGGCTGAGCCAGTTCTGTAGCGCATTTATCAACCGTTGCAGCGCTATCAAATTGCGAGTCAGATTCGTGGAGTCATGAGTCATTCGACTTGTGATTTCAGCGTGGAAGATCTCGCGCACCGACCGGGAAAAAGCCCAGCGAATGAGATCACAGGGTAAGTCCGTCTTGGTAGGTGTCGGCAGCAGCGGAATATCAGGTTGCTTACGTGCGGCCGGGCCAAAGGCGTTGGCAGCTTTACTAACCGAACTGGCTTGCGCACCTGCCGTGCGCAAAATCTCACTGAGATCCAGTGCGGCAGGCATAGCCTGCGAATCAAGCAACTCAATTTCAATCTCACGGAATTCTTCAACCACGTTACCTTCGCGTGAGAGGGTCACGTGGTCGTCCACTAGTTCAATGAGTTTGTCGTTTGCAGCTGAGAGAACTTGAGGCACCCGGTGCGTCTGCACCCGCGCAATGGCTACAACTTCTGACCCTTGCAAGATCGCGGAAAGTAGCTCGACGAAATCACTGGGTGGAGTCGCTGTCGTTGCATCCCTGTGCAATTCAGTTCGGACACTCGCTCCACTGATCCCACCGGTCTTCTCATGTGTAGAGGTCGGAATTTTCACGTGCCAACCGTCGTCACCGCCGCCGGTGCGTAGCCTCATGGTTATTCCCCACCGAAGCAGGGTTGCATCGGTCGTGTCCCAGTAAGTCGCATCCATATTGCGGATTGGTTCCGAATTCCAAGTGCCAAGTGATTGTGGAAAACTCGGCATTACAAAGTCTGTGGGGACCCGAAATTTGAATTCTGTTTCTACGTGTTGCATCGATGAATGCCTCGTTGAGTTAGGAGTCGGCACTGGTCAGCACTCCAGACTCGAGGGCATTGGAGCGTTTACTCTTAATTGCGATCAGGAGTTCTTGAATGTCGGTTAGGCGCTCACCAGTTTCATTGAATAACCGCCTGCTCCAACTTCCGTCAGAGTTGAGATCCCACGCCGCCGTCCCGGGGGCAAAGCCCAGACTCAGTAAGTCTTCTATTTCGGCGATCTGTTCCGGGTCGGCGATACTAACCAGAGTTTCCACACGACGGTCAAGATTGCGGTGCATGAGGTCTGCTGAACCAATCCACACCGAAGGGTTACCACCGTTAGCGAAGGTGAAAACCCGACTGTGTTCAAGGAAGCGGCCCATCACGCTCACCACCCGCACCGTGTCACTGAGCCCCGGAACGCCCGGACGCATTGCGCAAATCCCACGAACCCAAATATCAACGGGAACGCCAGCCATCGAAGCGCGATAAAGTGCATCGATAGTTGCCTCGTCAACGAGCGAATTGCACTTAAATCGAATCCCGGACGGGCGACCTTCAAGGTGATGTGCGATCTCACGATCAATCCGGGCGATCAACCCGGTTCGCACTGAGTGTGGTGCAACCAATAAACGGTTGTAGTCGGTGTTCATCGAGTACCCGGAAAGAACATTGAACAAATTCGACACATCTTCACCCACTTCAGGGTTACTGGTGAGCAAGCCAAAATCTTCGTAGAGTCGGGCTGTTTTGGGGTGGTAGTTCCCGGTACCGATATGGCAGTAGCGCCGAAGTTGGTCACCGTCATTACGGACCACCATTGACAATTTACTATGAGTCTTTAAACCAACGAGCCCGTAAACAACATGCACACCGGCCTGCTCCAGCTTTCTCGCCCAGTCAATATTGTTTTGTTCATCAAAGCGTGCCTTGATCTCAACAATCGCAAGAACTTGTTTCCCTTCCTCCGCCGCAAGAATCAAGGCGTCCACGATCGGTGAGTCACCTGAAGTCCGATACAAGGTTTGTTTAATTGCCAGGACATTCGGGTCAACTGCTGCCTGCTCGAGGAAAAGTTGAACACTCGTTGAGAACGAGTCGTAGGGGTGGTGCAACAGCACGTCTTTCTCGCGCACAATACTCAAAATGTCAGGTGCGCTTGAACTCTCAACGTCAGAAAGTGCCCGTGAAGTCTTGGGTACGAATTTGCGCTGCTTCAATTCATCACGGTCAAGCCCAACGATCGTCCACAATCCCGTGAGATCTAATGGACCAGGCAACCGAAACACTTCAAGATCGGTGACGTCCAGTTCGCTGACCAACAACTCAAGGACGTAAGGGTCAATATTTTCCTCGACTTCAAGCCGGACGGGAGGGCCAAAGCGACGTCGAACCAATTCACGTTCAAGTGCTTTGAGAAGATTTTCGGCGTCGTCCTCTTCAACCTCAACGTCTTCATTTCGGGTCACCCGGAAAGCATGGTGCTCACGAATTTCCATTCCGGGGAACAGATCGCTCAGGTGCGCGGCAATAATGTCTTCGAGTGGCACATAACGCGACGCGCCGACCTTAATAAACCGAGGCAGAAGGGGTGGCACCTTTACGCGAGCAAACAGCCGGTTCCCGGTGGACGGGTTTTGAACAACGACCGCAAGGTTGAGTGAAAGTCCGCTGATGTAAGGAAACGGGTGTGAAGGGTCAACCGCCAGTGGAGTCAAAATCGGAAAAACTTTGGAATCAAAAAACAGATCCATTTCAGTTTTCTCAACGGGAGTGAGCTGATCCCAACGCAAAACATGGATGTCTGCTTCGTTGAGTTCTGGCTCAATCGTGTTTAAGAAATAGTCCGCCTGTTGCCGCTGCAAAGCGAATGCACGTTCCCAAATATTCTCCAACACCTCTTTTGGGGTCAGCCCACTTGCTGCCCGAACTGCGATCCCGGTAGCGATTCGGCGCTTGAGTCCGGCCACCCGAACCATGAAAAACTCGTCAAGGTTGCTAGCGAAAATCGCGAGGAACTTGGTACGGTCCAGTAGCGGTAGGCCGGGGTCGTCGGCCAACTCGAGCACCCGCTTGTTAAACGCCAGCCAGGAAAGCTCCCGGTCAAGGAATCGGTCGGCTGGAAGGTCGCTCGCGAAGTCTTCTTTGAGAATTATTGCCGCGAATTCACCCGTAGGGGGACCGTCAGCCGAAAAATCCGAGATGCTCATGTCGCTATAGTCCCACGGCCTCGTCGTGGAAGGTAAGCCCAATCTGGATACTGCGCAGACTTCCTGTCTGACCCACGCTTAAACGGGACGTCGATACATCACGTCGGTGTCCCAATGCACAAACCCGAGACTTTCATAGAGGGAGATGGCCCGCTCATTGGAGGAATCGACATAAAGCATGGCCGATCCGAGCCCCAGCCCGCGCAAATGGGTCAAACCGATGATTGTCAGTGCGCGACCCAGCCCGCGAACGTGAGCCGCGGGATCAACGGCAAGTACATACACCTCACCGATTGCCTCGTGACCGTGATCATGCCCGGAACCATGAACTTTGGTCCAGTGGAACCCGATAATCGCATCTGTGCCCGAATCCAGGGCAACAAAAAAGCCGCCTGCGGTAAACCAAGGTTCAGTGAGTCGAACGGCAATGTCATTTTCGGTCCAACCACCCTGATCCGGTAGTTCGGCAAATGCGCGGGCATTAACCGCCAGAATTCCTGGGATGTCGGTTGCAGGGTCAAAGGATCTGATTCGCACTCCTTCAGGGACGTGCGCGAGTGGGAGTGGTGCAAAAAGCGAGCGACGCATTTGCCACAGTGAACGACTCAGTCGAAAATCAAGTGAGTCGGCCAATGACTGGGCGCCGGCGGTCAGGCCATGTGCCCAAAGGCGCAATCGGCCATCGGGGGAAAGCTGCATGGCTTTGTTAACCAGTGCATGCCCAACACCGAGATTGCGGTGCTCGGGTGAAACCGCAAGTTCCGCGCTTGTGCCTTCGACCAGATCGGTGATATCCACATGGGCATACCCGGCAAGCGTTGCACCGATAAAGCCAACAACGTGCTTGCCCCCGTCATTTTTTTTCAGGTGCAGCCATGCATGTTCACTGAGTGGACGAACCCCGTCAAATTCGGTTACCTGATTGAGCAGGGTGCTGATTTTTGAAATGTAGGTTGAGTCGAGTTGCTCATACACAACCGTTGAGATTGGATAATTGTGCTCACTCACGGCGAACTACGACTGCAATACTGTGGCGCGTTCGTTATCCTGTTCGACAGAATCGAGAACGAATCTATAGCCGACATTTCGAACGGTACCGATTAGCGCTTCATTTTCCGAACCAAGTTTCGCGCGCAAGCGGCGGACGTGAACGTCAACCGTGCGCGTGCCACCAAAGTAGTCGTAACCCCAAACCTCTTGCAGTAAAACGGCCCTCGTGAAAACCCGACCTGGGTGTTGTGCAAGGTGTTTCAATAATTCGAATTCTTTGAATGTCAGATCAAGTGGTCGCCCTTGGAGCCGGACCGTGTAACTGACTTCGTCGATATGCAAGGCGCCTAGAGTAATTTCTTCGGGGCTGCGATTCGCGTCTATGCCAAGGCTGAGGTTGTAGCGGGAAACGCAAACGCGTAGGCGTGCTTCAAGCTCAGCTGGTGACGTGGTGTTCAACATGAAGTCGTCGATTCCCCAGTCCCCTTGGACGGCAGTGAGATTTCCTTCAGTTGTCACCAGGAGAACTGGTGCGCCAGCGCCCGTGTCACACAGCAAACGAGTAAAACTGCGAACTGCCGGTAAATCCATACGTCCGTCAACAAGGAGAACATCGGAATCGTCAACGGCGAGCAACGAGGAAGGTTCGGCGCCAAGAACTCGAATGGTGTGGTTTAGAAGCCCCAACGCGGGAAGTACTTCGGTGGAAGAGTGCATGGCTCTTGTCAAGAGTGCTATCCGCATGTGACCTCCTCAATCGGACTTAAGCCTACCTATCAGCCAGACAGCGCGTTACAAAGGCCAAATTCTATTTCGAGATTCAGGTAAATATAGGTGCCGGATTAATCGTGAACGGCAACCGGCAAACTAGGGCTGTGCATTCAGACTTTACGCTGTTTACCCGCGACCAGGTCCGCATCGCTGGAACCCACTGGACCTTTGCCCACGCTAAGTCTGATTCAGATCCATTAGCGCTCGGAATCGTGGTCGCGCATGGATTCACCGGTAACCGCCAGCAAGATCACGTCAAGAAGGTTGTGACCGCGCTGAGGGAGTTTGGTGGAGTTCTCGCGCTGGACCTTCGCGGTCACGGTGAGTCCACGGGCGAGGGAACCATGGGCATGGACGAGATTCTGGACGTTGATGCAGCGGTTACGCACGCGCGCGACTTTGGTTACCGCAGTGTCGCAACGGTCGGTTTTTCCATGGGCGGATCGGTGGTTTTGCGTCAGGCGGCATTGGCTGCGGGATCGCACGCACCCGATTTGGTCGTGAGCGTCAGCGCGCCCGCGTTCTGGAATTACCGCGGCACCCGAATTATGCGGGTGGTGCACCGCCTCATTGAAACCCAGTCTGGTCGCCTGGCACTGCGAGGAAAGGGTGTCCACGTAACCAATACTCCTTGGCCCGACCCGCCTCCCATTTCACCAGAAATGGCTGTGGAACGGTTGTCGAATACTCCGCTGTTGATCGTGCACGGCGATGTTGACAAATATTTCCCGGTAGACCACGCCCATGCTTTGGAAAATGCGATAGAGCGCTCCCAAAATAAGAATGCTCAAGTGATCGTGGTGGAAGGATTTGGTCACGCGGAGACTGCAATTTCGAGTGAGACTTTGACTCAGATCGGGCAGTGGCTTCGTGAGAATGGCGTCAGAGCCAATGTCCGATCGGAGCAAACAGGCACTAAAGGGTAGAGTGCCAACATGTTGGAATTCGTCTACACATCACTCCTCGTAATCGCTATCGGCGCTGCAGGACTTTTCTCGTTTTATGTCGTGGCCAAACTCTTCAAAGGCCAAGGCTGATTCGTGGACAAGTTGCCCGTTGAGGTCATGCCCCTCTCGTGGTTGATTGGAAGTTGGGTCGGGGTCGGCCTCGGCACGTACCCCACAATTGAAGACTTTAGATTTGGTCAGGAAGTTGTTTTCTCCTGTGACGGACGACCTTTTATTAACTATGTTTCACGTAGCTGGCTCCTCGACGAAGAGGGCGAGCGGATTAAGCCACTCGCAATCGAGTCCGGGTACTGGCGTCCACAACCTGACAACAACGTAGAACTCTTGCTTGCGCACCCCAATGGTGTCGCAGAAATCTATGTTGGCACAACAGAAGTGCTCGGTTTGGACGACGCAAAAATTACAAGTGCCCGCGCAGTCTTGAAGACCGATGTTGTCACCCGCACGGAAAGTGCAAAGCCTTATACGCAGGGTGAGCGGCTCTACGGGCTTTTTGACTCCCAACTGGTGTGGACGTTCGACATGGCTGCAATGGGTCAACCAATGCAAAACCACTTGTCGGCGAAGCTGCGCCCTGCAGTTGAAGATCTGTAATTGCCGTGGCGTCCAGACCGTGGGAAGACCGACTACGCGAGCAAGGCTTTCGCATTACCCCGCAACGGCAACTCGTGCTTGAGTCGGTAAATCGTTTGGGACACGGAACCCCAGAGGAGATCCTTGTTTCCGTCCAAGAAACTGCCTCGGGAGTTAACCTTTCAACGATTTACCGAACGCTAGAAGTGCTGGAAAGCGTCAGTCTGATCACACACACGCACATTGGTCATGGCGCTCCTGTCTACCACTCGCAGGACGAATCCCCGCACATTCACCTTGTCTGTGATCGCTGTGCGGAAGTTACTAGCGTTCCAGCTGCAGCAGCCGCGGAGTTTTCCCTCGACCTCCAGGAAACATATGGTTTCGATGCCCACATGACACATATGGCCGTCACCGGTGTCTGCACTAAATGCTCTGAGGATTCTCGAACGGAAACACAATGAGTGACAAGAGTGTCACCCCAATCCCCGCACCAGATTCTGATCTGGATTTCGGAGTCGCTTGGCATTACGGCGATCCACACCGCGAACAGCGATTACTTCTTGCAGGTGAAGCAAGTGTTGACATGTCCCACTGGGGTGTTGTTACCGTCACAGGTGTTGACCGACTCAGTTGGTTGCACAGCCTGACAACTGCATTTCTTGACAATTTGGAACCAAATATTTCACGTATTGCACTGATTTTGAGTCCACACGGTCATGTTGAACAAGAGCTTCATGTTGTCGACGACGGTGACACCACGTGGTTGATCACCCCACCCAATACCGCGCCAGCGCTGACCGACTATTTGAATTCAATGCGGTTCATGTTGCGCGTTGAAGTGACTAACGTGAGTGACGAATTCGCGGTGGTGTGGGAACCAATCCGGGAAATTGACGTGGGTGCAGTTACCTGGCTAACCCCTGATGAATTCGCGGGAACTACAAACTCTGCAAACACTACGAACACTGCAAACACTACGAACACTGCAAACACTACGAACACTGCCGAAGGTTTCGTTGACAAGTATGTTCAAGCGCGGCCCGAAGTTTTTGTGGGCCGACAGGTAATAGTCCCGCGTGCAATGTTGGGTGAGCGGCTGGATCAATTCCCCAATCGCGCTGGTACCTGGGCCTACAATGCGATTCGAACCGCGGCCGCCGTTCCGCAATTAGCCCACGAAACCGACCACAAGTCTTTGCCACATGAACTAGGTTGGATTGGTTCAGGTGTTCACCTGCAAAAGGGCTGTTACCGCGGTCAAGAAACTATCGCGCGCGTGTACAACCTTGGTAAGCCACCACGACGATTAGTGCTCCTTCACCTTGACGGTAGTGACAGTGACCTTCCTGCTCATGGCGACGAAGTCACAACAGCGCAGGGGAAAGTAATCGGTTTTATTGGAACGGCCGCTCGACACTTTGAACTTGGCCCAATCGCCACCGCGGTCATTAAGCGTTCAACACCCACCGACGAAACATTGCACGTACTCCACGAAGGCAATGTAATCACGGCAAATCAAGAAGTCGTGGTCTTGTAGGTGTGAGCCTTTGGGCGTGGGAAGCTTCACCTAATCCATGTCGACGATCAAAGTCATGGGCCCGGCGTTGACAAGTGACACGTTCATGTCAGAACCGAACTTCCCTTGGGAGACCTCTGTTCCCAAATCGCGCAGTTTTTGTACAAACCTTTCAACAAGTGGTTCGGCCACGTCTCCAGGAGCCGCAGCATCCCAGGTTGGTCGGCGCCCTTTGGCAGTTGACGCATAAAGAGTAAATTGACTAATCACCAGGATTGGTAACCCGAGTTCACCGGCACTGAGTTCACGTGAGGATCCAGGTGCGACACAGACCTGATCAAATTGTGACAGAAACTGCTGGTCAAAAATACGCAGGCCGTGAATCTTTTCGGCCAACCTATCGGCATGTTTATTGGTGTCCGTGTGAGTTATTCCGATCAGCAGAACCAAGCCGGGTCCAGTGAATGAGCCAACTACTTCATGATTCACCGTGACTTTTGCATCAATTGACCGCTGCACTACCGCTCGCATTTCCCAAGCGTGCCATGATCTGCCAATGCACAACGACTCGGGACACGCAAGTGGTTCGCCCTTACGTGATTCTGCCGTCCCACTTGCCGCGTACACACGTAATGACCACATTGAAGGTGTCTTTTACGGACACGCGGTAGTCATTGACCCTGACGGAAGCATTGTTCGCAGTTGGGGCAGTATCACCCAGGAGTTTTACCCGCGGTCGTCTAACAAGATTGCTCAAGCAAGTGCAATGGCTCAGGCAGGCTTGGAGTTGCCACAAAACTTACAAGCTCTCACGGGCTCTTCTCACTCTGGTGAACAGTTTCACCTTGATGGTGTCCGCAAAATTCTTGAGAGTGTGAAACTAACCCCAGCGTCCCTTCACACCCCACCGGACTTCGCGCTCGATCCGGTTGAGCGCGACGCGTGCATTGCCCGCGGAGAGGAGCCCTCCCCGATTCTCATGAACTGTTCGGGAAAACACGCTGGCATGCTCGCAACTTGTGTGATCAACGGTTGGGATATTGACACTTATTTGGCTCCCGAGCACCCTTTACAGGTTGCAATGAAGTCGAAGCTGGAAGAAATGTCGGGTGAGGAAATAGTTTTTCAAGGTGTTGACGGCTGCGGTGCCCCAGTTCACGCACTCACCCTTCCGGGGCTGGCTCGACTGTCTCAAACTGCAGTCCTCGCAGACCCGGGAAGCCCCGAACGAATCGTGGCCGATTCAATGCGGGCTCACCCAGAGTACGTTGGTGGAACCAGGCGAGATGTCACCCATTTCATGACAGCGACTCCTGGATTGCTTGCAAAAGATGGCGCATTCGGGGTGTACACGGGATCCCTTTCAGACGGGCGAGCAGTTGCCCTAAAAATTGAAAGTGGTGCCGAGTCCGGGCGCAATGCTGCGATGGCCGGGCTACTTGCATATCTTGGTGTTCCCGAATCGGCACTAGACACATATCTGCACCAGCCGGTTTTCGGTGGTGGGAAAATCGTTGGAACGATTCACCCAAGTCTCAGCCCAGATTCCACATAAATTCAAGGCTCAGGCCGCGCGGCACGTTGAGGGGGGAATCGCATGCTTGATCGGGTATTCAGCCGTTGACGCGCGCTCATGCTAGCGACAGTTAGCACTAGCGTTTGCAATTGCAAGCACTTATGTGCATACTGGAGTCATGGCCGGAATAGATGTAAGTGGACTTGGATCCTTTATCCGAGATCAACGTGATCAAGCAGAAATGTCACTACGGCAGCTTGCCAAAGCTGCCGAGGTGTCAAATCCGTATCTCAGCCAGGTTGAGCGTGGATTGCGCAAGCCAAGTGCTGAGATTCTTAACCGGATTGCTCAAGGGCTCCGTATTTCAGCAGAAACCCTTTACGTGCAGGCGGGAATTCTCAGCGATCGTGCGGGTGACGAAGTTGTGACGACGGCGATCGCCTCAGATCGAACACTCACTGAGCGCCAACGGGTAACACTTTTGCAGATCTACGCAGCCTTTCAAGCTGAGAACGGTGCCCAAGCACCTGAAACAACCACTGAAGCAAATACTCAAGAAAAGGAATAAAGAAATGAAAGAGGACGAAATGAACGAATCAAGCACATTTACTTTCCTGGGCGTCGAACTACCCAAGGTCGAACTACCCAAGGTCGAAATGCCGAAGTTCGAAATGCCGAAGTTCGACGTGCCAACCGTCAACCTGGATGGCGTCAACACGGCATTTGGGGCGGTTAAGACTGCCGCAACCACTGCTGCGAAGGGCAGCTACTCGACTGCAACCGATGCAGCCGTCAAGGTCCGCCAGAGCGCCGGTCACACTGTGACACTTGTCCGCGAAGCGATCGGGGTCTAAGCGCCACAACCCCAGCGTCACGTTGTAGGAATCCCGCCGAGAAGCCGGCGGGATTCTGCATTTCAGGGGGGTGTCGGTTAGCATCTCTACATGGGCTTTGAATCACTTATTGTTCTCACGTTGTGGGCGATCCTTTTGGTCGTCAAAATCTTTGCGTTCGTTGATGCAATCCGCAGACCCGCAGACTATTTCCCATTCATCGGCCGACAAACGAAATTACTCTGGGTGGCGCTCACTGGAATTTCGGTGCTCGCCGGGCTGGCCCCTTCGCTGGCACTATCAATTTTTGGAATCGCCGGGACAGTTATTGCCTTGATCTACCTCTTTGATATTCGCCCGAAGATGATTGAAATTACTGGTCGCAAGTACTAGTCGCAGTCACGCAAAGCAGCTGCTGGGTGGGTCCTAGTTTTCAAGGGCAATGCGAATTCTGCGGAACCCTTTGCCTTTGTTCTCAACTTTGAGAACCCGCATAGTTCCCACCTGACTCGTCGCGGCCACGTGGGTTCCACCGTCTGCTTGAACGTCTAACCCATTGATGTCCACAATTCGAACTATCTCAATGGACGGTGGTAATAGGTTAGAGGCAGTGCGGATTACATCGGGAATGTTGAATGCATCGTTCCGGCTGAGTTCATAGGCCGTGATTGCGCGGTTCGCGGTCACCTCGATATTGCATGCGGCTTCAATGGACTCCTTGAAACCCTCAGGAACCGAGTCAAGGTTGAAGTCGAGGCGACCGGAGAGTGGATCCATGTTGGAACCGGTAACCAAAGCGCCAAAGTCGCGGAAGACAACGCCTGAAAGCAGGTGAAGCCCGGAGTGAGTGCGCATCAGAGCAAAGCGACGTTCGTCTTCAAGGGCCCCGGTCACTTTGGTTGCCACGGGTGGAATCGGATCACCTTCGGCGGGAACCAGCCACAGATCGTCTTTGCGGCGGGCATCGACTATTTTCGTCTCCACACCGTTCCACAGCAGAACACCGTGATCCGGTGGCTGTCCACCCCCACCCGGGTAGAAGGCGGAGCGATCAAGCACGATTCCCAATTCAGGGTCAACTGCGATTACTTCAGCATCCCATGTGCGAATACTGGAGTCGGCTAGTTCAAGGCGCTGGGTGCGCCCGTACTGGGACATTACTTCTTTGTGCCTTGGGCCGCGACGGCCGCAGCAGCAGCGATTGCAGCTTCTGGGTCGAGGTACTTGCCGCCGGGGACGATTGGTTTCAAGTTTTCATCAAGCTTGTAAACGAGGGGGATTCCGGTTGGGATGTTGAGGGAGGCGATCGCTTCATCGGAAATACCGTCTAGGTGCTTAACCAACGCGCGGAGTGAATTTCCGTGAGCAACTACAAGGACGGTTTCATTGCGCCGCAGGTGCTCAGCAACAATCACGTCCTCCCAAAACGGGATCAGGCGCTCGACAACGTCAGCCAAACACTCAGTATTGGGAACGGTTTCAGGGGGCAGGCTTGCGTAACGAGGGTCATTATTTTGGGCGAACTCGCTGTGGGGATCGATAGGTGGGGGTGGGATGTCAAAAGAACGTCGCCACAACATGAACTGGTCCTCACCGAACTCTGCGAGCGTCTGAGCTTTGTCTTTACCCTGTAACGCGCCGTAGTGACGTTCGTTGAGTCGCCAGTTGCGAATAACAGGAATCCACAACCGCTCACAGGAGTTAAGAGCAATCTGGGAAGTCTTGATTGCGCGCTTAAGCAGTGAAGTAATTACGACATCAGGGAGCAAACCAGACTCGGCAATGAGTTCGCCACCTTTTTGCGCTTCGCCTCGACCCTTATCGTTAAGGTCAACGTCAACCCATCCGGTGAAGAGATTCTTCGCATTCCATTCGGATTCGCCGTGGCGCAAGAGGATTAACGTGTAGGTGGTTTCACTCATGTGCGTATCCTGCCCGATCAGGGTTTTTGCGCGGCCAGATGGGCGAATGCTTCAAGGTTCGCGGTTGATTCACCGCGGCTGATTCGCCAATCCCATTCTTTTCGGATCGCGGTCGCAAATCCAAGTTCAAGAATCGTGTTGAAAGCGCCGTCAGAGTACTCCCAGATGCACCCGATCAGTCGATCCAGTTCGGTTTCGTCGAGGGATGCAAGCGGGACTCGCCCGGCCAGATATATGTCACCATGACTGTCAATTGCAAAGCAGACCCCGTACATCTTCAGATTGCGTTCGAGGATCCACCGGTACACGGCCTCATGGTTTTCATCTGGGTTTCGAGCGACAAAGGCATTGACGGTGAGAGCGGTTGTTCCAACGGAGAGCGAGCACGTGGTGCTGAGCTTGTGTGATCCGGGAATGGTGACCACGAAAATGTTCCCGGATTTGTTGTAGACAAGTTCTGAGTTGATAAGGAATTTTTCGATCTGGTTAAGGATTGGTTCGTTAGCAGCGTCTGTCATGATCGTGCTCGAGATTTGTTTAAAGCCAATTCATAAGAGTTGATAAGCCCTGACGTCGTATTTTCCCAGCCAAATGCCGCCGCATGCATTCGAGAACCCGCACTGAGTTCAGCGCGAAGGGTTGGATTCATGAGAAGTTGATTAAGCACGTGGGAAAAGGCAATGGGATTGTGGCCTTGAATCAGCCGACCACTGACACCGTCAGCAACAGCTGTCTTTAGACCCCCAACAGCCGAGGCTACGACAGGAGTCCCGCACGCTTGGGATTCAATCGCAACTAGGCCAAATGATTCCGAGTAGGAGGGCACCACCGTGAGGTCTGCCGCGCGGTACCAAGTGACCAATTCCTCTCGACTACTTGGCGGTTCGAAACGAATCAGGTCAAGAAGACCTAAGTCGCTCGCGAGGTCGCGCAGGGCCTCCGGGTGATCAGCACCTGTGCCGGAGACCCCGCCACAAATTACGACCAACAGTGAACTGCGCAGTTCAGGCCGCATGGAGATGAGTTCAGCCGCAGCTCTCATCAAGATATCAGGGGCTTTGAGAGGTTGGATCCGTCCGACAAATAACAGCATGCTTGCATCGAGTGGGATTCCTAGTTTCTTGCGAGCCTTCGTTTGGGAACCTGGTGAAAATAGTTCCAAATCCACACCCGGATTCACTACATCAATTTTGCGGGGGTCTGCTTGATAAAACTTGGTGAGTTCCTGTGCTTCGAGTTCGGTATTTGCAACGAGACGTTGAGCTACGTCAACAACTTGCTGTTCACCGATCAGTCGCATTTCCGGTTCGGCTTTGTCACCGGCTGCAAGTTCGAGGTTTTTAACTTTCCCCATGGTGTGCATGGTGTGAACAAGTGGAACGCGCCAGCGCTCGGATGCGAGCCAACCGACCTGGCCAGAGAGCCAATAGTGAGAGTGAATCAAGTCGTAGTAGCCCTCGGCTTTGGATGCTTCGGTGCGAAGGACTCCTGCTGTCACGGCACATAGCTGTCCGGGGAGGTCGTTTTTGAGCAGACCCTCGAATGGCCCCGCGGTTATATGCACGACCTTTACCCCCGGTACAAGGTCAACTGTGGGGGCTAGGTGTGATGTTGTAGCGCGGGTGAAAATATCGATCTCAATCCCGCTCTGAGCCAAACGTTTTGCGGTCTCCACAATGTAGACATTCATGCCACCTGCGTCGCCAGTACCTGGTTGGTCAAGTGGCGAGGTATGGATTGAGAGCAGTGCTATGCGCATGTAGGCGAACTTAGTTGGTCAAGGAGACGGCGACATACGGTTCGCCCGTGACAATTGTGACCACGCGCTTAGACACCGATACCGCGTGATCCGCGTACCGTTCATAGAACCGTGAGAGCAGGGTTACGTCAATGGCTTCTTCAACCCCATACTTCCAGGTGGGTGAGAGCACAATGGTGAAAAGTTCACGGTGAAGACGGTCCATTTCCTCGTCGTGACGAGCAATATCGGCACATAAACTGACATCTTTGGTTGCAATTACTGATCCGGTCTTGGAAACAATTGCTTCGGCCAAACCACCCATTTCGGCGAATGTTCCGCGAACGGATTGGGGAGCCGCAACTTTAGGGTGGCGCATCCGGGCCTGCTTGGCAACGTGTTCGGCGAGATCACCCATGCGCTCAAGGGAGCTGGAAATCCGCATTGCACCAAGAAGGACCCGAAGGTCTGTGGCTACTGGAGCTTGAAGTGCAATTAGTTCAAAGCAGCGCTCGTCGATGCTGGCGGTGAGAATGTCTACTTTGGCGTCGAAGTCAATAACGGCTTCGGCGAGCTGAAGATCTGCGTCAAGCAATGCTTGGGTTGCCCTGTTCATAGCAGAACCTACGAGTCGAGTGACTTCGACTAAGTCTGCGTTGATGTTTTCAACCTGCTCGTAATACGCCTCGCGCATGTCGGCCTCTTTCCCTCTTGTTGCCCTTAGCCTACGCCCATAATTTCGATGCGCGAGCACGGTAAGTGAATGGCAAGCAAATGCTGGGTAAATTCCAGGTGCAGTTAGTGAAACCTTGTCCAAACTTTCACGTGTCTGGCCACTTTTTGAGAAGTGCTGTCCACCTAAACCCGTATGGTTACGCTCGTGGCATTACGAAGAAGAGGCGAGCTTGACGGTGAGAGCCCCCGCTCGGCCGCTATTTACCCGGCCGTCTCCGAAGAAATCGTGCGAATCCTTTCAATTATTCCCTCGGCATCACTGGTTGTGGCGCCGGACGGAACGGTATTGCGGGCCAGCTCCCGCGCGCTCACGCTCGGAATTGTGAATCGCAGTTCGGTTGCGGTTCCCGATATTGCTGAAATTGTGATGAAGGTCGCGAATGACGGATCACCGCGCGAGCAGGTGCTTCGCGTACGCCGTCCACCATTGGGTCGCGAATTACTTGAAGTGAAGGTGCGGATCGCGCCCTTAAACTCTGGTGCAATATTGGTACTGATTGACGACTTGGCAGAGGAGCGCCGAGTCGATGCAGTGCGCCGTGATTTTGTTGCCAACGTTAGCCATGAATTGAAAACTCCTGTTGGCGCCCTGTCGCTGCTTGCCGAGGCGGTATTAAGTGCAGCTGACGACAAGGAACAGGTTGAGCACTTCGCTGAAAAAATGCAGGCTGAGGCAAAGCGTTTGGGCAACTTAATTCAAGACGTAATTGATCTCTCCCGATTGCAAAGTGACGACCCGATGAATCGAGCGGAATTAGTTGAAACCGATCAACTAATTAATCGAGCGATCGAAGAAGTAAGAACACTCGCCGGAGGACTTGGCGTCGAGATCATTCGCGGTGGCCCCGAAGAGTCCGTCATTTTGGGAGACCGGGGGCAACTCCTCACCGCACTTCGCAACCTGCTGACAAACGCGATCAGTTACTCAGCCGCAAACACCAGCGTGTCGGTGACTGCCCGTGAGATTGAGGGGATCGTGGAAATCTCGGTTAAAGATGCCGGCATTGGAATCCCGTCACATGACTTGGACCGAATCTTTGAACGCTTCTACCGGATTGATCCAGCGCGTTCACGTGGCACAGGTGGAACCGGTCTTGGATTAGCCATTGTTAAACATGTGTGTCAAAACCACGGAGGTGAAGTAATCGTGTGGTCTGAAGTGGGGACAGGTTCAACATTCACACTTCGATTGCCTTCGTATGACCCAATGCTTGAAGGCAATCGTGCCAGCAGTGAGTTCACCGTTGAACCGCTAACGATTGTGAAGGGTGCAAAGTCTTGACGCGCGTACTGATTGTCGAAGACGAGGATTCTTTTTCCGACGCATTGTCTTTCATGTTGCGGCGCGAAGGATATGAAGTGTTCATTGCAGCTGACGGCAATACTGCAATTACCGAGTTCGACAAGCACGGCCCGGATCTGGTGCTTTTAGATTTGATGTTACCTGGAATCTCCGGTACGGAGGTCTGCCGAATAATTCGTGGGAAATCAACCGTCCCCATCATCATGTTGACAGCCAAAGACGGGGAAGTTGACAAAGTCGTAGGGCTTGAACTAGGTGCTGACGATTACGTAACCAAACCATTTTCATCTCGTGAACTTCTTGCCAGGGTTCGTGCCGTACTGCGACGACATGGCGAGCCTGAGGAATTATTGCCGCCAACAGTCGAGTCGGGTTCTGTTCGAATTGACATTGAACGACATGTTGTGTCCGTTCGGGGAGAGCACATCACCATGCCGCTCAAGGAATTTGACCTCCTCGAATTTCTGGTACGAAATTCAGGCCGAGTGTTGACACGAAACCAGCTCATTGATCGAGTATGGGGCGCTGACTACGTAGGAGATACCAAAACACTTGACGTGCATATCAAGCGGCTACGAGCGAAAATTGAGATTGACCCCTCTAACCCCGTTCATATTCATACCGTTCGCGGATTGGGATATAAATTCGATATTTAGTTTGGTAGCCTCCGGTTCGTGATTTCACCGTGAGGGTTCAAACGTGGTAGGCCTTGGCACGATCATTAACGTTGCGGCCATAGTAATTGGCTCACTCATCGGTGTCGGTCTAGGTCACAGACTTCCCGAGCGCACCCGAGCGGTAGTGACCGATTCCCTTGGCATGTTGGTGCTGGTGATCGCCGCACTCAATATTGCTGCATTGCGTGATCAAGATTGGATAAACGAAGTTGGTGGATCTGCCACCCTTTTGATCGTTCTAGGTTCGCTCATAATTGGTGGGATCATTGGATCATTTCTTCGAATTGAATCGCGACTTGAGTCAGTCGGTGGGTGGCTTCAAGGGAAGTTTTCACGCGGTGAAGGTTCTGCCGGTCGCGCGAGATTCATTGAAGGATTCGTCGACGCAAGTTTGATTTTTTGTATTGGCCCGCTTGCGATCCTGGGTGCACTCTCGGACGGGCTTGGGACTGGAATTGATCAGTTGGCTCTTAAAGCTTCCCTCGATGGTTTCGCTTCAATTGCATTTGCGGCATCTCTGGGGTGGGGAGTTATGGCGTCAGCGATTTCTGTTGGAATCGTTCAGGGGTTGTTCACGGTTGTTGCCGTATTCGCGGGACCGTTTCTCTCCAGCGCCATGATCGCTTCTGTCACTGCAACCGGAGGCGTTTTGTTAGTCGGGGTTGGCTTGCGCGTTATGCGCATAAAATCGGTGGCTGTTGGCGACATGTTGCCGGCCCTGATCGTTGCTCCGATTTTGACCGCGATCGTCGCGGCCTACATTAATTAATGCGTCGGACTTATGGCTTGATGTCGGCGTAAATGCCCGTTGGTGGAACCACCATGATGTCGGTTCCTGTGATGCCGGCATTTGCAAACTGAAGTCCAATCGGGACATATGAACTGATGGGAGCATTCAGGCCAGCCAGGTTCACAAAGTGAATTGCATCCCATGCAAATGAGATCGACTCACCGGGAGCGATTTCAACTGAACCTGAAGTGATTTCTGCGGGTTGTTCTGCAAGGACCGCAGCAATCAACGTATCTGACGTTGTCCCTTGGTTCGTGATTCTCATGAGAACGGTGGCGTTGCCGGCCTCGTCTTGGACGACCGTTGTGTTGTCGACCACCATCTCACCCGCCTTCATGGGGTTTCCATTGCCGGAAGGCTGGGTTGATTGCACGTTGGTCGCGGCGTTTTTCCCGTTCCAGCATCCGGTGAGGCCAAGGCTGACAAAGGTCAGGCCTGCCGCAGCAACGGCTGCGAAACGGATGCGGTGTGGGCGGGAATTCACTGAAGATCGAATCACTGTCGCAGGATACAAGGATCGACTCGGGGAAGGTCATTCGCTCTACGAATTTCCTCATTCTCTCATAGCCCCAGCGGTGGCAGTTACTGCCGAACCTGAAACCGGCCACCGTGGTAAAGTTGGCGTCTCTGAAAGGGGCCCATCCATATGGCTTTTGAAGTCGGCGAGACAGTTGTGTACCCCCATCATGGGGCCGCACTCATTGAAGCGGTTGAAATGCGCAAGATTAAGGGCGAGGATCGCGAGTATCTCGTACTTCGTGTGGCCCAGGGAGATCTCACCGTTCGAGTTCCGTCCGACAACGTTGACTTGGTTGGTGTTCGAGACGTTGTAGACGCCGAAGGACTTGATCGAGTTTTCAGTGTTCTTCGCCAGCCTTATACCGAAGAGCCCACCAACTGGAGCCGTCGTTACAAGGCGAACTTGGAAAAACTGTCCTCCGGTGACGTGATTAAGGTCGCTGAAGTAGTTCGCGATCTGTGGCGCCGCGAGCAGGACCGCGGACTCTCCGCGGGTGAAAAGCGTATGTTGGCAAAAGCCCGCCAGATTCTGGTAAGTGAACTCGCACTCGCTGAAAAGACAAATGAAGTCAAGGCTGAAGAAATTCTCGACGAGGTATTAGCTTCCTAAGTCGCTGCTTCCTGGGAAAGTTGGGAATGTGAATCGCACCGCGGCACTTGTGCCGGCTGCCGGTCGTGGGGAACGATTGGGTCCGGGGGAACCAAAAGCTTTGCGTGAAATTTCCGGTGTCCCTATCCTGATCTATGCAGTGAGTGCTTTAGCGTCCACCCAAAGCATTGATCTCGTAGTTGTTGCGGCTCCACAAAGTGACGTCGATTCAGTCTCCGCGCTTATGGCTCAACAAAGTTTTGCCGAGAAAGTCAGCGTTGTTGCTGGCGGTGACACCAGACAAGAATCTGTGGCACGAGCCCTTATAGCTTTACCCGAAGACGTCGACGTTGTGTTGGTGCACGACGCGGCCAGGCCGCTTGTACCCGTAGAGCTGGTCACCGCGGTTGTTGCTTCTGTGCGTGCCGGTAACCCTGCTGTTGTGCCGGGAATTACTGTCACCGACACGATCAAGGAAGTCAACGACAAGGGTGAAGTACTTGCAACGATTGATCGCACTTCGCTTCGAGCGATTCAAACTCCACAAGGTTTTGACCGCCGACTTCTGCAACGGGCCCACGCGCAACTTGAGGAATCCCAGGGTGTTTTCACCGACGATGCCGGACTATTAGAGGCCATGGGAATCACGGTTAAAGTAGTTGAAGGCCATGTGGAAGCAATGAAGATCACGAGACCATTTGATCTCGCGATCGCTGAAACAATCATTGCGAAGAGAAGGGCAAGCGGTGTCATCACCTAGCCAACCAACGGCCAAACTCCCATTTGTTGGGATCGGCACCGATGTGCACGCATTTGCACCAAATCGACCACTCTGGATCGCGGGTTTGCTGTGGCCCAGCGAACCAGGACTAGACGGCCACTCTGACGCCGACGTTGCCTCCCACGCACTCTGCGATGCATTGCTTTCAGCGGCAGGCCTGGGTGACCTTGGTGCTGTATTTGGAACTGGGGACCCTCAGTGGGCCGACGCATCTGGCGTCAGCTTGCTCTCCCACGTAGCCAAGCTAGTGCGAGAAAATCACTTCACAATCATCAATGCCTCGGTCCAGGTGATTGGGAACTCACCCAAGGTGGGAAGCCGCCGGCAGGAAGCCCAAGACGTGCTCAGTGCGGCAATTGGCGCACCCGTTCGGGTCTCAGGAACGACCACAGACGGGTTGGGTCTCACCGGCCGTGGTGAGGGAATTGCAGCGATCTCAGTCGCCAGTGTCATCGGAAAATAAGCGTTTATAGTCTTTCCTTCTCTCACTAGTAATGTTGCACCCGTGACTTTACGGATCTATGACACCTCTGCTCGAAGCGTTCGGGACTTTATTCCCATTGAGAGTGGGCAGGTCGGTATATATCTGTGTGGTGCCACAGTTCAGGCGCCACCGCATGTGGGTCATATTCGTAGTGGTGTCGCATTTGATGTGATTCGTCGCTGGCTAACGGCTTCGGGCTACAACGTAACGTTTGTGCGCAATGTGACGGACATAGACGACAAAATCATCCATAACGCTGGCCACGACGACGTCCCCTATTGGGTTGTCGCTTTCAAAAATGAGCGGGCTTTCACGGCGGCCTATGAAGCGCTGGGTTGCCTAGCACCCACAGCCGAGCCTCGAGCAACGGGTCACATTCCTGAAATGATCGACATGATGCAAGAGATCATTGACGCGGGCCACGGCTATGCCCAAAACGGTGACGTGTATTTCGACGTTCGATCAGATTTAACGTATGGCTCCCTGAGCGGGCAGAAGATTGACGACATGCTCGCTGCCAATGACGCGGTGGCACAAGGAAAGCGTGATCCACGCGACTTTGCTATGTGGAAAGCGGCGAAACCCGAAGAACCACATTGGGACACACCCTGGGGACCTGGCCGCCCCGGTTGGCATATTGAGTGCTCTGCCATGGCGCGGAAATATTTGGGCATGAGTTTTGACATTCACGGTGGTGGAATTGATTTGATTTTCCCGCACCATGAAAACGAAATCGCTCAGTCCAAAGCGGCTGGTGACGGTTTTGCACACTACTGGATGCATAACGCATGGGTCACCACTGCAGGTGAAAAAATGAGCAAGTCTCTGGGGAATTCACTCTTGGTCAGTGAGGTTCTCACTCGCATTGAGCCACTTCACTTGCGCTACTACCTTGCCGGTTCGCACTATCGCTCAATGTTGGAGTTCTCCGATGCCGCCGTTCAAGAAGCAGGTGTTGGCTTCGAACGGATCCGTGGGTTTATTACCCGCGCAATGGAAAGCCTCGGTATCTCCGAAGTCGAGATTGACTCACATGCTCGGGCGGCGAAATTTGATGCTGAAATGAATGACGACTTCGGTGTCCCCAATGCAATTGCCGTGATTCATGAGGTAGTGCGGGATGCAAACTCCAAAATGGCTTCTGGTGATTCAGATGCAGTTCAAACAGCATTGGTGTCGGTGGTCAGCATGCTTGAAGTGCTCGGCATGAACCCACTTGACGCTCACTGGAAACAGGAGAGCGCCGGCAACCAAGAGGTAATTGCGCAATTGGTTCAGGTCGCGATTGACCAGCGCTCTGAAGCGCGCGCACGTAAAGACTTTGAAGCAGCCGATTCAATTCGTGACGAACTTGATCGGATTGGGATTGCCCTCGAAGACACAAAAGAGGGTGTGCGCTTTAGCATTCGCGCCCCGCAATCAAAGGATGCAAACTGATGGCTGGTAATTCCCAACGCAAAGGCGCAATGCGCAACCCTGGTTCCAAAAAGGGCGCCAGCGTCGGCTCGGGTGGAAACCGCAAGGACAAACTCGGTGGCCGTGGTCCAACACCTAAAGCTGTTGATCGCCCGCACCACCCCAAAGCAAAGCAAAAGAAGGCAGCCGAACGGCGTGCTGCCGTATCACCGACCGGAAGTGGTGGGCGCAGGGTTGAGCGCACGAAGGCTCGGGTAGCAAGCCTGCTCATGGGCCGCAACTCCGTTGTTGAGGCATTGCGCGCGAAGGTGCCAGCTAATGCCCTTTACGTTCAGTCAAAGGCTGACACGGACGACCGCTTCCGTGAATCTTTGAAGACCGCGTTATCGCTGGGAATTCCCCTCATGGAGGTACCCCGAGCGGAGTTGGATCGCATGACCGATGGCGGTGTCCACCAAGGGCTCGTGCTCACCGTCCCTGAATATAAGTATGAAGACCTCAAGGCAATTGAAACTTCACGTTGCATTATTGCGTGCGACGGACTGACCGATCCGCGCAACCTTGGCGCGATCTCTCGTTCGGCAGCGGCATTCGGTGCCGAGGCCATCATTCTTCCTGAACGTCGTAGCGTCGGTGTCACGGCAACTGCGTGGAAGTCTTCAGCCGGTGCGCTTTCCCGCGTGAAGGTCGCTCAGGTTGTTAACCTGAACAGGTCGTTGGTCTCACTGCAAAAGTCCGGCTTCACCGTGATTGGTCTTGCCGCTGAAGGCGCAACACCGCTACAAGACATCAAGGCTGACACATGGCGTGACAAGGTTGTGATTGTTATTGGTGCTGAGGGCGCTGGCTTATCACGACTCGTGAAGGAGAACTGTGACTGGCTGGTCAACATCCCGATGGCCAAGGGTAATGAGTCACTCAACGCTTCCGTTGCTGCATCAATTGTCTTGCAAGACATGTTCCGGGCCCGCAACTAACCCCACACCCACCCCACAAGGCCGACTTTCCCAGTTCCTGGGAAAGTCGGACAAATTCGTTATTTCATACCGAATTTTTGTCCGACTCATCCAGATTTAGGTCAAGGCATCCGGGGATAACCCAGCTTTTGGTTCAGGGTGAGCAAGGTTTTGTTTCGCACCAAACCAGGATGAGTCGGACATTTTGGTGGGTAGCGGAGCGCTTTTTGTCTGACTTTCCCAGGAACTGGGAAAGTCAGACAGGTGGTGGGTTTTAATCGGGGATTAGGATTCGGAGTTCGGCAGTTGCATCACTAGGTGTACCGCTTCGCGAACCAAGGACGGCCTTTTCTTCGGGCTTGCGTGCCAAAACGTTCGACATGTAGTCGAGCACTACCTCGGTGAAGGGAACGCTGTGACCAGCGTCCTCGGACATGAACCACCGGTGCTCCAAAACTTCGTGGAAGACTTCAGCCGGTTCCAGTCGACCTCGAAGCTCAAGGGGAATCGATTCCCGAACCAACTCGAAACGGTGACTGACCCAACGGTGGGCAGCCATTTCTTCGTCTTCACGGCCATAACCAAGTTTGATTCGATAGGAGTCAAGATCGTTGAGCAGTCTGCGAGCCTGATTTTCTCCGACATCAAGTCCGGTGAGCCGGATCAACCGACGAGAGTGATGGCCTGCGTCAACCACTTTGGGTGACACCCGAATTTGATCGCCCGATTCGGTTGCGTCAACTTGGAGTTCTGCGACGTCAAAACCAAGTTCGTTGAGTTTACGAATCTGTTTCTCAAGGGAGTGGCGATTCTCTCGAGTGAACTCAACGGGTTTAGTGATCGTGTCCCAGAGTGCGTCGTAGCGGATCCGCAATCCAACACCCGTCACAATCGGGTCTATTCCCTCTTGCAGTCTTCCGCCGGCAGCAAGGTCCATAAGTTCACCGGCGACATTGGTTGTAGCTGTCTCTAAGTCGTATTCACGTTGACCGTTGGAGAGTGTTGGGTGAAGTTCCCCGGTTTCTGCGTCGACGAGGTAAGCGGCAAAAGATCCAGCATCGCGCAGAAATAAAGTGTTAGAGAGTGACACGTCATTCCAAGAAAAACCAATGAGATGTAATTGCACCAATAGGAGTGCGAGAGCGTCGAGCAGCCGGTCCGCTGTTTCTTCCCTCAGACTTGAAGAGAAGAGCGCTCGATACGGGAGCGAAAACGGCAAGTGTTTGGTGATCAGTGCGCAAGGGAGGGCTTCTCCGTGGAGATCAGAACGATCACTCACGGTGCCAACGGGTTCGACGCAGGGAACAGCGCGGCGCTGGAGCTCACCAAGGAGGTTGTATTCACGTTCAACGAGCTCATATTCGGCTTCTTTGATCGCGTACACAATTCCGTTGAGCCGAACAAACCGAACAATATGACGTGAGATTCCGCGTGGCAGGGCGACAACAAGATCCTCTGGCCATTCTTCTAGGGGTGTGTCCCAGGGAAGAAAGGCAAGATCGGGCTCTTGCGCTGTCCCAACCATGCGCATAAAAAAGTCCTAAGTGTTATTCGTCTTCGTGCTTGTGCGGGTGGTGCTTGGCGTCTTCTTCGTGGCGGGCCTCGTCTTGTGACATTCCCTCATGGCTTTTTTCCTGTTGTTCTTCTGGTTCATTCGACATAGTTGAACCTTACTGCCGGGACAACGGGAAGGGTTATTCCCGATCGATGGTCGGGTGGCCCGCGTCTAACCCGGTGATAAACGCATTCGCGGCGACTTGTTGCTCGAAGCAGGCATGTTCCGACTCGACACAGCAGCCCATGGTGAAGGCTTACGCTCATCACCGTGCTTTCACGGTAGTGCCAACCTAGACGGGCAACTAAGTTGGAAAATGATGCGTTGTGAGCACCCACGGGACCTTCTAGTGGGCAAATTGTCAAGGAGTGCGGTGGCCAAGTGACTGACGAAACGCAGAAAACTCCAGGAAGCGGTTCTGAATCTAGTCCTCCACCAGATGACGACTGGGGTTTCTTGGCTAGCCGCAAAGAACAAGCTCAGCCCGTTGAAAAACCTGTGAAGCGAGCTGCCGGGGAGTTTCGTGGCGAGATGGCCGGGGGAGCGAGCCTAAAACGTCGCGCTTGGCCAATGGCCCTCTCACTTGCGCTGGTGTCCGTTGCGGGTTTCCTCACCGAAGCTGTGGGGGCAACTCAAATAGTTTCCTTGGCAGGTCCGACAGTGCTCTTCATTGTGTATCCACTTGGTGGAGTTGGCCTATTGCTTTTTGCACTACTCCAGTTCAAATTTATTGACGCGCACGCCCGCCTGAAAGTAATTCGAATCTCAATGCTGCTGTACGCGGTGGCATTCATCCTGGCCCTTGTCTTGTTAGGTGCTGGGACCGCGCAAGTGGTGGCCACCTCCGTGATTTATTTGCTGGGTGACCAGATGAACTTCTTGATCCCACTTCTGATTTGGAGCCTCGCAGGTGACATGTTCAATGTCGCAGAGGGACGCAAGATCTTTGGGTGGATTGTCGCATTCACCTACGGCGGTCAGATTTTAGGCTTGGTCATTGCGACCTTTAGCCCACCGATCTTAGACGCGATTGATGTGCCGTTGCCGGCACTGTTGGTAATCGACCCGGTGATTTGCTTGGCAATTGGAATTTGGTTACCCATGATGCTGCGAGGGTCGAGTGCCGCTCTCGGCGGTGGTAAAGCAGAGTCCCTTAAACAGGCCGTTGGTGGCGCTTTTGAATTCATAAACGGAGTGCCGGTCTGGAGAACATTCCTCTTCGGTTCAATCATCACATTTGCCGGTGGCATGATCGTATTTTTGGCTTTCCTCGTGGGGCAAGAAGAAGTTATTGGTAACGACGCGGGACAACTTCAGATGTTCTTCGGGGGAGTGATGCTGGGATCCCTCATCATCTGCCTCCTACTTCAGTTCCTTGTTGCAGAGAAAATTCAAGAAAAAATTGGCATCCCGGGCGCACTCATGATCCTCCCCATTTCCACCGTCTTAGGCGGGGTGCTACTCGTTTTCGGAATCCTTGCTCAGTCTTTGCCCTTGTTGGCAATTGGTCTAGCTGCTTGGTTTATCCCACGCTGGAGTTTGGACGAGAATGCGCGTCGGGGTGCGTTGGCACTCGTCCCTGATGAACGACGCGCACGCGTTTCTTTCTTAGTTGATCTTGCTCCAATTTCAATCGGACTTCTGATAGCTGGCCCATTGGCGGCACTTGCTCTCGCCGTGGGACAAGCGTGGGCGATTCCCGCAGTCGGGGTGCTTATTTCAATTATTGCGATTCCATTTGCCATCAAAGTACGACGCGGCTGGGAGGAGAGCCTTCTCAATTGGAGATTGCGACGGCGCAAGAGGAATAGATCCTCGTTCATTGACCTGATAGACGAATCGGATTAAGGAGACCACAATGTCGCAAAGTGAAGTGCCAGATGAAATTTCGACAGGCAAGAAGGCATATCGCTTTGCCTTGCGCTGGAAATTACTAGTGGCCTTCGCGGGGGCATTCACATTGGTATTTGCTGGAATCGCGGTTTGGATTTTGTTGTATTCAGTCGGTTCAGCGGAAACGCGGCTCGTCAATCAGCTCAGCACAACCACTTCCGGTGGCTCTGCAACCATCAATGCGCAGACTTTTGAAGACTTAATTACCACGGTACCTCAAGTGATTGACCCGGACTCAGCTACGGGTTTGGGGTATCCCGATAGCCCGTTGTATCTGGCTTCGACGCAGACTCTTATGGATATCCATAAGACTGTTTCTGAATCACAGCCTTACACGTATTACAAGGATGCGAAAGATGGCAATTTGTACTTTGCGGCTTCGTACGGATACCTCGCGGACCCACAATTTGGGGTGGAATTTGGGGTCCCCGTTGGTGAGGTAGTCGACGAAGCGACATATGAAATTATGGAAGCGGGTCTGACGCAACTTACCAACGCTCCCGCTTATACCGACCCTTATGGAGATTGGATTTCAGCTTACGCCCCGATTCTCAATGCACAGGGTGAAAGCGTTGGGGGTCTGGGAATCGACTATCCACTGGCCTATGTAGATGAAGTTCGCAGCGATGTGATTCGAACCGTTGTGCCAGTGTTGTTGGTCACCTACCTTTTCCTGCTCGGAGTCGTACTGCTGATCTCCGTTCGTATTGTCGGGCCGTTGAAACGCCTCACTGGGGCATCACGTCGCATGGCAGATGGTGAATATGACATTGATTTATCCAGCATTGGCGATTCTCGCTTGCAAGACGAAATCTCTGATTTGGCGAAATCTTTCCAAGACATGGCGATCAAGGTCGCGGCTCGTGAGAAAAGCTTGAAAACTGAAGTGCAGCGAATGAAAATTGAAATTGATCACAAACGCCGTGAGGAATCGGTTCGTGAGATCACCGACAACGACGACTTTGCCGGGTTGGCGGAGCGAGCCAGAATTTTACGCGAGCGCATGAAGGGATAGGGCCATGGAATCCAAACTCGTGGGAGTCCAGTCCATTCCAATTGATCCGACTTGGCAGATTGAATTAGTCGACCTTTTTGATCCAGTTCACAGTCGAGCAGAGAGGGAATCACTTTTTGCGCAGGTCTCCCAAGTGCACTCAAAGCATTTTGAGTCATACGGATTCGTTTTAGATCAGTGGAGAGTGTTACTCGAGGGCTCCGGATTTCCTGACCAAGTGATTAAGTATGTCTGGGTTGCCTTCCGTGATGGTCAAGCCTGCGGAGAATTTGTAATTGACATTAACCTCAACCGTGAAACCATTCTTGTGCATTTTGTTGCAATGGACAAGGAAGTTAGGCGTAGTCTTCCCGAACTGTGGCTTAAGGAACTAATTGGACTCCTGGTGAATTTTTCTCAGGAAGAGGCTCGGGTCCGAGGCGTTGAATTACGTGCAGTCATGGCGGAAAGTTACGACGAATACATCTGGAAATGGGATCAGTTGGGTCACATTGCGCTTCCCATTGGCTACCAAGAACCCGCATTTGGTGCCCAATGGCGTGAACATGGAAGCGAACCGGACTTCCATGACATCACAGCAACCGTTCTTGTGTTAACAGATTCGAAAGAAGAAGATTACGAGTGGGAACAATTACGGCCTATCAAGGCACAGAGAGCAACCAACGCTGTAAGGGCATTCTTACTCGACGCTTATGACCTACCGCCAGAAAATCGCGTGGTAGCTCGAATTCTGGAACAAAGCTTGAATTCAGAAATTGTATGAAGTCCCACGTGGGAAATGCCGCTGCCTGATTGCGCTAGCATTCACGAATGCCGCGAGCCCTCGTTACAGGTCCCACCTCTGGAATTGGCAAAGAATTCACACGAACTTTGGCAGGTCAAGGACACGATCTTGTCCTGGTCAGTCGTGATCAAGTCCGACTAGATGAGTTGTCGCAGGAACTCCAAAACGAGTTTGGTGTTGACGTTCGTACAATCAGTGCTGATCTGACCAACCGATCAGACATCACTGCCATTGCAGAGGTCATTCGCAACGATAGTTTCGATGTCCTTGTGAACAATGCTGGATTTGGAGTTAAAGGCGCTTTCCTGGACACCAACGTGGATCAAGAGCAGGCAATGCTGGACATCTTGATTACGGCAGTAATGCAACTAAGCCACGCAGCGCTTCCGGGCATGGTAAATCGTGGGCGAGGTTACATATTCAATGTCAGTAGTGTCGCAGGGTGGATAACCGGCGGAACCTATTCGGCGGCAAAGGCATGGGTAACTGTTTTCACCGAAGGGTTGGGTGTTGAACTCGCAGGAACGGGCGTTAGGCCAATTGCTGTCTGCCCCGGTTTTACCCACACAGAGTTCCATGAGCGTGCCGGCATGGACATGGACTCAGTGTCAGACTGGATGTGGCTCGACGTGGATCAAGTTGTTAGCCAAGCAATGCGAGATGCCAAATCTGGCAAAATAATCAGTGTCGCCGGACCCCAATACAAAGCACTTACCTCGCTGTTGCGCGTATTGCCAAGGCCGTTGGTTCGAAGGGCCTCGGGTGCACGGCAAACATCTTCTCGTTTCGCTCGAGGAGACCTCTAGTCCAAGGCGCGTATCGGCAGATCTCCAATTTGCAGTGGACCTATTTGCAGTGGGTTCCTAATCGGTTTCACCCCACCACCGTTGCGCCTCGAGCGTCAATCAACAATCGGAATTATTGGGCTCGTTTTGCTTTCCACTGCTGTTGTGGGAGCCCTGGCAAGTGACTCCTGAGCAGACGTTTTTTCCTGCGCCGGGAAGAAAATGGGCCCCCTTGCGGATTCGAACCGCAGACTTCCTCATTACAAGTGAGGCACTCTGGCCAGCTGAGTTAAGGGGGCGTGAGGCTGTCATAACTTAGCGCAAGGCTTTTCCCCTGTTGCCGCCGGCGTGAGAGACTCGAGGATTTTGCTTGAAGGACGTGATTTCACAAGGAAGCCCGACCCTTCTTGGGCCGGGCTTCCTATGTGAAATGCAGTGATGTCAAATCACCTAATATTGATGCACGTTAGCTAATAGAACCGCCGGTGCCTTCAAGCCACATATTGACCGTGTCTTTGTTGGCGTCGATCCACTTCTGAGCGGCTTCGTCGGGGGTCATGCCGCCTTCAATGTCGGCTGCGACCGCGTTCTGGTCCGCGTTCGTCCACGTGAAGTTTTTAACCAACGTGGCGAAAGGTGATCCGGAGTCCAACAACGTTGTGGTTGCTAGTTTCATGAGCGGAGTTTCGGGGTAGTCCGTCAGGCCGCTTGCCTCCTCGGGGCTTGCCCAGTCACTGGCCGGGAAGTTGACGCGAGCCAGTGGAACCTGAGCCAGGAAGTTCTGTGGCTCATAGAAGTAACCCAGGGCGGCTGTCTTATTCTCTGATGCTTGGGTAAACAGCTCGATAAGGGCAGCTTCTGAACCAGTGGAAACCACCTGGAAATTTAGATCATTGGCTTCAATGAGTTTTTCACCAATCGTGGTGTATCCGGGAGGCCCTTCATACCAGGCACCTTTGTCGCCGGTTTCTGGGCTTGTAAAGAGATCCGCATACTTGTTGAGGTTTGTACCGTCGGTGATGTCCGGGTATTCGTCGGCCATCCACTGGGGAACGAACATTCCGATCAAGCCGATGTTGCCGTTTGTGCCAACTTCCTGAATAGCGCCCCGATCAATCCACTCCTGCCAGCGACCGCCGCCCCAGTCTTCAATGATGAGGTCGATTGATCCAGCTTCCATGGCATCGTAGGAAACGGCAGCTTCTTCGAGCTGAGTTTGCTCAATTGTGCAACCGAGAGCCTCGCGGGCTACGTCAGTGACAACCTGCGCAGAGGCGGTGTAACCAACCCAACCGTGCATGGCAACTGCCCAATCGCCGCAATCGGCCACAGTCTCTGTGGACTCTGTGGTTTCTTCGGTTGCACTGGTTTCTTCACTTGTCGCAGTTTCCGGTGCGGCTTCCTCGTTGACACTGTCGCCACAACCAGCGAGCACTAGGCCGGTAACGGCCAATAATGACACTGCAGCTATAGGCGTTTTGAGGTTTCTCCTCATGTGGTTCACCCTTCTGTAGGTATCAGCCGCCCACGTTGGGTGGCCGAAATTGCTAACTTCGTTTCGAACTGGCGTGCGCTATCCGATCCATCACGATTCCAAGAATAACGATGGCTAAACCCGCGGCCAGTCCTTTTCCTTGGAGTTCAGGTTTTGATGCGCCTTGGAGGACTAGGTATCCCAGACCTCCTGCGCCAACAAGACCACCAATGACAACCACTGCTAACACGAAGATTAAACCTTGATTCATGCCAAGAAGTAGGGACTTTCGTGATGCTGGAAGTTGCACTTTCATAACAACTTGCGAGGTACTTGACCCGGACGAGATTGCGGACTCCACCATTTCCTTGGGAACACCGCGAACACCGTCCGCGATAATTCGAACGACAATCGGTGAGGCGTAGAACACCCCGCATACGATTGCCGCGAATCGGGTTGGACCGAAAAGGGCCAATACTGGGACGAGATACACGAAGGCGGGCAGTGTTTGTCCGGCGTCGAGGAAGGGCTTGAGGACTTGCTCAACCTTAGAACTCCTCCCTGCCGCGACACCAAGAATGACACCGATCAGCATGACGATCGAGGTCGCGATGAGGACCTGTGTCAACGTGATCATGGTGTCGTTCCACAATCCGATCCAGACAATGAGTAGGAGCAACACGGCGGACAGGATTGCTACCGATCGCCCACCAATAATGGCCGCTAAGAGTGAAATCATGATGATCGTGAGATACCAGGGCGCGTCTGCGAGCAAGTATTCAATGGGGTTGAGAATATTGAGCGTAAAGACTTCATTGAAACTCGTGGTCAGGAAATAGAACGTGGTGGTGAACCATTCGGTGAAGGAGTCAACCCATCCACCAATCTCGTCACGGAAATCCAAAGAGGCGGGGAAGACCGCGGCCCATAATTGCTGACGAGAGAGCATGATCGCCAGCACGGTTACTATTCCCGCGACAGCGAGAGAAACCCGGCGATAGAGCAGCGCTTGACCGGTTGGTGGGATTTGATCGCTGCGCACCACTGCGGCCGTTGTAGAGCGATCGAGCATGATTGCAAGCAGGACGACTGCCAGACCCGCAGTCACACCGTCGCCGATATTGCGAATGGATAGTGCTCGAATAACGGGTTCACCCAGACCGGGTGCTCCAATCAGAGCGGCAATTACCACGAATGATAGTGCGGCCAAGGTCGTTTGGTTGACACCCAAAATAATGGTTCGCTTGGCCATGGGTAGCTGAACTTTGCGGAGTTTTTGCCAGCGGGTGGACCCCATGGAGTCGGCCGCCTCGAGTGGTCCTTTTTGTAGGTTGCGAATTGCGTAGGCGGTGATCCGGATTCCAATCGGAATGCTGTAAATCATGGTCGCGATTGTTGAAGCGGCAACCCCGATAAGAAAGACCAATGCTAATGGCGCGAGGTAGACCAAGGTGGGAGTGATCTGGGCAAGGTCCAGAATGGGCCGAAGGAAAGACATCACTCGGTCGTTGAGCCCAGCCCAGACACCGAGCGGCATCGCGATTGCCAGGGAGAGGAACACTGCTCCCATGGTGAGTGCGAGGGTGTCCATGGCATAGGTCCACATGCCAAGAACTCCGCAACTGAAAACCAAGGCCATGGCGACAAGTGCCATGCGCCAATTGGACGTCGCAAAAACAATCAGGCCGATAATGGCCAACACACCCAGCCAGCCGATGATCGGGATCACTGCACCAGGGGCGGGGTCTGAAATAACCGAGCGAATCGCATCGATGAAAATCTCTATCGCCTGGCGGAACGGATTCAGAACATAAACAAAGATTGGGTTCTCAGCGCGCGCTCCCCGGATACCCGAGGCCACTTCGCCGAGGAACTCGGTCGTTGGTGTGTCCTGTGAGTTACCAAGATCAAGAGTATGAACGCCTTTAAGAAATCGAGCCAAGGCAAACCACACAACGATCAAGCCAACAATAGCGACCCACTTGCGGCGAAGGATTTCAGGAACATGTTCCTCGGCCCAAACCTTCATCCCTTAAGTTCCTCGTCAACGTCCTCGGCGAAAACGGTCAAAAGTTCTTCGCGGCCGACATACCCGATGATTTGGCCGTTCTTAATCACGCCGATGGGATCAGGCTCACTCATGATTCGGTGCATCACGCTTCGAACAATGACGTCGTATGGCAAGGGGGAAGCCTCGCTCGCGACATGTGCCCCGAGTGGCTTGGCAATATCCGCGAGCCGAAGAATGTGCGCCTTGGGAATGTCGTTCGTAAAGTCGGCAACGTAGCTGTCGGCGGGGTGCAGGACTAGCTCGGTGGGAGTTCCCACCTGCACCATGACGCCGTCGCGCATGATCGCAATCCGATCGCCGATCCGCATTGCTTCTGCAAGGTCATGGGTAATGAAAACCATGGTGGTTTTCAGATCCTGGTGGAGTCGCACAATTTCATTTTGCATATCGCGTCTGATCAGCGGGTCAAGGGCGCTAAAAGGTTCGTCTAAGAACATGACCTCTGGGTTTACCGCCAGGGCTCGAGCCAGACCGACCCGCTGTTGCATTCCACCGGAAAGCTGCTCGGGGTAATGATTGGCGTACCCGGTAAGCCCCACGAGTTCAATGACTTCGTTTGCGCGGGCGTGTCGTTTTTCCTTCTTGGCGCCGTTGACTTCAAGCGAGTAGGCAATATTGTCAATAATCGTCCGGTGCGGGAGCAGACCAAAGTGTTGGAAGACCATGGAAAATTTGGTTCGCCGCAGTTCGCGCAGACGACTCTTTGATGCCTGTAAAACATTTTCACCTTCAATGAAAACTTCTCCCGCTGTCGGCTCGATCAAACGAGTCAAACATCGCACAAGTGTTGACTTACCCGAACCGGAAAGACCCATGACGACAAAGACTTCACCGTCGGCAACATCAAAGGAAACATCGTTAACGGCCGCGACACATCCGGTCTGCTCCAATAGTTCGGGTCTACTTAATTGTGCCTTTGGTGTGCCAATAATGGAATTGGGATTAGGTCCAAAGACCTTCCATAGATTGCGAACAGAAATCGCTGGATCAGATGAACTGACGCTCGCAATGCTGCTGTTGCTCTCGCTGCTTTGCGTCGAGATGGTCATAAGCGCTCCCTATTCACGATGATTTACCCAC
>FUWD012844629.1_pt1 | contig 76124 bp, 73 predicted proteins | sample 1063281 | NCBI WGS metagenome assembly FUWD01 (sample SAMEA79048168, study PRJEB19326) | metagenome | biome: marine | reverse complement strand
GACCGTCCGGGCCGTCACCAAAAAGAGCGCGAAGCTGACTGGAGAGGAGCTCCGAGGCGCTATCGCCACCCTCAAGCAAGAGCTTGTGCGTGGAGACGAGGCAACCGATCTGTTTGCGACGGAGCGTTCGGCAGGGGCGGTCGAGGGAATCGTTGGCAATGTCATGCAGTCGTTTTCCGGAAAATCGGTCTATGCCTCGATCGAGGAGAAGGCCGCGCACCTTCTGTATTTCATGGTGAAGAATCATCCGTTCGTTGACGGCAACAAACGTTCCGGAGCGTTCGCATTCGTCTGGTTTCTTCGTCGGTCGGGCGTTAAGGGGAGCGAAAATATAAATCCCGCGAGCCTTACCGCACTCACGCTTCTCATTGCGGAAAGCGATCCGAAGAAAAAGGATCAGATGGTCGCGCTGGTCACGCGGATGTTGTAACGCTCTCCGATCCGTGAAGGAATCGGAATTTTTGATGTAAAACCGTATGAATGAGATCATCTGTCCGCACTGTAAGAAGGCCTTCAAGATAGACGATGCCGGGTTTGCCGATATCCTCAAGCAGGTCCGCGACGAGGAGTTCGATCGGGACCTGAAGGAGCGGGAGCGGATGTTCGCCCAGGAGAAAGAGAACGCCGTCAGGCTTGCCGAGGCCACCCTCGCGAACCGGTTGCAACGGGATTTGGCGAAGAAGGAATCCGAGCTGGTGGAAATCAGGGCGGACAAGGACCGGGAGATGGCCGAGCATGATGCCGAGATGGAATCGGAACTGTCGAAGATGCGATCGAGGCTTGCGAACGCGGAGCTGGAACGGCGGCTTGCGGTCACCGAGGCGGTCAACGCGATCGAGAAGGAGCGCGACGGGCTTGCCGGCGAGCTGAAGACCAAGGATGCCGAAAAGCAGTTGTCCGAGACGGCGTTGCGGGAAAAATATGCCACCGAACTGAAGACCAAGGACGACATCATCCGGATGAAGGACGAGGAGATCGCCCTTCGCAAGGACATGAAGCTCCGGTTGTCGACGAAGATGGTCGGCGAGACGCTCGAACAGCACTGCGAGACCGAATTCAACCGGCTCCGCGCGACCGGGTTTCAGAACGCTTATTTCGAGAAGGACAACGACTCGAAGACTGGCAGTAAAGGCGATTATATCTATCGCGAGACCGATGAGGCGGGGAACGAGATCGTTTCCATCATGTTCGAGATGAAGAACGAAAGCGACGGGACCGCCACGAAGCACCGGAACGAGGACTTCCTACGGGAGCTCGACCGGGACCGCATGGAGAAGAAATGCGAGTATGCCGTTCTCGTGACGCTTTTGGAGGCCGAGAACGAGCTCTATAACGCCGGTATTGTGGACGTGTCCCACCGGCATCCGAAGATGTATGTCGTCCGGCCGCAGTTTTTCATCCCCATGATCACCCTGCTGCGAAACGCGGCCATGAACTCCCTGCGGTACAAGGCCGAGCTTGCTTTGGTACGGAATCAGAACGTCGACATCACCCGCTTCGAGGAGAACATGAACGCGTTCAAGGAGGGCTTCGCCAAAAATTACGATCTGGCGAGCCGCAAGTTCAAGACGGCCATCGAGGAGATCGACAAGACGATAGACCACCTGCAGAAGACCAAGGACGCTCTTCTTTCGTCCGAGAACAATCTCCGTCTGGCCAACAACAAGGCGGAAGACCTGACGATCAAGAAGCTGACGCGCGGCAATCCGACGATGACAGCCAGATTCGAGTCGCTTGCCGGTGCGGACGAAGGTGCAGGGTAGGCCCGGACGGGGGGTGATCCGTTCTTCATGCGGCTCACTATGTTTGGACTCGTGAACGGCGAGCGGTGCGGGTTCGGGGTCGTGCGGGAGTCGTGAGATGGCCGGGCCGCCGGTTTCGGGAATGACGGTTTTCCATCTCGGGATGCATGTGGCAGGGACGGCGTGGGATCGTGTGCGATGTCAGGCTTCGGCGGCCGATGTACCGGCAACGAAGCCGGTGGTCCAGCAGAGCTGGAGACTGTATCCGCCGGAAGGGCGGTCGATGTCGAGGATATCCCCGACAAGATAGAAGTTCGGATAGAGCCGCGACCGCATGTGCCTGAAATCGACCTCATTGAGCGAGACGCCTCCGCTGGTCACGATGGCCTTGTCCTCTCCGAGCAGACCGTCCACGGTCATCGGGAGGCCTTTCAGGGCGTGTGCGAGTGCGAGACGCTCTTCCCGTTTCACGCTGTGGACCGGTTTATCGGGATCGATACCTGCGATCGGGAGTATCGCGGGTATCGAAAGCGGGGGAAGGAGTCCATCGAGCGCGTTTCTCAGCAATTTGTTCTTCTGTCCGTCAAATAACGCCTGGATTTGCTTGTCCATATCGCCGATATCGGAATGCGGAAAGAGATCGACCGAAAGGATCACCTCGCCGTTTCGGAGGAGGTCGCCGATCTCGCGACTCATATTGAGTACGAGCGGACCGCTCAGTCCGAAGTGCGTGAACAGAAGCTTCCCTTCCCTGGCGGCGAATTTGGCGCCGTGTCGCATGACCGTCAGTTTTGCTTCGGGAAAACTGAGGCCGGAAAGCGAACGGACCCACGATTCGCGTATACGGATTGGGACCAGGGCGGGGCGCGGTTCGACAACCGTGTGTCCGATCCGTTCCAGCCACGTGAACCCGTCTCCGGTGGAGCCCGTTTCGGGGTGTGACTTTCCTCCCGTGGCGAGTATGTACGAGTCCGCCTGCAGAAGGTTTCCGTTCTTGAGCCGTATGCCGGATATGACTTTTTCGGCCGTCTCGATTCCGGACACCTCCGTATCCGGCGATACGGTCACGCCTCCCTGACGCATGTAGCGCGACAACGCGCCGGATACGGAGTGGGCATCGTCGCTTGTCGGAAACACCCGCCCGCTCGCTTCGATTTTCGTCGGTACGCCGTGCGCCGCGAAGAAATCCATCGTGTCTTTCACACCGAATCGGGAGAGCGGGGAATACAGGAATTTCGCGGCATCCCCGAACTTCCCCAGGAAGATATGCGGATCGGATTCCGCGTTGGTGATGTTGGATCGGCCTCCTCCGGAGATGAGGAGTTTCTTTCCGAGGGAATCGTTTTTTTCCAGCAACAAGACATGCGCGCCGCACTCCGCCGCGCGTCCGGCCGCCATCATGCCGGCTGGCCCTCCTCCGATGACGATGATGTCGTGTGTCCGCATAGGAGATGAAGGTGATGATCCTATCTACGATAGAACGGAACGCGATATTTATCAACGGTCCGTCCGGGCGCGGATGCGGCATGTCGCTTCAAAAGCGGTCGGTTTTTTGGTATCATCGGGGTATGATATCGAAACTGTCCGTACAGGATAAGGATTCGGGGATGCGGATACCGACCCTCCCGTTGGTCATAGGTTTTTTGGTCGTCGCCGTGGCGTCCCTTGTCGCGTTGGTTCGGTTTGGGGATCTTGAGCGGTTCGTGTCGACGGCCGGGCAGGCCGAACCGTGGTGGATCCTGGTCGCACTCGGGTTGCAGATCCTGACCTATGCCGCCACGGGGGAAGTGTGGAATGTCGCCACGCGCATGGCGGGGCATCCGCTCCGTCCGGCTCTCCTTTCGCGATTGGCACTCGAGCGGCATACGGTCGATCAATGCGTTCCGAGCGCGGGTGTCGCGGGACATGTGGGTACCCTGCAGGCATTGCGGCATTTCGGGGTTCCGACTCCCGTGGCGATGGAGGCCGTGCTCGTGGATCTTGTTTCACACTATGTCGCCTATTCCGTAGCTGCGATTGCGGCGTTTTCCCTGTTTTCATCCCGTCGCGACACGCCTCCGGCCGTTGCGCTTACGCTCGGCGTGTTCGTTGCGATCGCGATCGTCGTCCTGACGGTCGCCGTGCTGTTCCTCCGGAACCGCGACCTGATCCGGCGCCTGCCGAAGCGGATGTCCGGTTGGCGATGGGTTTCCAGACTGACTGGAGCCGTATCCCGTATTTCCGCCGATCGGGTGCTGGATGTCCGGGTGGTGCTGGAATCGTCATTGTTCCAGCTCGCCGTCTTTTTACTCGACGCGGCGACGCTCTGGGCAACCCTCCGGTCCGTCGGTGTCCATTTGTCGTTCCCGCTCGTTTTTATGGCGTTCGTCATCGCGCTCATCGCGGGGACTGTATCCTTCATACCCGGAGGGATCGGGATATTCGAGGCCGGATCGGTGGCGATACTGCTCGGTTCGGGCGCCCCGCTCGAGGGGGCGATCGCGGGAATCTTCCTATTCCGCGGACTGAGCCTGTGGCTTCCGCTTGTTCCGGGATTGATGGTGACGCATCGGGATCTCGTGTCGACGGCATCCGGAGAAGGTTTCCGGACGCCCCGGAAAGGGAATGATAATGGTGGTTGAAGTTTTTCGGACTTTTCCATAGAATGGATACGGAGTTGTAACAAGGTAAAGAAGAGAAGACCTATGGCTGAGAAATTTTTTGACCCGGTCCGGTCGGCGGTCGAAGCACAACCGGTCGAAGCGCCTGAACCATCAGGATACGATTTCGGTCACAACAAGGAAGAGAGCGCTGCTACCGATGCGCATATCGCGTTTCCGGGATCTCCGGAGGATGAAAAGATGTTCAAGGAACGAGAGTCGAAGGAGCGGATCGAGCGGGAAAAGATGGACCGAGGGGCGGCGTGTTTCGAAGACGATCTCTGCCGATGATCCGATGCGGACGGGAGGAGCAATCCTCCCGTTTTTTTATCTTGAAAAAAGTCCGGAAACATGCTATGCTCGGGGTGTCGCGAACCGGCAAACGCTTTCCGACCCCATGGAAACCGACTGCTTTTTCGCGAGTCTTTCTCAGGTTCTTTCACACTCTAACACCTTGCCGATCATGATACGATTCCATTCCGAACGATGGCTGTTGTCCCGGCGGGGCCTCTATTGCCTCTATCGGGACGAGGAGACGAATGAAAGGAAAAAGACCTTTCACATACCGTTCGACGCTTCCGCGGCGCGATGGGCGATCGACGATCCCACACTGATTCCCCTTGAGCGGGGTTGGGGTCTTTTTCGCGACGACTCAGGCTCCCTTCTGGCCACGGAGACGCAGGGCGTTCCGGACACGGTCTGGCTGTTCCTGACGAAGCCCATACGCGCGAGGGTGGTATTCCTTGACGGGGCTACGATTATCGAGGTCATCGGCATATCCGGGAGGAAGGATTTTTCCATCCATCCGGACAAGCATCTCGGACTCGACCTCGTCGAGAAGGGGAGCGAGGATGTCGAACTGATCGTCGCGCTTCCGCCGGGAGGACACGTGGTCTGGTTGTGCGGATCGGAAGTAATCCATTTCGGCTTCGACGGAAGAAGATTCCTGGAGAGGGTCCTTTCGACCGCTTCTCTGCGATGATGCCGGTCATCCGTTATCCGCCATTCGGCCCGTTTTCCAAAAGGATTTCGGGCCTTTTTTTGTATGTCGGTATTGACAAAACGAATGAAAAGGTGTAGAGTATTTCAATCATCTTCCCATGATGATTGGTGACGGGCAAGATGATGCCGATCTTTTACAGTCATTTCATACGACCGTTCCGGACAGCGTATCGGACGACTCCCTTTTGGGAGGTTTCCGGCACGCTGTCCGATGTTCGGAGAGTATGAAAAAATATATGCGGTAACCTCAAAAAACAAAAGAACAAAAGAATGAACTATTTAAAGTCGTATTCCCTTTCTGCCAGGTGGTCGTATGAACCGGACTCGCTGGAGGAATTTGTCCTCCGAAATGATGCTGGAGAAAAATTTCATTCCATTCCGGTAGATCCGACCGTCCCATATCGGGACGAGAAGTCTCCCTTCCGTGATTTCTCGTTCAGTAAGACGGGAGGGATTGTTCCTGCCACTGACGAGCCGATCGAGGACACCTGTCTCTGCTTTTTCTATATCAGGGGGAGCGCCCATTTCCATGGGAACGCGGATGCGAAAATCGTTTCCATCGTCAAGGTTCCGAAGCCTGGCGAAGAATCCCGTATCGTGAAAAAGATCGGGGAAAGCTACACCGTCAGGGGATGCGATGTCGGTGTGGTCGTAACACTCAAGACTTACGGGACCTTTTTCATCTTTGAGAATGGGAATGGGTCGAGTCTGAATTGTACCTTCAAGGACGGTATGCTCAGCATCAATGGGGAGTGCTGATTACACTCCCGAAATCGAAAACATGCCGCCCTTCTTCCGAAAACGGGGAGAGGGCGGCTTTTTTGTGCTATAATAGACTGGTACACGCATTATTCCTCATGATTCACGGCTATGGCTCTCATGGTAAGCGTCTCGGGTATCCGGGGCATCGTCGGGGAAGACCTCACTCCTTCGAATCTCGTCGCGTACGCGGCTGCGTTCGCCTCCTGGGCGCGGAAGAACCATGTCGGAGAAGGGAATCCGAAGATCGTCATCGGTCGGGATACGCGTCCGTCCGGCGATATGATTTCCTCGCTCGTCGCACGGACGCTCGTGCTTTCCGGAGCCGACGTGACCGATCTCGGCATCGCCACGACGCCGACGGTGGAACTTGCCGTCACGGAGGCCGGGGCGGATGCGGGCATCATCGTGACCGCCTCGCATAATCCGATACAGTGGAACGCGCTCAAGCTCCTGAACCGGCTCGGGGAATTCCTGGATGCGGACGAGCTTGCCGATTTTCTTTCGATCGCGGAATCGGAATCGTTCACGCCGGCGGCATGGGACGGAATCGGCAGCATCACCGACGATCGGACGGCCGACGAGATGCATGTCGGAAAGATTCTCGCGCTTCCGCTCGTCGATACGGAGTCGATAGCGAGGCAGGGCTTCCGCGTACTCGTCGATGCCGTCGAGGGTGCCGGCTCGAAGATCATCCCCGAACTCTGCGGAAGGCTCGGCATCGATGATGTCGAACGCCTGGCCTGCGGGGGGACGGGTGTATTCCCGCGGAATCCCGAACCGATCATCGATAATCTCTCGGAAACGATCGCGAAGGTGAAAGAGTCTGGCTGTGATTTCGGCATCATCGTGGACCCGGACGTGGACCGGCTCGCGCTCGTGTGCGAGGACGGCACGCTCTTCGGCGAGGAATATACCCTCGTCGCCTGTGCCGATTTCTATCTGAAAAACAATCCCGGGACGGTCGTGAACAACCTCTCGAGCAGCCGAGCCCTTCGCGACGTGGCCGAGCGATACGGACAGAAATGCGTGAGTGCCAAAGTCGGCGAGGCGAATGTCGTCTCGGTGATGAAGGAAGAGCGGGCGACGATCGGTGGGGAGGGGAACGGGGGGATCATCCTGCCTGCACTTCACTACGGTCGCGATGCGCTCGTCGGGGTGGCACTGTTCGTGCAGGCGTTCGCACGGTGGCGCGACGGACTTTCGGAAGGAGAGGAGCGGACTCTTTCCGTGTTCCGGAAAACTTTTCCAGCATATTTCATGGCCAAGAAGAAACTCGAGGTGGCGATTCCGAAGGAACGGCTGTCGGAACTGTTCGTGCGGATCGCGTCGGCGCATGCCGATGCGGTCGTCGATATGCGCGACGGACTCAAACTTGATTTTCCCGAATACTGGGTGCACCTGCGTGCCTCGAACACCGAGCCGATCATGCGCATCTATACCGAAGCGAAGACCGCGGGGGAGGCGGATCGGGTCGCGGAGGCCTTCATGGAAGAGATTGGCCGACTCGTCGTCTGACGGATGGCGGAATATGAAAACGGGATCGCTGGAAAAAGGCGGTCCCGTTTTTTTGTCCGATGACGAATCAACGGGACCGTTCCCGTTCGAGCGCTTCGACGTATCGGTCGGAAATCGCATCCCAATGGAAGTGTTCGCCGACGAACGCCTTGGCGCGGATTCCTTCCGAAGCAAGTGCCTGTCGGTCGTCATGGAGACGGGTTATCTCTCGGACGAACGCGTCGGAATCTTCCGGCGGGAGGAGTCGGCCGTTTTCGCCGTCTTTGACGGCTTCGGACAATCCCTCGAGGTCGGAGGCAAGGACGGGGAGGCCGCAGGCGTTCGCCTCGATGACGTTTATCCCGAACCCTTCCATCGTGCCTTGGACGGGAATGTTCGGCGAGACGGCCAGGTCGGAGGCGTTGAGCAGCGTGAGGATGTCCTTTCGCGGAAGGTTCGTGAGCAGGCGGACCTTGTGTCCGAGCCCGAGTTCGCGTACGGCACGTTCGCAGGACGGAAAATAATCATCGTCGCCGGCAGTGTTCTTCGCGACGACCGACCCGGCCGCGACGAACAGGATATCGTCCGGAAGTTTCGGGACAACCTTGCGGATGAACCATTCGACGCCCTTGTGCTTCACGAAGCGCCCGATGCGGAGAATGACAAACCGTCCGTCTGTGTCCGTGCCGACAAGACGGTCGAGGCCGGGACGATTCCGCTTTTCGACGAGTTCCGACGGGTCGATGCCGTTGCCGAGGACGGTAATCCGTTCCGGATCTATGCCGGCGGCCACCGCTTCGTTCTTCGTGTGCGTGCTGACGGCGAAGATCCGGTCGATGCGCCTGAGAGAGGGGATGTTGACGGCACGATAGATCCGGGAGAGGATTCCCGGCTTCGTCCCGAAGGTGAGATCGAGCCCGTGCACCACGCACGCGGTCTTCTTGCGCGGATGAACAAACCCGACAAGGGCCGCGAGCGGGGCGAGTACGCCGTCGCCGACGACGAGGACGTCGTTTCGGTACATCGAAAGACATGACCGGACGAGGGCGTACGGAAGAAAGGACGGGAGCGCCCTTTTGCCGCCTTCGTTCGCGATGAGCGTGAGATCGGTCTTTTTCCCGAGCCAGAGCGACAGGTCGCGGTTCTGGTTCTCGATGCCGCCAATGACGGGCGGATAGGCGCGGGAGACGAAGAGAACGTTCATATCAGCTCTTCTTGTAGCGTTCCTTTTTCATCGCGTAGGTCTGTTCCTCGATGAGCGTCCGGTTCGATTTGATCATGTCCGCGATGAACGCGAAGATGAGGAGCTGTGTCCCGATGATGAAGGCGATGCTGCCGAGGATGAGGTAGTTGAGGAACGGGGTTATCTTGAGGCCGCTCGAAAGGTATCGGAAGAGGAATCCGGCGAATCCGGCGATACCGACCAACAGGAGCGCAAGCCCGGGAGCGCCGAAGAATTTCATCGGACGGACGTCTCGGACGGCCTTGAGGATGAGCTTCGCGCTGTTCTTCACGTAGGTGAAGACGCTCTTTACGACGCGGGATTTCCGCTCGGCGAAATAGGTGACCTCGACGGGCACCCAGCGGACCTTGAGGTTCTTGCCGAGCGCGTCGATGATGACCTCCTGCGTGTAGGTGAAGGCGCCGGGGAGATTGAGCCGAAGGAGCGCCTCGCGGTCGTAGGCGCGGAATCCGCAGGTGAGGTCCTTGATATTCGCGTTCATGAAGGCTCCGATGGTCTTGGCAGCGAGGCGGTTCAAGGCGTCTTTCACGAAGGGGATGTTTTTCGCCCTGAGGTGATCGAAACGGTCCGCACTGACGATCTCCGATTCTCCGGAGAGGATCGGATCGATGAGCTTCTGGATGTCCTTGGGCTCGAACTGTCCGTCGGCGTCGATGTTCACCATGATGTCCGCGCCGTTCTCCAGCGCGAACTCGACCGCCGTGCGGAAGGTCTTGCCGATGCCGCGGTTCGTGGGGTGTGTCCGGACGAGCGTGACCCCGGCACCGCGGGCTGCCTTACCGGTGCCGTCTTTCGATCCGTCGTCGACGACCTGGACGATCACCTCGTCCACGCCCGAAAAGGACGAGGGGATGCGGGCGATGGTTTCCCCGATCTTTTCTTCCTCGTTGTAGGCGGGGATGTTTACGATGAGCCGCATAGCGTTTGCGTGGTTAGGATGTTTCCGATAGGTCCCTATCGTTTTCTGACGATCGCCCGCGGGTCGATGCAGTCTCCGATGGAACAGTGTGTGAGCGCGCCGTCGGTTCCTTTTCGGACGAGGGTTTCGCGGCAGTCGGAGACGGCCGTGCCGCATATCTCCGCGCGTTCGGTCCAGTAGTCCCAGTTCGGTTCGTACCCGAAATACGGAAGCGCGAACGACGCTACCGTGACGATACCGACGATCCAGATGATGAGGCGGAGAAGTGAAAACATGGCGGTCGCTTATCGTCCGATACCCTTGTAGGTGATGCCGGCGGCGGTCATGGCGGCGCCGTCGAAGGCGTTCTGTCCGTCGATGAGGACCTTGATGCCGTGCTTCACGAGCAGTTCCGGCGTGATCGATTCCAGGAATTCACGATGACCGGTCGCAAGGACGAGCGCCTCGGACCGCTCCAGGATCTCTTCGAGCGTCTTGGTCGTGGAAAGGCGGAGCACATGCGGATCGAAGGTCGCCGTGTCGGCGCCGTGCTTGCCGAGTTCGCGGATAATCTCTTCGGCAGGGGATTCCCGCAGGTCGTCGATATTCGGTTTGTAGGCGAGCCCGAGGACGCCGACCTTGGTCCCGTTGAGCGGCATCCGGATCGAGTTCAGTCCGTCCTGGAGCAGTTCGACCGTATAGGCGGGCATGGAATTGTTGATCTCGCGGGCGATCTTGAGGAAACGGTGATCGAAGCCGGACTGCTTGGCCCGTTCGATGAGGTAGTACGGGTCGACCGGGATACAGTGGCCGCCGACGCCGCAGGAGGGATAATGTGCCATGAAAGCGAACGGCTTGGTCGCCGCGCCCTTGATGACGTCTTTCACGTCGATGCCGAGCTGGTCGAAGGATTTCGCGAGCTCGTTGACGAACGCGATGTTGATGTCGCGGAAGGAATTTTCCACGATCTTGACCGCTTCCGCCTCACGGATGGACTTCATCGGACGGATTTCGCCGTCGACGATGCTTCGGTAGAAGGCGAGCGCGCGCGCGAGTCCCTCGTCGCCGGTCGAGCCGACGACACGCGGGATGTTTTTTACCGACCATTTCTTGTCTCCCGGATTGATGCGCTCCGGGCAGTGCGCGAGGTGGATGTCCGTTCCGACCGAAAATCCGGCCTCCTCGAGGATCGGCTTGACGACCTCTTCGGATACGCCCGGATTGACCGTCGATTCGAGGACAAGGAGCGCCCCTTTTTTCGCATGTTTCGCGACCATGTCCGTGGCGCCGCGGACCGGACGAAGGTCGGGGTAGTGCATGTCGTCGACCGGCGTCGGCACGCAGATCAGTATGATATCGGCCGAGGCGATGACAGACGGATTGGTCGTCGCCTTGAAGGGATACTTCGGGATTTCTTCGGAGAGTCCGGCGTCTTCGATGGGCGATTTGCCATCGTTGATGAGGGCCACTTTCCCGGCGTCAAGGTCGACACCCGAGACGGTATACCCGCGCTCGACGGCGCGGACGGCGATCGGCAGGCCGACGTATCCGAGTCCGATGACGCAGACCGATGTGTCCGTTCCGGTGATCGTATTCGTTTTCTCGCTCATACGGTTTCATTATTCATTAGGGAGCATGGGGGAATTATATCGAAACGCGGATGAAAAATCAATCATGCGCGGATCGGACACCGTTCTCCGTGGTCGACGGGTCCCGTTTCCCCGCCTTCCGTTTCCCATCGAAAAGGGGTATACTGGCTGCATGATTATCGGTATCGACGCCTCATTTCTGCGAAAGCCCGGAACCGGGATCGGGCAGGTGACGGAGCAGACGCTCCGGGTATTGTCGCATCTTCCGGAATCGTCCCTTCACCGGTTCATCCTGTACCTCGAGGAATACGCCGACCTCTCGGCCTTTCCTGGAAATTTCGAGAAACGCGTCTTTCTGCCCCGATGGACGCGGGACGACGTGCCACGTCGAATCCTGTGGGAACGGTCGCTTCCGGATCGGGCGGCCGCGGACGGATGCGATCTCTTCATCAGCCTGTCGCAGTCGGCGGCGGTTTTCGGGGCGGCATCCGGTATCCGGCATCTCATGGTCGTGCACGATATCGTCCCCATGCTCTTTCCCGAGTATCTCGGAAAATTCACGAACCGTATCCATACCGGGCTGATCGCATCGGCCATACCGTCCGCAGATCGGATCCTTGCCGTTTCGGAAACGACGAGACGCGACCTCGGAACGGTGCTCGGCATTCCGGAAGATCGGATCGCTGTGGCGTATCCGGACTGCGCGCCGCGGTTCCGGAAGCCGGTTTCGGATACCGAATCCGACCGTGTCCTCCGAAAGTACGGACTGACCGCCGGGTATATCTATCACGGAGGGGGATTGGAAATCCGAAAAAACACGGGAAGACTGCTTGAGGCATACGCGAAGCTTTTGAGGGAGCGTGACGACTTGCCGCTGCTTGTCGTGACAGGTCGGGTATACAATCGTCGGAATCCGCTCGCGACGGATGTCGAGGGCATCGTCGCCAGGCTCGGTATCGGGGACCGCGTGAAGCTGCTCGGCTTCGTTCCGGAAGAAGATCTGCCCGCACTGTACCGCGGGGCGTCGGTCTTCGTGTTCCCGTCGCTGTACGAGGGATTCGGTATCCCGCTTCTCGAGGCGTTTTCGGTCGGGACCCCGGTTCTGGCCGGAGAGGCTTCCGGATCGGTTCCGGAGATTGCCGGATCGGCGGCGTCGCTCGTTTCGGTCCGCGACGCGGATGCGCTCGCGACCGGACTGGAGCGTCTGCTTGACGACGCGTCGTTCCGTGATACGCTCGTGGCACGCGGCAGGGAGCGCATCCCGAATTTTTCCTGGCACGCGTTTTCGGAGGCACTTTTTTCCGAGTCGGTCGGTCTGGTCGGTCCGATACGGATCGATAGTGAATGATCCGGCTATGACGGAATAAGAAAAAACATGAGATCGCATATGGATATCCGAAAGGCGCTTCCGAACATACCGATGTCACCCGTCGGCAAAACCCTCCTGGCTGCCGGCGTCTTTCTCTCCGTCCTGTTGTCGACCTTTTCGTATGTGGGAATGCTTCCCCTTGGAATGCCTGCTTTTCTCTTCCTGTCCGTGATCATCTTGCTCGCCTCGACCTATCGGCCGGGATGGATGTTCCTCCTGTTGGTTTCCGTTCTCCCGATTGAAATCGTCGGCCTTGCCCCGGCATCGCTCGGCGCGGATATCCGTCCGTATCAGCTCCTGACCGTCGCCATATTCGCCGGTATCGGGATACGTTTCCTGTCGCGGCGTCCGATTCCTTCGCTTCCAAAGCCTCATGTCGGCGATTTCCTGCTGCTTCTCGTCCCGTTCGGTTCCGTGCTTTCTTCCGTGAACGCGTCGGATCCGGGCGGTTCGCTTCATTTCTCTCTCATACTCTTTTCCTTTTTCGCGATATATTGGCTGTTCCGCATCTATGTCCGGTCGTCGGAGGATGCTGCACGGATTTTTCCGTTCGTGCTCGCCACGTCGCTCGTGGTTGCGACCGAAGCAATCGTTCAGAATATCCTGTTCCTTCGCGGGAACGGATCCTTCGAGGTCATGCCCGGTCGTCCGAACGGCCCCTTTTCCGAACCGGATTGGCTCGGGATGTTCCTGGTTCTCTCCGTCTCGGTACTGCTTTCGGCCGGATATGCCGTCGCGTCGCGGTCCGGATCGGTCCGTTCGTTTTTCCGGATGAAGCGGTCGGCGTATCTTGTCATCGGATTCTCCCTCTGTATCACGGCGCTCATCCTCTCGGTGAGTCGGAGCGCATGGATCGGCGTGGCCGTTTCGGGGGTCGCCGCACTCGCGCTGTCGTTTCTGTCCGGACGCCGTCGTGTCACCTTTATGATCCTTCTTTCGGCGGTGGCGGGAAAGGCGATCGCGTTCACGCTCGTCCTCGGCGTCCCGCTGACGGATTTCGACCTGTCCGGCCGCGCGGGAAGCATCGGATCGGGCCTGCAGGGCATCACTGTTTCCTGCGAACGGGAAACGGCGCTTCCGGAACGGATCCGGTCGGTCGACGAACTCGCCCCGTTCGGATGCCGGCATATCGGTCTCGACGAGATCGGTGTTGAGCGCGCCGCCGGACGATTCGTTGCGGAGCTTGACCGCGACGACCCGAACGTTTCTGTTCGGAAGCGTATTTATTTGGGGTCGCTTGCCCTGCTCTCGGAGCATCCGATCCTCGGAACGGGCTGGGGAAGTGTCGCCCGGACGCTCGGGACAGACGAACGGGGGGCCGATCTCAACGCGAGCGATATTTTCCTCGAGGTCTGGCTCGGGAGCGGACTCGTCGGCTTTCTCGGACTCGTCGGATTTCTCGGGCTGCTCGCGTTCCGCGCGTTCCGGGACTTCTTTCGGTTCCGCGGGACTTCGGCATTCTTCCTGATTGTCTCGTTTTCCGGGATCGTCGCGTTCGACCTGTTTAATTCCGGCGTCTTGCTCGGATTCCTATGGGCGATTCTCGGCGTCGCCGGATCGTATCTTTTCAACGAATCCGAATTTTCCGAAACGCTATGAAAACGATCGCCATCGACATCCGTCTCATCGGAAGGAACCGTACCGGAGACGAGGCGGTGTTCCGCAATCTTGTCCGCGGGATGCTTGCCATCGATCGGACGGACCGATACCTTCTCCTGACGGACCGGACGGACGGGGAATCGCGACGCCTGATCTGCGAGGCGGTCGGGGCGGACGGCATGCTTCCCGACAATGCAGAAATCGTCACACTCGCCTCCCCGAACCGGTATGCATGGAATTTTTTCACGGTCCCGATGTTTTTGCTCCGACGGAAGGTCGATATCTTCCATACGCAATATATCCTTCCGGTGTTCGTCCCGAAGCGGACTCGGATCGTGACCCATATCCACGATGTCTCGTTCCGGGCGTTTCCGGAATATGTCGGATGGGCCGACCGCCTGTTCCTGTCCGTGTTCATTCCGGGCACGATGCGTCGGTCGGATCTGATCGTCTCGCCGTCGCGATTCACCAAAAACGAGATCGTCTCCCTGTATGGCGTTCCGGCCGAACGGATCGCCGTCGTGTCGAACGCGGTCGACGGATCGTTCCTTTCCGCACCGACACCGGATGATCTGGTCCGCGCGGCATCGCGGAACGGGTTGCCGGAATCATTCGTCCTTTCCGTCGGTACCATGCAGCCGCGCAAGGACATCCCGACCCTGCTCCGTGCCTTTGCCGGAGTCGGAAAGGAATTTCCCGGGTTGAAGCTTGTCCTGGTCGGCGGACGCGGGGGGAGGCATTATGACGCAACCATCGACGCGGTCATCCGAGAGAACGACCTGTCCGACCGGGTCGTCTTTCCGGGATACGTGCCACAGGAGGACATGTCGGCGCTGTATGCCCTGGCCCGCGTGTTCGTGTTCCCGTCGCGGTATGAGGGGTTCGGCATCCCGCTTCTCGAGGCATTCGCCGCGGGAACGCCGGTCATCGCTTCGGATATCCCGCCCCTTCGGGAGGTCGGCGGCGATGCTCCGATATTTTTCCGCCCCGGAGATATTGCCGTTTTGAGAGAATCGCTCTATACTCTTCTCATCGACGAACAGGCACATGCGCGACGGAAACGGGCCGGGACAGACCGGCTCGGGGAGTATTCCTGGGCCCGGAGCGCCGGGGATATGCTCGCGCAATATGCGGAATTGTCGGAGCGTACCAGGATATAAATCATCGAATCGATCGTTATGACGTGGAATCCGTTCAAAAAGGGGCAGGGTTTTTCGGGACCCGGTACGATACACCGGCATCACCGGATCAGAATCACGGTCATCGCCGTTTCGGCGCTGCTCGTCTTGGTCGGCGGTTTTTTCCTGTGGCGGGCCGGATCCGTCATGGACAGGATTTCCATGGGGAATGGGAACATATTCTCGAATGTCATGAAGTCCCTTCCGGGTGTCCAATCGAAACTTGAGGGGGAGGACGACGGCCGGATCAACATATTGTTGCTCGGGATGCGTGGTGAACATGTCGAGGGAGGCGGGTTGCTTGCGGATACGATCATGGTCCTGTCCGTCCATCCGTCGTCCGGGGAAGAAGGGGACGCCCCGAAGGCGTCGATCGTCTCGATCCCGCGCGATCTGTACGTCACCGTTCCGGGAACATCGGATAAGCAGAAGATAAACGCCGTACATCATTACGGCGAACAGCAGGGTCAGGGGAAGGGGATGGAGGCCATGAAGCAGGCCGTTTCCGAGGTGACTGGGCAACCGATCCAGTACGCGGCGACGATCAACTTCAAGGGATTCGAGGATCTCGTCGATGCCATCGGAGGCGTGACTGTTTCCCTGGATACGCCGTTCATGGAGTCGCTCCAGTTCCATGAGCCGCATGTCTGCGATTCGGTCATTTTCACGGATCCGATGCTGGACGAGCGGGGACGGCAGATGTACGAATGCAAATACAGCACCAAGCCACGGTCGAGCATGCCGTATGCCGTCGCGGACGGGAATACCTATCCTTTCTGCGTGAACAAGCCGGAGGCGACCGTCGGGATCTACAAGATCATGGCCCAGTATCCGATGTGTTACAACACGAACGAGGAATGCGGCGGGGTCTTCGATCTCGGGGTCGGGGATAATCATCTCGACGGCGAGACCGCCCTCTGTTATGCGCGCGCCCGGTACGGCTCGAACGATTTCGAACGGGCGAAGCGGCAACAGGAGGTCATCAAACTGATCAAGGAGAAGGCGCTTTCGCTCGGGACGCTTTCTGATTTCTCGAAAGTGAACGCGCTGTTCGACAGCCTCGGTGACAATGCTCGGACGGATATGGAAGGATGGGAGATGAAGCGGTTCTTCGATCTTTATCAGTCTCTCGGTGACGCGACGATAGCGCAGAAAGTGCTCGATACGACCGAAGAGGGCCTCCTGTATCATCCGGAGACGGAGACGGCGGCCGGATACATCCTGTTGCCGGTCGGCGACACATACGACCGAATCCACGAACTGTTCCGGGGCATCCTCTAACCGCTTCCTTGCTTCCCGCATGCCGAAACCGAAACTTTCCATCGCCGTGAACAGCTATCGGAATCCCGAGTTGCTCCGGCTCTGCCTCGAATCGGTATTCCGTCATCCGGGATCGTCCGATTTCGAGGTGCTCGTCGTCGACAGTGCCACGGAAGAGACGACCAGGCTGGTCATGCAGGATTTTCCGCGGGCACGTTTCTTCCCGAACGAAAGGAACGTCGGGTTCGTGTCGCTTCTGAACCGTTCCATCGCGGAAGCGAAGGGGGAATATTTCCTGCTCATCAATCACGATATCATCCTTACCGAGGGAGCCGTCGATTCCCTGATCCGGTTCATGGAAACCGATTCGGGTATCGGGATGGTCGGGCCGCGACAGGTCAATTTCAACGGCAGTGAGCAGGTTTCCTGCTTCCGGTTTTATCGTCCCTGGACGATTTTCTATCGTCGGACGGTCCTCGGGAAGCTTCCGGCCGGCCAGCGGCATCTCGACTGGTTCCTGATGCGCGACTACGATCGCGCGGCCCCGAAGCCGGTGGATTGGATCATGGGGTCCGCGATGCTGGTCCGCAGGGGCGCCGTCGAGGCGGTCGGGCGCATGGATACCCGTTTTTTCATGTACATGGAAGATGTCGACTGGTGTCGGAGGTTTTGGGAGTCCGGATGGAAGGTTTTTCATGTTCCGACGGTATCCGTCTATCACTATCACGGAAAGGGGAGTGCTAAGGGCGGATTGCTGGCGTCCCTGTTTCTGAACCGGCTGACATGGTACCATATATCGAGTGCCGCGAAATATTTCCTGAAATATCTCGGCAAGCCGCTGCCGAGACACGAATAACCGTATGATCGAAGAATCGGATATCGCCACGACGGAGCCGTCCCGATCGACCGTTTCGGATTCCGAGACGCTTGAACGGAACAATCGACGCCTCGTCCGGCGGGTGCTCGGGACCTTTTTTCTTTCCGTGGCGCTGTTTGTTTCGTACCGGTTCGGCTTCGATCGGGGACGGGCCGAGACGCCCACACCCGACGCGTCAGTCATATCGCCGCAGGAGGTGATCTTTTCGAATACCGCCTCCGAGGACAGGACCATCGACTTTTCGCTGTTCTGGAAGGTATGGAACATCCTCAAGGAAAAATATGTCGATCAGGGGAATCTTGACGCGAAGAAGCTTTTTTACGGTTCGATCAAGGGGATGCTTGCGGCGACCGGCGATCCGTACACGACTTTCTTCGATCCGGAAGAGCAGAAATCTTTCAATGAGGACATGTCCGGACAGTTCGAGGGCATTGGTGCCGAGATGGGAATCCGGGACGGGATCCTGACCATTGTCGCACCGCTTGACGAATCGCCGTCGCAACGGGCCGGTCTCCGGCCGCACGACAAGGTGCTCAAGATCGACGGGGAACCGACGACGGATCTCGGCATCGAGGACGCGGTCGGACGGATCCGCGGCCCGAAGGGTACCGAGGTGAAACTGACCATTTACCGCGACGGCGAGGAGGAGAGTCGCGAGGTGACCGTCGTGCGCGATATCATCAATGTCAAGAGTGTCACGCTCGAGTTTCGCGACGACGGGATCGCGATACTCCGGGTGAGTCGCTTCGGCGATTCGACCGAGGACGAGTTCCGGTCGGCCGTGTCCGAGATCGTCCGGGCCGATGCTTCCGGGCTTCTGCTCGACCTCCGAAGCAATCCCGGAGGGCTGCTCGGAGCGGCGGTGGAAATGGCGAGCCTTATGATTCCCGCCGACCGGACCGTCGTCTGGGAGGAGAACGGGAAAGGGGACCGTCGGGCGGAGAAGACCGTTGGCGGGGATGTCCTTTCCTCCGTGCCGACCGTCGTCCTGATTGACGAGGGCAGCGCGAGCGCTTCGGAGATCCTTGCCGGAGCATTGCGGGAAAACCGTCCGAACGTGACGCTTCTCGGAAAGAAATCGTATGGCAAGGGTTCCGTGCAGGAGCTCATACCGACCGGAAAGGAAACATCCGTGAAGGTGACCGTCGCACGGTGGCTCACGCCGGACGGGAATCAGATCAATGAGAAAGGGATCGGCCCGGATGTGGAAGTCGATATCACCGTCGACGACATCGTTAATGATCGCGATCCGCAGCAGGACAAGGCGATCGAGATCCTGAAATCGGAGTAGTCCTAGCCGCGTTTTGACCTTTCCGCGACGCGGCGGTATGATGAGGGTATAACACGCCTGGAAACATCCGGTATGGAAACGAATTTCACCGACGGGAATTTCGAAGTGGAGGTGCTCAAAAGCGATGTGCCGGTACTGGTCGATTTTTACGCGCCGTGGTGCGGTCCGTGCCAGATGATGCTACCAATCGTCGATGCGCTGTCCGGAGAAGTGTCCGGTGCCCGTGCCGGAAAACTGAATGTCGACGAGAATCCGGATACGGCGGAGGCATATGATGTCCTCTCCATTCCGGCGTTCAGGATTTTCCGTGACGGCAAGGTCGTGAAGGAGCTTTCCGGCATCCAGACAAAAGAAACGCTGAAGGAGGCGCTCGAACAGGCCTGACCGGTACGGTCTGTTCCGACCGTCGCGCGCATAAACGAAACACGAAACCATATGAAGATATTCCGGGAGCGGATCGAATTCGAGACGACGACGCAGATAGAGTTCGTCAATATCACGGATCGGATCGGCGACATCGTGGAGCGGTCTGGCATCCGCGAAGGTCAGGTGACCGTTTTTTCGCCGCATACGACGATGGGGGTCGGTATCAATCACGACGAGCCGCTGCTCTTGCAAGACTTCATGCGGATGCTGTATCGGGCCGCTCCGGTGGACGACCAGTATACGCACGACCTGTTCGAGCTCAAGCGCGGCGCAAAGTCGGATGGACGATCGAACGGTCATTCGCACTGCAAGGCGTTGCTTGTCGGTTCGAGCGAGGCGATCCCAGTCGAACGGGGCCATCTGATGCTGACCGATCTGCAGGCGGTGTTCGCGATCGAGTTCGACGGGTCCCGCCACCGCGATGTCGTCGTTTCGGTGATGGGGGAATAGGTCCGTTCTTCCGTGGTGTCCGACCGAAGTTTCTTTTTTTCACTTCTCTTTTTTATGAGCCGACTCGTCAATACGCTTATCACCGACGGTTACCTCCGGTCCGATGCGCTCGTCGACGCGTTCAGCGAAATCGGCCGAGCGGAGTTCGTGCCGGAAGAATTCATATCCGAGGCGGAAACGAACATCCCCCTTCCGATCGGGAACGGACAGACGATTTCCCAACCGCTTACCGTCGCGGTCATGCTTGAACTGCTCGATCTTTCGGCAGGGCAACGGGTGCTCGATATCGGCAGCGGCTCCGGGTGGACGTCGGCGCTCATGGCGTCCGTCGTCGGTGAGGGCGGTCGGATTGTCGCCGTCGAGCGGATTCCCGAACTGCATGCGTTCGGGCAGCGGAACATCGACAAGTTCGGTTTCGTGCGGGACGGCCGGGTGAAATGCGTGCTGGGCGACGGGGCGCTCGGATATCCCGAAGACGCCCCGTATGACCGTATCCTGGTGTCCGCCTCGGGTGAGGAGATTCCGGACGCGTACAAGCGTCAGCTCAAGATCGGCGGAAAGATGGTCATACCGATCTACAATTCGCTCACCTATGTCGAGAAGCGCGGTGAGGACGATTTCGCCATTGAGCGCTTCCCGGGATTCTCCTTCGTTCCGCTTGTCGACAATTCCTTCTCATCCTGATTCCCGTTTCGCATTATGAAGCATTCAGAACCGGACCACCGTATTGGGACCGTGTCACGAAACGGACTGATTTTTCGGATAGTCCGCGCGACGGGTATTTTTTTTCTCGCCGTCATACTTCTGGTCGGAGCGGCCATCTCCTTTCTTGACCGGACCGTCACCGCTTCCCGGGGCATCCGGACGGAACCGACGATCGTGACCTTCGGGGAACAGGAAGGCGTGACGGAACTTGCCACGACATTGCGAGCCGCTGGAATCATCGGTTCGAAGTACGGATTCATCTACCATGTCCTGAAGGAGGATGTCCGGACGAAACTTCGTGCCGGAAACTATCTGCTGGACGGTACCATGTCCATTCCGGATATCGTCCGGAAGATCGTTCGTGGGGAGACCGTCGAAAAGGGAGTGAAAGTCACCTTTCCGGAAGGACTGACCGCCGAGGAGATGGCAGCCCGCCTCGACACGAACGGCCTACCCGGAGCGGCATTTCTCGAGATGGTCCGGCATCCGGAGCCGTCACTCTCCGCGCGGTACCCGTTTCTTTCGATCGTGCCGGCAGGGTCGACGCTTGAAGGGTTCCTGTTTCCGGATACGTACTTTTTCGATGCCGAAGGGGGTGCGGACGCCGTGATCGGCAAGATGCTCGACGGCTTTGCCGACCGCGTGGCACCGCTGTTGTTGGAGGTGCCGGAGAGCGACCGATACGCGACGCTCGTTCTCGCGAGCGTGCTCGAGACGGAGGTCCGGACGGAGTCGGACCGGCGCACGGTCGCGGACATCTTTCTTCGCAGGATCGATGCGGGTATGCCGCTTCAAAGCGACGCGACGGTCCGCTATGCGCTCGGCGAGACCAAGGTCAAGCATTCTCTCGAGGATATCGCCGTCGCCTCCCCGTACAATACCTACGCGAACAAGGGTCTCCCGCCGGGACCGATCTCGAATCCGGGACTCGTGTCGGTCCGGGCCGCGCTCGATCCGCTTCCGAATCCGTATTGGTTTTTTCTCAACAATCCGGAAACCGGAAAGACCGTGTTCTCGGTAACCTTCGAGGAGCATGTCGCGAACAAGGGGAAGAACGGGCTCTGACCGATCGTGATCCCGGATGGATTAGCAGTCGATGAGCGGGATTGCTAATCTTTTTGTTTTGCGTTATGATGTGTGAGATCTGATTCGTGAAAACGATGCCCTATGGCAAACAAGGATTACTATTCCGTTCTCGGCGTCTCCCGCGACGCGTCCCAAGACGATATAAAGAAAGCCTTCCGGAAACTGGCGCACAAGCACCATCCCGACAAGCAGGGCGGCGACGAAGCCAAGTTCAAGGAAGCGAACGAGGCCTACGGCGTCCTGTCTGATGCGGAAAAAAGGAAGCGCTACGATCAGTTCGGCAGTGCGGACGGACCGTCCGGTTTCGGCGGTTTTTCCGGAAATGGAGGCGGCGGATTCGATTTCAACGATTTCCAGTTCGGTGGTGGAGGCGGCGGATTCGAGGATCTGTTTTCCGACATGTTTTCCGGTGGATTCGGCGGTGCGCGTTCCCGCGGTCCGCGGGCCGGTTCCGACATACAGGTGGACGTGGAGATTCCCTTCATGGAAATGGTCGAGGGGACCGAACGGTCCGTTCGTCTCCGAAAGACGGTCTCCTGTCCCGATTGCGACGGAAGCGGCGGAAAGAGGGGATCGAAAGAGACGACCTGCGACCAGTGTCACGGGTCCGGACAGGTGCGGCAGGAGGTACGGAGCATGCTCGGGACTTTCGCTCAGGTCGTGTCGTGTCCGAAATGTCACGGAAAAGGGAGGCGATACGAGGAGGAATGTCCGACCTGTCGCGGGACGGGCCGTACGATCGGAGAAGAGGAAATCCTCGTCACGATTCCCGCCGGTATCGACGACGGACAGACAATCTCGATGCCCGGAAAGGGTTCTGCCGGAGATTCCGGCGCGCCGTCCGGGGACCTGTTCGTGACCGTCCACGTGATTCCGCATCCGTCGTTCACCCGCCGCGGCGGAAATGTCCTTTCCCATCTTCCGATTTCGTTTCCGCAGGCGGCCCTCGGGGATACCGTTTCCGTCACGACCGCATATGGTCCCGTCCGGATGAAGGTGCCCGCCGGAACCCAGTCGGGCGAGGTCTTCCGCATCAAGGGAAAGGGATTGCGGAGCGTCCGGGGGTTCGGACAGGGTGACCATCTGGTCACGGTCGAAGTCGCGATCCCGAAGCATCTTTCCGGGAAGGAGAGAAAGCTTGTCGAGGAACTCCGGAAGTTGTCGGGGAAGTGACGCAGGCACAAAACCGTCGGAACGAAACCGTCTTCCAATCGGGGGACGGTTTCGTCTTCCTTCCGTCCCGTGCTATACTGTGCCGGTAATCACCGTATCCGACACATATGGAAAACGCAGGACGAAAAGTGCTCGTCATAGACGACGATGCCGACAATCGCATGTTGTTCTCGGAGATCCTCCGTTCCGAAGGGTTTGATGTCAGTGAGGCGACGGACGGTCTCGAGGGTCTGCAGAAGGTGACCGAATCGACACCGGAAGTCATCCTGACTGGTATCATCATGCCGCGGATGGACGGCTTCGGTCTGGTCGAGGCGCTCAAGCGGAACGTGATGACGGCCCACATACCAGTCGTGTTCCTGTCTCACATGGGACGCGAGGAGGACCGGGTCCGGGCACAGGAGCTCGGCGTGAACGATTTTTTCGTGACGACGATGACGCCTCCGCGGGAAATCCTCGGTCGGATCGACGCGTTCTCGTCCCATTCCGCATACCTCGTGGTTCCGAATCCCTACGAACTGGACGCACAGAAGCTTGCTCAGGACCTGAATCTTAACCGGGATTTCTTCTGTTCCGACGGCGGGGAGAAGCTGGCGTTCCGGTTGACCCTCAAGGACGCGGATTCCCGCCGGTTCGAGGCCGAACTCATCTGCATCTGATCCCGTCGATAGTGTCTTTTTCGTTTTCGGGTCGCTCGCGACCCGTCGTTTGTCGTCTGTCCGTGACCATATGCCCTCCGATTGGACCGTACGATCCGATATCACCGATGAAACGGCCTCCGTCGCGCACGCGCTCGACCGGCTGCTTTCGCTTCGTGGTATCGACGATCCCGCGGAACGGGAACGCTTCCTTTCGCCGGATTACGACCGCGATCTCCACGATCCGTTCCTGTTCTCGTCGATGCGCCGGGTGATTGACCGGTTCCGTTTTGCCCAGGATGCCGGAGAGCGGATCGGGCTGTTCGGCGATTTCGACGCGGACGGTATCACCTCCTCCGTTCTCATGCGGGAGGCGTTTTCCCGACTCGGCATTCCGGTTTCGGTCTATCTTCCCGACAAACATACGGAAGGGCACGGGCTTTCTTCCGCGGCGGTCGACCGTTTCACCGAGGACGGTGTCTCGCTCATCGTGACGGTCGATTGCGGAACGAGCGATCACGAAACGATCGCCGAGGCCAAACGGCGGGGGATGGAGACGATCGTCGTCGATCATCATCATGCGCCGGAAACACTTCCGGACGCGTATGCGTTCATAAACCCGAGAATCCCGGGAGAGACCTATCCGTTTCCGGAGCTGTGCGGTGCGGGGCTGTCGTTCAAGGTGCTCCAGGCCGTATACGCGACCTTTTTCCCGGACGAACGGGACCGTCTCAAATGGTTTCTCGACGTGGCGGCGGTCGGGACGGTGGCCGATGTCATGCCGCTTATCGGAGAGAACCGCGTCATCGTCGCCTACGGGCTCATCGTCCTGTCAAAATCCCGCCGGCACGGGTTCCGCGAGATGCTTGCGCGTATGCGCATACGCGAGGGACAGGTTCCGGTCGCGCGCGATATCGCCTTTACAATCGCGCCGCGCCTCAATGCGGCGAGCCGGATGGCACATGCCAAGACGGCGCACGACCTTCTGATGGAGGAGGATCCGGAGCAGGCCGGCGTACTCGCGACGACGCTCGAATCGTACAATACCGATCGGAAGAAGGTGAGCGATTCCATCGCGAAGAAGGTCCGTCTCATCGCAAAGGAGGACGCCGGAAAACGGTTCGTCTTCGCAGCGGACGAGGCATATCATTTCGGCGTGGTCGGTCTCGTGGCGGGACGCATCGCAAGCGAGTTCGGGAAACCGACCATTATCCTCACGAAGGGGGAATCCGTGAGTCGCGGATCGCTCCGGAGCGTACCGGGATTCGATATCATCGGGGCGGTCGGGGAGTGTGGCGACCTTCTGGAACGGTTCGGCGGACATGCTCAGGCCGCGGGACTCACGGTACGAAACGAACACCTCGACGAGCTTCGGGAACGGCTTGAACGGATCGCGTCGGAACGGTTGTCCGATATCCGTTCCGTCGATCCGGAAACCGTCGCGGACATGCGGCTTGATCCGCGTTGGCTGACGCTCGATTTCTCACGGAGCCTGAACCGGCTCGCGCCTTTCGGCGAAGGGAATCCGGAGCCGGTCTTTCTCGTGGAGAGCGGTCGGGTCATACGCACGCGGCCGGTCGGCTCGGATGGGAAACATCTCAAGCTTTCGCTGTCGTTTCCGGACGGGCGCGTCGTCGACGCGATTGGCTTTTCCCTGGCCGATCGGATTCCCGATCTTTCAGAGGGCGATACAATCGATGTCTTGTGCCGGCTCGGCGAAAACGAATGGAACGGTTCGACGAACCTTCAGCTCGGACTGGTCGATATGCGCCGAAACCGTAAATCGTGATATACTGTGATTCATGGAAACTATCGTGATGTATTCTGACGGGGGATCGAGGGGGAATCCGGGGCCCGCAGCCCTGGGTGTTTTCATCGAGACGCTGAATAAGCGGTTCGGCGAGTTTCTCGGCACGAAGACGAACAACGAGGCAGAATATGCCGCCATCGCGGCGGGACTCCGCAAAATAAAGGCGACCGTGGGCAAGGAGAAGGCCAAACGGACGCATGTCGAGTGTCGGATGGATTCCGAACTCGCGTGTCGGCAGCTCAATCATGTCTACAAGATAGAGAACGAGAAATTGCAGCCGCTTTTTTTCGAGATCTGGAATCTCATGACGGATTTCGGTCAGGTGACCTTCTCCCATATTCCCCGGGAACTGAATACCGTCGCCGACGCGGAAGCCAACAGGGCGATGGACGAGGCGGCCGGGAAAGCCGCCCAGAAGAGCATATTCTGAGGACGATGATGAAATCATAACGCTTCATAGTCGTGACATCATATGAAAAAGAAGAACCGGAACATTTTTTTGGCGGTCATCGCGGGTAGTATCGGACTGGTCGCCGCATGGTTTTTGACACGGCCGCCGAAGGCGCTGTATGAGACCGAGCCGGTGTCCCGGGCGACGGTCATGCAGACGGTCTCCGTGACCGGCGAGCTTGTTCCGGGTACGTATGTGGATCTTTCGTTTCAGCGCGTCGGTACCGTACGGAGCGTGCTTGTCGGGCGGGGCGATACCGTTTCGGCGGGACAGACGATCGCTGTACTGGATTCCTCGACGCTTGAGGCGGAACTCCGCTCGGCCGAAATCGCCCTCGATATTGCGGTCCAAGACGAGGATCTCGCGCGACGCGGCCGGATCGTCCGTTGGGAGGATCTGGCTCCGGAAGAACGGGAGAAGAAGAAACTCGCGTCCGAACAGGCACGACAGGCGGTCCGTTCCGTTCTGACGCGGATGGCACAGGACCGGATCACGGCCCCGGTCGACGGGACGGTCTCGAGACTCAATATCCGGGAAGGGGAGACCGTCATGGCCGGGAATCCCGTCGCGAGAATCTCCGCGTCCTCGGATATCCTGCTCGAATCCCGCGTTCCGGAAGCGGATATCCTGAAACTGAAAACGGGCATGGCGGCATCCGTCACCTTCGACGCGTTCACGAAAGACGATATTTTTTCCGCGACCGTCTCCGAGATCGAGCCTTCCTCGACCGTCGTGCAGGATGTCGTCTCGTACGTGACACGGTTCGTTCTCGCCGATGACGATCCCCGGCTTCGTGAGGGGATGAGCGCGACGATCGACGCCGTGACCGCCGAGGCGATATCGGTACTTGTTGTTCCGTTCCGGGCCGTCATCCGGGAGGGGGATGCCGCATTCGTGGAGCTGTCACGCGACGGCATCACGGCCGAGCGGCGCGGGGTAACCCTCGGTCTTGAGGGCGACGAGGGAATGATAGAAGTGAAAAGCGGGCTTTCCGAAGGGGATCCGGTCGTCGTGTCGACCCTGAAATGATTCCCGTTCCGCGACCGGCCGACTTTTCCTTTCACCGATATCGATATGCCGATTCTTGAAGCCGTCGATCTCCATAAGACATACGAGAGCGAGGACGTACAGACACTCGCGCTTCGTGGTGCGTCGTTTTCCGTCGAAAAGGGGGAGTTCGTCGCAATCATGGGGCCTTCCGGGTCCGGAAAGTCGACATTGATGCATATACTCGGATTATTGGAGCGTCCCTCCGAAGGGGCGTATCTCCTTGACGGAAACGACGTGTCGACCCTGTCCGACAATGAGTTGGCCGGACTTCGCAACAAGCGGATCGGGTTCGTGTTCCAGGCATTCAATCTGCTTCCGAAGACGACGGTCGAGGAAAATGTCGAGCTGCCACTCCTGTACGATGACGATCCGATGGAACATAACGGGAAGCGGATCGCGGAAGCGCTCGAGGCGGTTGGCATGTCGCATCGGGCGAAGTATTTTTCGAACCAGCTTTCCGGAGGCGAGAAACAGCGCGTGGCGATCGCGCGTGCTCTGGTGAACGACCCCGACATCGTCTTCGCCGACGAACCGACGGGAAACCTCGATTCGAAATCCGGACTTCAGGTGATGCGGATTCTGCAACGGATGAACGATGCCGGACGCACGATCATTCTCGTGACGCACGAGACCGCGACCGCCGAACACGCGAAGCGGATTCTCCGCATGGTCGACGGCCATATCGTTTCCGATGAGCGGGTCGCCCATCGAAAGATCGTCACGGACGGCGACGAGACGTTGAAATAGCCCATAAAGCCCATAAAGTCCGTGATGTCTCAAGTCAATACGGATCCCGACCGTGCGGACGTTTGACCTTGTGACCTTCGGACCGCGCCGTGCCATGAAACTTTCCGATCCGATCAAGATATCGCTCCGATCGTTGGCTGCCGCAAAGCTGCGGTTTTTCCTGACGGTGCTCGGCATCGTCATCGGGACCGCGTCGGTCATCCTCGTCATGTCGATAGGCGCGTCGGCACAGGATCTTATCCTGTCGCAGGTGGAGAAGGTCGGCTCGAATCTCGTCGCCGTCCTACCGGGCGCCTCGGAAGAGAGTGGTCCTCCGGCTTCGGTGTTCGGTATCGTCACGACGACGCTTACGGACGACGACCTGGAAGCGATCCGGCAGAAGCGGAATGTTCCCGCCGGCATCGCGGCGGCAGGGTACGTATCCGGATCGGCGTTCGTCGAATCGGCAGCGGAATCCTTCCAGACGAGTTTTCAGGGCGTTTCTCCGGAGGCCGCTTCGGTCGAACGGATGGAAATCGCCGAGGGGCGGTTCTTCTTCCCGGAAGAGGAACGGGATCTTTCCCGCGTGGCGGTACTCGGATCGACCCGGGCGGAAGAACTGTTCCCGAACGGGACCGCGATCGGAGAGACCCTGACGGTAAAGGGGATCCCGTTCCGTGTCGTCGGGACACTCGTTTCCCGCGGTGCGAGCACGTTTTCGAATCCGGACAATCTGGTGTATGTCCCGCTCGGGACCGCCCAGAAGATATTGCTCGGAATCGACTACCTCAATTTCGTCCGGGTGAAGGCCGACCGGACCGAGAATGTCGACGCGACCATTTCCGACATCGATATCCTCTTGCGTGACCGGCACGACATCGAAAGCGGAGAGGAGCCTGATTTCTCCGTCCGGAGCACCGAACAGGCGCTGCAGGCGCTCTCGGGCGTGACGGACATCCTCAAATACTTTCTTGCGGCGATCGCCTCCATCTCACTTATGGTCGGCGGCATCGGCATCATGAACTCGATGCTGATTGCGGTGAGTCAGCGGATCCGCGAGGTCGGGCTCAGGAAAGCGGTCGGGGCGCGTCCGTCCCATATCCTGATCCAGTTCCTGATCGAATCCGCTGTCGTCTCTGGTCTCGGTGGATCAGTGGGTATCGCGCTCGGGGTCGGCATAGCGTTCATCGCATCCGTCATCATCCCCGGTCTCGGGTACGAATGGCGATTCATCGTTCCTGGATCGTCGATCGCGATCGGTTTTTTCGTCTCTTTCCTTATCGGCATCGTCTTCGGACTGTATCCGGCGCTGAAAGCGTCGAGGGTCCCGCCGATAGAGGCATTGCGATACGAATGAAAACGGAGCCGACGTGACTCCGCGCGAAAAACCGACGGATGTGGTCATACCGGATCTTTTCCGGGAAAATGGTTTCCCGACGGATATCCGGAAAGAAATATGCATGAAGTCATACCTATGAAAATGAGAGGAATTTCACTCATCCTTATCCTCGCCAGTCCGGTCGTCGTGCTCATCATATCGTTTGTTTTTCTCCAGTTCGGAAGACCTGCTCCGGCGACCTTGCGAACCGGGTCCGAATCGGTCGTAACACCGAAAGCGACGCGCCCGACCCGTTCTTCCTGATCTTTTCTTCTTTACGGACAGTCTGACGAATCATGCATGGAGACGGATGAGCATAACGCCCCCCGTCGGTTTTTTCGATGTCGATAGGGTCGTCGGCAACGGGTTGCCTCTATGAAAGCTTTTCATGTATGCTCTGATATAAGGAGCGCGTATGTGGAATATATGATATCGATATGAAACGATCTTGGGAAATACGACTGGCGATCATCGTCGCTTCGTGCGTTGCGTTGGCAGGCGCGCTGTCCGGCGTATTATATGCCGAGGAGCGGAAACGGATCGAGTCCCGTGACGGGCAGGTCGGTATTCTTCTCGATTGGTTGCGGTCTTCGGATGCCGTCCGGCGACGGTATTATGAAAATCTGTCAATCGAACGGGACCGTCTTCGTCGACAGATGGACGAGGCAAGGGCCGCATACGATGAGCTCCTCGGAAAACAATCTGCCCTTGTGACGTCTGGACAAAAACAGGTGACCGAGGTCGTGACCGAACAGGTGCCCGTGCAGGTGGAGAAAACCATTCCCGTGAAATCTTCGAGGTCGAGCAAATCATCCTAAACATATGTCGGGTCGTTTACAAAAATCCGCCTCCGCGCTTGCCGTATTATTATTCTTGTCCGTGGTCGGGCCGTATCTTTTCTTATGGTTCGAAACGACGACATCATTCCGTCAATTGCTTATCCCGACTGCTTTTGGTGACGACGATGATGACGACGATGAAGACGATGCCGATGGTTCGTCAAAAACAATCTATGTGACCGAATATCAGGAACGACAGGTATCGAGAATAGTGGTTGTCACCCCACCCGAATATCGGACCGACAGCGATGGGGATGGGCTCGTGGATGCGATCGATCCCGAACCGCGTCGCCGTCAACAGGAGTATTTTACCGATACGGACGGCGATTCCGTCGCGGATGCGTTCGATATGCATCACGACGAGGATGACTTCCTCTATGATGAGGCTGGTACGGATACGGACGGAAACGGTATTATCGACTCGTATGAGGGTCTTTGAGCGTGAAGTTCGCGGAGAGATCATGCGGACGGACGTATTCGTGAAAATACTCTCCGAAGGGCGAGGCGCATCCGGATCGGAAGCTGATCTCGATGATGCGTTCTTGATGTTCCGCGATGTCACCCGGCGGTTCAGCCGGTTCCGGGACAACAGCGAACTGTCGCTTCTGAACGGGTCCTCGGAGCGGAAGGTGTCTCCGGAAATGATGACAATCCTTTCCGAATCGATCGCCCTCCACAAGGAGACAGACGGCGTTTTCGATCCAGCCGTTCTGCCGGTGCTCGAAGCGGAAGGATATGCCACGAATTTTGGCGACGATTCATTCGGTATCCCATCTGAAAAGGGCATGCGAAATACTTTCGGGTTCGGGGCGCTTGTGATTGACCCGGCTGCCGGAATCGTGCGAAAGCCGATAGGCCTTCGGATCGATCTCGGTGGCATCGCGAAAGGATATGCGGTCGATCGGGTCGTACACATGTTGCGTGAGCGCGGTCATACCGACTTTTTGGTCGATGCCGGCGGGGATATCTTCGTGTCGGGGCGAAACAGCGAGGACGGGTATCCCTTCTGGGCAATCGACATTGCTGATCCGACAAAAGGGGCGGAACCACTCGCATTGTTGACGCTTCGGGATGAGGCAATCACAACATCCGGAACCGATCGACGCCGGTGGATGGTAGACGGGAAGATGAGACATCATCTTATCGATCCGAGAACTGGGAAAAGCGCGGCGACGGACCTTCTCTCTGCGACGGTCGTCGAAACGTCGACGATCCGGGCCGAGGTATTCGCGAAAACCCTTTGCATCCTCGGTCGGGAGCGGGCCCTTTCTTTCGCGGAAGAGCATCGGATCCCGGCTTATCTGGTGACAGTTGACGGTGAAACGGTGTATAATTCACTTATAAAGCAATACATATATGATGAAATCGGGCATTGATCGGTTTCAGCGGTTCCTAGTCGTTTCGCTTTTGTCCGTCACGGTATCGTTCTCCCTTCTTCCGGCCGTTCACGCCGCCGTGAAGGATTCCGATGCGGACGGCCTGACCGATTCGGGCGAGATTCAGACGTATAAGACGGATCCGAATAATCCGGACACCGACGGAGACGGCGTTCCAGACGGACAGGAGGTTGTAAACGGAACCAATCCTCTTGATGGGTCGGACATCGCTCCGCAGGTGGCCGATTTCACCGATCCGGGCATTCTCGGACCGTCGGACCGGTTTCCCTGGTTCTTCGCCAGGGCAGCTGGTATCGTCGCGTTCGTTCTTCTGACCGCATCTACCGCTTTCGGACTCATCATGAGTTCCCGGGCATTCCTGAAAATCGTTCCGGGGGCGGACGCATACGAGTTTCATCGTTCGTTGTCGCTTGCGTCGGTTGTCGCGGTCGTCCTGCATTTCGGTGCCTTTTTCTTTGAGGGATTTCTCAGGATGACTTTCGCCGAGATATTTCTTCCGTTCGCATTCGTGCGCGACGGACTCGTCTCGGCTTCCGGATTCGGTATGACGATGCCGATCGCGCTTGGGATAATCGCCCTGTATCTCGTGATAACGCTCGTCCTGACGGCCGAATTTCGGACCAAGATGCCACCGAAGGTTTGGCGCATCGTCCATTATGTGAGTTTTGTGGCTTACCCGCTGTTCGTGGCTCACGGATTCATGAGTGGTACGGACTCTCCGGAAGGCTGGATGCGGGCGATCTATCTTTTTTCGGTACTTCTTGTCGTGACGCTTGTCATTACGCGTATCGTCGTGCGAACGATCGTCCCGGCAGTTCGACGTCTTCGTGTCCGATTTTCGGATAGTGGCCGATAGGTGGGTATTGCCGATCGCCGGGTTCTCCACTTTTTAGAATGCCCCGAGTTATGCGTTTTCCAGGAAAAACATCGTTGCGGCCGTTCCTGTTCGCTTCGCGGACGGTCCGTTCCCACAAGGCCCGAACGGCGTTCTCGCTGCTCGGGGTCGTTATCGGTGTCTTTTCTGTCGTCGTGGTTATGTCGCTCGGGGAAGGAGTGAAAGGCTATATCGTCGGCATGGTCCAGACCTTTGGGACCGATCTGATCCAAATCGAGGTCAAGGTGCCCAATACCGGAAAAAGCTCGACCGAGAATGCCGGAGGTATCGCTCAGGGCGTGCAGATAACGACACTGACGCTCGACGATGAACGGAAGATCGGCCGGTTGCCGAACGTGTCCGCTTCCTATGCCGGGACCATCGCGCAGGAGCGGGCGACCTATGGATCCGTCGGGAAACGAGTGACGCTGTTCGGGACCAGTGCCGGAGTCGTATCGGTGGACACCAATCTGAAACTCGAGTCCGGCCGGTTTTTCGGTTCCGACGAGGACGACGGCCTTGCCCGGGTCGCGGTGCTCGGATACGGAGCAAAGGAGACCTTCTTCGGGGACCGCGACGCGGTGGGGGAGTCGGTGACCATCCGCGGGGAACGGTACCGCGTGATCGGCACGCTTAAGAAACGGGGTTCGGCGGCGTTCTTCGACCTCGATGCCATGGTATATGTCCCGATCCGGACGCTGCAGAAGAAACTACTCGGCGTGAATCATATCCAGATGATCTCGGTGCGCATGACGGATCCCACTCGGGAGAGCGAGACCGTCGATCTTATCACGAGGCTGCTTCGACGCGAGCATGATATCGACGACCCGGACCGTGACGACTTTGCCGTCACCTCGACGCGCGAGGCACAGGAAACGCTGTCGGATGTCGTGGGAACGATCGGTATCCTGCTCGTGGCGCTCACCTCCGTTTCGCTCGTCGTCGGCGGCGTCGGCATCATGAACGTCATGTATGTCTCGGTCGCGGAGCGGACGGGGGAAATCGGACTCCGTAAGGCGCTCGGCGCCACTTCATCCGACATCCTTTCGCAGTTCCTGGTCGAGGCGCTCATCATCACCGGGCTTGGCGGAACGCTCGGTATTCTCTTCGGGGTCGGATTCACCTGGATCGCATCCCTATTGCTCAGCCGTTCCGGATTTCCCGTCTCACTCGTCCTGTCTCCGCAGTCGCTCCTGCTCGGTGCGGCATTCTCGATCGTCGTCGGTATCGTCTTCGGACTCTCTCCGGCCGTCCGGGCCGCGCGGCTTTCCCCGATGGAAGCCATCCGGAAGGAATAGTCCCGTCCTTGACAGGGTACGAAGACGGGGACTATCATCATATCGGCTCGGATTCCCCGTCCGATCCGATACAGATCCCCCCTTTTCCAATGACAGACAAGGGAATAAATCATGTATGCCGAAGATGTGTACGGGGGTTGCTATCGTCCATTGGGACGGTTTCTCGCGGTCATGGTTTCCGGTGCCGCACGATGTCAGGAAAAAGCCTGGCTCGACGGACAGTTGGAGCTCTTGCGGGAAAAAGTCCTTCGGATCGAGGAAACGTTCTTGACCGATGGTCGGACCGTTCCAGATCGGGTATCTTTCGAAAGGAGGTTTCGTGCTCTCAGACTCGCTCTCCGTCTGGCGGAAGAGCATTATGAGAATATCCTTTCGGGAGCGTCGGGCCGGTCTAACGACGGACTCGACCGGTATGCCGGGAGTGCCGTCAAATTCCGGACACTTTCCGAATCGGTCGAAGGACTCGTATGTGAGGCGAACGGACTTCTGTCCGGTCGGCCATGTCCGGGAAAGGATCGCGGGTCTCCCCGAGCGGGAACAGGGGAATATCCGTAAAGACATTCCGAAGCGTGAAGGTCACGCTTCGGATTTTTATATGCGGCCGTTTTGCCATAAGAAAACCGCCCGAAGATGTTCTTCGGGCGGGGGTTACGGTTTCGGTTCAGAGCACTTCTTCGGCGTAGTAGGCCAGACGTGACCGGGTGCATTTCTCGAGGATGATATGCCCGGAATGCTCCCACTCCGCGAAGCGGTTCGCGAGATAGGTCAGTCCGGAGCTTGCCTCGGTCAGATACGGCGTGTCGATCTGTGCCAGGTTTCCGAGACAGATCGCCTTGGACCCCTCGCCCACGCGGGTCAGGAGCGCCTTCATCTGTTTCGGGGTCAGATTCTGCGCCTCGTCGATGATGAAAATCGTCCGTGTGAAGCTTCTTCCCCGCATGAGACTCATGTCTTTCACTGAAACGGTCTCACTCAGGAGATCGGCGACGGTCGCGGTACTGCTGGCGACCTTTCCTTTCGCGGGGCTCACCGTCTTGGCGTGTACCAACACCTCGAGGTTGTCCACGAGGCCTCCCATCCACGGCATCGATTTCTCCCGTTCTCCTCCCGGCAGATACCCACTCTCCTTGCCTATGGCGATAGCGGCCCGGGTGAAGACGATCTGATGATAGATCTTGCTTTCCAGGACCTGATGCAGGCTCGCCGCAAGCGTCAGTATCGTCTTTCCGCTGCCGGCCCGACCGAGAATCGTCACGAGGTCGATTTCGGGGTCCATCAGGAGGCTGAGTGCCATCCGCTGTTCCTCGTTTTTCGGCCTGATCCCGTATACTTTCGGAAAACTCCGGTGTGAGAAATCGGGCACGGCCCGAAGCGTAACGATATCGTCCTTGATCCTGACGACGCTCGCCACCCTCGGAATGTGATTCTGGGATTCCGCGGACAAGACGAACTCGTTTACGCGGACCGAACCGTGCAGGTCTCCCTTCACCATGAAATGATCGTCTTCCGCCTCGTCGAGCACGTTCCGCTGCCAGAAATCTTCGGGAATATGATAAACGCCGGGCCGGACAAGACGCGAGTCGTCGAAGATCCTGATCTCGTCGCTTTTGTAATCCTCGGCATGGATACCGAGCGCCATCGCCTTGACGAGCGCGTTCGAATCCTTCGTCACGAAGATCACCTCCCGATCCGGGAAAATCCGTTCCTGTGCGTCCCTGACCGCGGAGAGGATGAGATCGTCTCCCTCATGCCCGTTCGTGAGTCCGGATACGATGTTTTTGGCATGCGCATCCTGAAGGAACAGTCGTCCGGTCGCGGTCTGACCCGACGGACCGGCGAGGGAGAACCCGTTTTTGGTCACGAGCCGTCCGCTTTCGTCTTTCGTGACGTCGCTTAAGACGATTTCTCGGAGCAATCTCGAAGCCTCCCGGGCATTCCGCGCCGACTCCTCCGTTCCCTTCTTGTTCTTGTCGAGTTCATGGATGACCTGGACCGGCTCGAAGATGTCGTGTTCCTGGAATTGGAAAATACTCTGCGGGTCGTGCATGAGTACGCTCGTGTCCAGCACATACACCCGTGCTTTCTTTCCAGTGACGGATGGTTCCGACGCGAGTTCGTTCGCGTCCGGCTGATCGGTTTTCTTCTTGTTTGCGCGCATAGGGCGCCTCCTCTGTCTGGATTGTTATGGGGATACTGCTTTGTGAAAGAACGACATTTCAGGATGACACGCCGGGTCCGTTTTGGCAAGCGCCGATCGTTTGTTCATGGATATTTGCCATGCGCGGACCAATCGTTTATACTGTGGTGGAAATCAGGGGAATTTACGGATGTATGAATGTCATACTGCTGAAAGAAGTGAAAAATATAGGGAAACGGGGCGAGGTAAAGGCCGTTTCCGACGGATATGCGATGAATTTCCTTTTTCCGAAGGGGTTGGCGGAAGCGGCTACGGAAAAGGCGGTTGCCCGACTCAAGTCCGACGCTTCCAGGCGCATCGCGGCCCGGATCGCCGAGGACGAGGCTATACATGCCGCGGCCAAGACGCTGGCTGGAGCAAGGATCGTCATCCGTGCGAAGGCGAAGAGCCGAAAGCTGTTCGGATCGATCGGTGCCGTCGAGATTGCCGCCGCCATCGCCGCGAAGGGGATTCGCGGTGTCACCGATCGGCACATCGTGTTGTCCAAGCCGATCAAGGAAATCGGCGAGTTTCCCGCTGCGGCGGACTTCGGTTCCGTACGGGCGAAGTTCCAGATAGCGGTCGAAGCGGAAGGGTAGGGGATTTGTCCCCGCCTTTTTCGTATGGGCCCGTTTTTTCGGAACCTAATTTTTTCTCCTTCCGTTGGAGGGACGGGGAAAACGATATGACGAAACGAAAGGCGGTCCGGGCGAAGTTCATCTTCGTCGTCGGCGGGGTCATGAGCGGCGTTGGCAAGGGCGTCGCGGCATCGTCGATCGGGAAGATACTTCAGGCGAGGGGGCTCACGGTCACCGCACTCAAGATCGATCCCTATATAAATGTGGATGCGGGAACGATGAACCCGACCGAGCACGGGGAGGTGTTCGTGCTCGGGGACGGCTACGAGACGGACCAGGACATGGGCAATTACGAACGATTCATGGGACTGCGGCTCGACCGCGGCAATTACATGACCACGGGATCGGTGTACAAGAGCGTCATCGATCGGGAACGGAACCTCGAATACGGCGGACAGTGTGTCCAGGTGGTGCCGCATATTCCGCGCGAGGTCATTTCCCGCATCCGGGCCGCGGCCAAAAAGGCCGACGCCGACGTGACCATCATCGAGATCGGCGGAACGGTCGGCGAATATGAGAACATCCTGTTTCTCGAGGCGATCCGCATGATGAAGATCGAACGACCGGAAGATGTCATGACCGTGATCGTCAGCTATATCCCGACGCCCTCGAAGGTCGGGGAAATGAAGACCAAGCCGACCCAGCACGCCGTACGGACCCTCAACGGGGTCGGCGTCCAGCCGGACATTATCATCGCGCGTGCCGACCGGCCGCTCGACGAGAAACGCAAGGAAAAGGTCGCGACATTCTGTAGCGTCCGGAAAGAGGATGTTATTTCGGCGCCTGACATCGAAAGCATCTACGATGTCCCGCTCAATTTCGAGAAGGACAGACTGAGCGACCTCATCATCCGCAAACTCGGTCTCCGGGCGAGAACCCGGAAGATCGGCGAGTGGGAAGCGCTGGTATCCCGTTCGAAGAACGCGAAAAAGCCGGTCCGGATCGCGGTCGTCGGCAAGTATTTCAATTCCGGAGACTACGTGCTTTCCGATGTGTATATCAGCGTTCTTGAGGCGATCAAGCATGCGGCGTTCGCGGCCGGCCGACGTCCGGAGATCAGCTGGCTCGATAGTCAGGAATACGAGAAGGATCTGGGCAAGGTCGCCGAACTCGGGAACTTCGACGGCGTGCTCATTCCGGGCGGATTCGGCTCGCGCGGTATCGAAGGGAAGATCAATGTAATACGCTATTGTCGGGAAAACGACATACCGTACTTCGGTCTCTGTTACGGCATGCAGCTTCTCGTCATCGAGTACGCGCGGAACGTCCTCGGTCTCAGGGGGGCGAATACGGCGGAAATCGACCCGAAGTCGAAGTATCTCGTCATCGATATCATGCCGGAGCAGAAGGAGAAACTCCGAAGAAAAGACTACGGCGGAAGTATGCGTCTCGGAGGGTTCCCGGCCGTCGTCGCGCCAAGAACCGTCGCGGCCGCCGCATACGGTTCGTCGGAAATTTCCGAACGACATCGGCATCGCTATGAGGTGAATCCCGAGTACGTTGCCCGACTCCGCGAAGGCGGACTCGTCTTTTCGGCAACTTCACCGGACGGGATCCTGATGGAAATCGCCGAGCTACCCAAGTCGGAGCATCCGTTCTTCCTGGGAACACAGTTCCATCCCGAGTTCCAGTCATCGCTCGCCGAACCGCATCCGTTGTTTCTCTCCTTCATCAGGGCCGCAGCGAAACGCGGTGGCTGATGACGCATCGTCTTCATGAGTCCCGCACATTCCGTTCGCGTATGAAAAAACTCCGGATTGCTCCGGAGTTTTTCGATGTCCCGTTTCGTGACGTGAGGCTATTCCGTCTCCGCGGTCGCTTCCGCTTTCGGGGTGACATGGACGAAGATGCGTTTCGCGAGTTTGCCCGTGAAAGCGGTCATCTGCTTCCTTTTGAAGGAAACGATGCCGTCGGCGACCGCCATCAGGGTATCGTCACCGGTGCGGACGACATTGTGTCCGGGGTGGAATTTGGTGCCGCGCTGACGGATGATGATGTTGCCGACTTTCGCGACCTGTCCGCCGAACAGTTTGACGCCGAGCCGTTGGGCCGCGGAATCGCGACCGAGTGAGGTAGAACCGCCTGCCTTACGATGTGCCATAGGAGTGACTTAGGATTTGACCGATATGTATGCTATGATAGGACAAATGGGAAAAAGTGTCAATCCGAATCGTATGTCCGCCTTACGAAGGCCGTTTTCTTCGCTATCGGATTTTCTGATCCGTGAGCGGGGAAGGATACTTCTGTTCGTTGCGATCCTCCTGATCGGCGCGATCGCTTTTCAGGCCGGATTCTTGCAGGGAAGCTCTGTGTCCGCACGGCCGGTCATCGTCGAGGCGTCGGGTCATCCCGTTTGTCCGGATCCGGCGGCCGATGCTTCTGGTAAACCGTCGACGACCGTTTCCGGTGTTCCGGATCCGGCCTCCTGCGCGTTTGTCGGCAGCAAAAATTCGACCCTGTATCACCTTCCGACCTGCGGGACAGCGAAACGGATCAAGCCGGAGAACATCGTGTGCTTCGGATCGGCGGAAGAGGCCCAGGCGAAAGGATATCGGGCGGGATGCGTGCAATAAGCCGACGGAAAACCGGTACCGCGCGGATACGAAACATAAAAAAACATATGTTCCGATTCATAGAACGGATCTTCGGGAGAAGTGAGGCGGAAACGCGCCGCCGAAACGCCCGAAGTGCCGGAACGATTTCTTTCCTGTTCGGTTTCACCGATTCCTTTTTTACCTATGTCCTCTCGCTGTATTTCGCGGAAGTGTCCGGTTCGGACAATGTCGGCGGATTCTATTTGGTGACATTCTCTCTCCTTCTCGCCATACTGTGGTTCCTACATCGGATCATCAGGCGTGTCGGGGGAAGCGTTCCCATGTTTCTTCTCTCGATCCTTGCCGGTGTCGCGCTTGCCGCAACCCTGTCTTCCGTCCCGACCGGTCGTCTCGGGGCCGTCGTCGCGATGGCGCTTCTTCTTTCCGTGAACATAGCCTGGGTGGCGCTTGACGTCATCTTGGAGCAATCGTCGGACGACGGGGCGACGGGGAGGATCCGGGGTGCGTTCCTGACGGTCATGAACGGTGGCATTCTGCTTGCACCGTTCTTCGCGACACGGGTCGTCGACCGGTACGGGTTCGGCGGCATCTTCTTCGGACTGACGCTCGGGCTTTCGGTGGTTTTGGCAACGGCAATCCTTCTGTTCCGCCGATGCGATGGGTGTGGGGCGACGGGAATAAGGGTGCGCAGCGCGTGGCGGAAGATGCTCGGCGAGAAGGACCTCTTTCATATCTACGGCGTCTCGTTCGGGTTGGAATTCTTCTATGTCATCACGATGATCTATACGCCGATCCACCTGTATCGGATCGGATTCTCCTATGGGGAAATCGGCCTTCTGTTCACGATCATGCTGCTTCCCTTCATTCTTTTCCAGTATCCTCTTGGCGTACTTGCGGACAGGCGGTTCGGCGAGCGGGAATTCCTGATCGGAAGCGTGGCGATAGCATCGCTTTCCCTGCTCGCGTTCGGCTTGTTTCCGGAGGGTGATTTCCTGTTCTGGAGCGTCATCCTGTTCGTATCACGGATCGGAGCCGCCGGTATCGAGGTCATGCGCGACTCATATTTTTATAAACACGTGGATGGGAACGACGATGACCTGATCGCCTTTTTCCGGACGACCCGACCGATGGCGAACATCGTCGGAGCAGTCGTGGCGCTCCCGATCTTGGCGTTTTTCCCGCTACCGACGGTCTTTCTCGCGGCGGCGGCGGTACTGTTGTTTTCCCTCCGATCGGCGTTCACGCTCGACGATACGCGTTAGGGGGACCCTGTTCCGGCCGATATCGTCCCGTGGCATTCGACGGAAAAGTGTGGTATCCTCTGAAAAGTGAGGATTTCCACCGTTTTTCGTCGTACCGGCCATGTCATCGTGCCATGTCAGGATCAGGCAGTTCGAAGGGCCGCTCGAGATTCTGCTTTCGCTCATAGAAGGGCGGAAGCTCGATATCACGCAGGTCAGTCTCGCGGAAGTCGCCGATCAATACCTTGAACGGCTTTCTTCGGAGCGTGAAAACATACCCTTGTCGGACCTTTCGGAGTTTCTCGTCATCGCGTCGAGACTGATTCTGATCAAGTCGAGGATGCTGCTTCCGGTGCTTGACTTCACGGAAGAGGAGGAGGAATCGATGGAGGACCTGGAAAAACGGCTGATCGAATATAAACGGTTCAAGGAGGCAGCCGACGCGATGGAGGGAATGTTTTCACGGAATCGCCGCACCTACCCGCGGGACAAATTCCTCGGAGCTCCTGAAATTTTCTCGGAGCCGAAGGGGCTTTCCCCGGAAATTCTGAAACGGTATTTCGAGTCGGTACAGGGCGATATCCCGACCCGGGAACCCGCGATCGAGGAAGTAATCGAAGAGGTGATAAGCCTCGAGGATCGGATCGGAACGCTCCGGAAATCCCTGCGGGAGCGTGCGGAATACCGCTTCGGAGAACTAATCGCCGCAACGGGAAACCGGATGGAGGTGATCGTCTCGTTTCTCGCGGTACTCGAGCTCGTGAAACGACGGTTCGTCGTCGTGTCCCAGAGCGGTTCGTTCGGCGACATCCGGATCTCGCTCGGCGCTTCCGGGACGGATCCGGAACGGGTACCATTATCATGATCGGAACCGTATGACATCGGAACGCACGACGACGCTTGCCTCGAAAATAGAATCGCTTCTGTTCCTGCACGGTGAACCGCTGCCGGTTTCCCGTCTTGCGAAGGCACTTTCCGCGGATGAGTCCGCGATAGCCGCCGGACTCGAAACGCTCTCGGCACGGTATGCGGTGCCGGATTCCGGCATCATGCTCGTGCGGAAGGGGTCGTCCGTCGAACTCGTGACGAACCCCAAGAACGCCCCTGAGGTAGAATCGATGTTGGCCTCGGACCGGGAAGAGACCCTCGGCAAGGCGACACTTGAGACGCTTTCGGTCATCGCGTATCGCGGACCCGTGTCCCGGGCCGCGATCGATGCTATCCGCGGGGTGAATTCCTCGTTTTCGCTCCGGAATCTCTCGCTTCGCGGACTGGTCGAACGGAAGCCGAATCCTCTCGATGCCCGCGAGTACGAATATGTCCCGTCGTTCAGATTATTTGAATCGCTCGGTATCGGTTCGGCAGCAGACCTTCCCGGATACGCCTCGCTGTCCCGCGGTCCGGAAGATTCCGGATCCGGACCGGACAGCGTCGCCGAAGACGGCGCCGTCACGACCGTGCCGGAATCTTGACAGGGAACCCATGGGAAAACGACTCGCAATCATCTTCGGAATCGTCTTGGCGGTCGGTATCGCCGTTTTTGTCGCGGTTGGCCCGTATCATTACGAGCATCGTTCCGCCGTATCGCTGGATGATGACCGATTTTCCGGCCGTGTCGCCGGGGAGTTTTCGGAAAGACGGCTTCCCGTCGTCGCCGAGCGTCACGATTTCTCTTCGGAATTCCGACCGCTTCCGAAATCCGACCCGGGAATATTTGCGGTCCCGACCGCTCATTCCGCGGTACTGCTTGATGCCGCGACCGGCATCGCACTATTCGAGCAAGATGCCGACGCGCACCGCGCGATCGCGTCGATCACGAAGCTTATGACTGCCATGATCGCCGTCGAGGAAACGGACGATCTCGACAAGCCGGCGATCATTACCGAAAATGCGGTGTATGCCGAAGGGACGCGGGTCGGCTGCCCTCGGTCGGGATACTGCATCGGGGAGAGACTGCATGTCGGGGAAAGGATTTCCGTGCGGAATCTCCTGAAGGCGGCGCTCATGAACAGCGCGAACGATGCGGCAATCGCCCTTTCCGAGCATGTTTCGGGGAGTCAGGGCGCATTCGTGGAACGGATGAACCGACGGGCGAAGGAACTCGGACTCGAAAACACACACTTCTGCACGGCCTCCGGACTCGAGCTCGACGATGCGGCCGCCGAGGCGCGTTGCCACTCTTCCGCCCGCGATGTCGCCACGATTGCCGCATACGCCTTGCGGTATGATATCATCTGGGAGACGATGCGCATGGAGAAAACGGATATCTTCTCGGCGGACGGGAAGTACGCCCACGAGATCTTCAACACCGATCAGATGCTCGGATACCCGAATCTCCTGGGAACGAAGACCGGGTTCACGCCGCGGGCAGGCTATTCGCTTATGGCGGTGGCCGGAGATCCTGCGAATCCGAGGCATCGGCTCGTTGCGGTGGTCCTTGACGATCCGACTCGATGGGGAAGCGTGAAAGACATGTTCTCGTGGGGGTTCTCGTCGTATGAATGGAAATAATCCGGTTGATACGGAATCATATGCAGGAAACGATAGAGGTCATGCAGGTGGCACGGATACAGGATATCCCCACGGTCGTGCACACGCTCAAGGTGCTCGGGACGGGATTGCTCGGGTTCCTGATCGCATTCGTCGTCACGCCGCTCTGGACGAATATCCTGTTCCGATATGGGATCGGTATCCGTATCAAGGAACACTCGGTCCAGGGCGAGAAATTGTCGGTCGTGAACCGGTTGCACGCCAAGAAAGCCGGCACGCCGACGATGGGCGGCGTGATCGTCTGGGTCGCGGTGCTCGTACTCGCCTTCGCGTCGGAATATCTGTTTTCGTCGGTCGCGCAATGGGTGGGAAGCGCCTCCGTCGCCAAACTTGATTTTCTCAGCCGTTCTCAGACCTGGCTCCCGTTGTCCGTGCTCGTCTCCGCCGGACTCCTCGGTCTCGTGGACGACTATATGAGCGTCCGGAAGAAAGGGACGAACAAGGGCGGGGGGATGCGGTTCGCGCTGCGGTTTTGGTGGCTGATCGCCATCGCGGGCGCGGGAGCATGGTGGTTTTATTCCAAGCTCGGCTGGGACAGTATCCACGTGCCTGCGGTCGGAGATTTCACGATCGGCTGGTGGTATATCCCGCTCTTCATCTTTGTCATCCTGTTTTCCGCCATCTCATCGAACGAGACGGACGGCCTCGACGGTCTCAACGGTGGCATACTCCTGTTCGCGTTCGCTTCGTTCGCATTCATATCGTTCTTTCAGAACCGGATGGATCTCGCCGCGTTCTGTGCCGCGGTCGCGGGAGCGCTCCTCGCATTTCTCTGGTTCAATGTCTATCCGGCCCGATTCTTCATGGGCGACACCGGTGCGATGGCACTCGGGACTACGCTCGGCGTCGTGGCGATGCTGACCAATTCGGCCATCATCCTGTTCCTGATCGTGTTCATCTACCTGCTCGAATCCGGAAGCGTCGTCATCCAGCTCTTCTCGAAACGGTTCCTGAAACGGAAGGTGTTCCTTGCCGCTCCGCTCCATCATCACTTCGAGGCGAAGGGATGGCCGGAGCCGAAGGTCGTGATGCGTGCCTGGGTCGTGACCGGGATCACGTCGATCGTCGGGACCGTGATCGGCATCATCGGCATGGGAAAATGACGGTCCGATATCATGAGAAAGGGTATCCGATAATTAAGGATGAAATCATATGGCAGGAATACGGGGCATCGACTCGGTCGACTTCACGGGAAAGCGGGTATTGGTCCGGGTGGATTTCAATGTCGGACTGGATGTCCATGGCAACGCGACGGAAGTGCTCAAGCTCGGCGCGGCGAAAAAGACGATACGGAAGATCCTCGCCTTTCCCGGCGCACGGGTCGCGTTGCTCTCGCATTTCGGACGGCCGGACGGGAAGCGTGACGAGGCGTTTTCCCTGAAACTGCTGCTCAGGGATATCTCCCGGACGCTCGATCTTACGGTCCGTTTCGTGGATGACTGTGTCGGTTCGGCGGTCGAAACGGGAATCGAATCGCTTGCCGACGGAGAGGTGCTCCTGCTCGAGAATGTCCGTTTCCATTCCGGAGACGAAGAAAACGACGCGGGTTTTGCCGCCATGCTCGCACGCCCCTTCGACATCTTCGTGAACGAGGCGTTCGGTGCCTCCCACCGGAAGCATGCCTCGATTGTCGCCGTGACGGAACGGCTCCCGTCCTTCGGTGGTGACCGGCTGCTTGAGGAATGCCGGAACCTGGACCGGTCGCGCCTGTATCCGGTCCATCCGGCCGTCGCGATCATCGGCGGGGCGAAGATCGAGACAAAACTGCCGCTCATCCGCGAATTCGAGCGGACCTACGACGCGGTGCTCGTCGGCGGGAAGATCGCGAACGAGGCGATAGATCAGGGAATAGATTTTTCGGAGAAGGTGTTGCTCCCGGTCGATTTTCAGGGTGGCGCAGATCGGCTCGATATCGGTCCGAAAACGACCGTCATGTTCACGCAGGTCATTTTGCGCGCGAAAACGATTCTCTGGAACGGGCCGATGGGAAAATTCGAGCAGAAGCCGTATGATTCCGGGACGAATTCGATTGTCCAGGCCATGACCGAAAGCTCCGCCGATATCGTCGTCGGGGGAGGGGAGTCTCTGGCCGTCTTGGAAAAGGGTGATCTTATCTTCAAGGCCGGATTCATCAGTACGGGAGGAGGCGCCATGCTCGAATACATGAGCGGGAAAGAATTGCCCGGACTGGAGGCGCTTGCGGAGTCCGTCGCGCATGAAACGGAAAAGTAGGGTATACTCATATCATAAACCGGATAAACTGAACGGAAGTATGTCGAAGATCGTACGCGTGGAAGGACGGGAGATACTCGATTCCCGGGGGAACCCGACCGTCGAGGTCCGGGTGGAATCCGAGGATGGGTCGGTCGGTATCGCTGGCGTGCCGTCGGGCGCGTCCACGGGAAAATTCGAGGCTGTGGAACTCCGGGACGGGGACAAGGGACGGTATCTCGGACTCGGCGTTCTCTCGGCCGTCGCGAACGTGAACGGGGAGCTCCGCGAGGCGGTTCTCGGCATGGATACGGCGGATCAGGAAGTGCTCGACAGGAAGATGATTGGGCTTGACGGGACCGAGAACAAAGGGCGTCTCGGGGCGAACGCCATTCTCGGGATTTCACTTGCGGCGGCCCGGGCGGCCTCGGTCAGTGCCGGAAAGCCACTGTACGCGCATATCCGTTCCCTAGCGGGACTTCCGGAAGCGATCGACGGCTTCCCGGTCCCGATGTTCAATGTCATCAACGGCGGAAAGCACGCCGACTCTGGGCTTTCGGTGCAGGAATTCAAGCTTGTCCCGTCCGGAATTGAATCGTATCCAGATCGGCTCCGTGCCGGTAGCGAGATTTTTCACACGCTCAAGGGCATACTCGGAAAAGACGGACTCTCGGTCGGCGTCGGGGACGAGGGAGGCTTCGCACCGCATATGGAAAGTCATGCCCAGGCGCTCGAGACACTGCATCGGGCGATCGAGGCGGCCGGATACGTTCCCGGAAAGGATGTCTTCATCGGTCTCGATGTCGCGGCGAGCTCGTTCTACGACGAGCATCAGGACCGGTACCTTCTCAAACCCGAGGATGTCGAACTGACGCGTGAGAGTATCGTCAACCTGTACCACGATTGGATCGACCAGTATGCGGTCGTCTCGGTGGAGGACGGGCTGCACGAGGAGGATTGGGAAGGGTGGGCGCAGATGAACGCGAAGCTCGGCAAGGATCCGGCCTCATGGGGAAGGAAGACCATGCTGATTGGCGACGACCTGCTGGTCACGAACCCGAAACGGTTGCGTACTGCCATCGACGCTGGATCCTGCAACGCCGTGCTTATCAAAGTGAATCAGATCGGCACGCTCACCGAAACGCTCGAGTGCATGAACCTTGCCCGGGAGAACGGATTCGACTCGGTCGTGTCACACCGTTCCGGCGAGACGACGGATGACTTCATCGCGGATCTCGCGGTCGGGGCCTCCGCCGGCTTCATCAAGACCGGATCGCTTTCGCGCGGCGAACGGCTCGCGAAATACAACCGCCTGCTCGCGATCTGGGACGAGACGAGACGGGCGTAATCAGCGTATATCCGGAAGATCGAAACCGTATGCCGTTCCGAAACCGTCATGAGGTCATCTGCATAGGATCGACCTCGAAGGATATTTTCTTTCCCACCGACGAAGGCGAGGTGATGGAAACCCCGTCGGATCTTACCGCGCAACGGAAGGTGGCGTTCGAGCTCGGCGGAAAATTCCGCGTGGCGGATATCCACGAGGCGGTCGGCGGCGTCGCCGCGAATATCGCCTGGGGGTTATCGAAACTCGGGATCCGTGCGGCCCCGTACAGCAGAATCGGCGGGGACGAGACCGGACGATGGATACTCGGGGAATTCCATCGCGCCGGCATATCGTCCGATCTGTTGGAAATCGACCGTTCCGCCAAAAGCGACCTTTCGGCGATCATCGTCCTAAAAGAAAGCGGCGAGCGGACGATCTTTCATAACCGTGATGCGAACGACCGTTTGGAAATCGATCCGAAACGGCTTTCCGGTACGGAATGGGTGTTCGTGAGTTCGCTCAACGGCGATTGGGAGAACAAACTTGTCACGATCAGGGAAGCGGTCCGAAGCGGCGGGTTGAAAATGGCTTTCAATCCCGGGCAGCATAACCTTCGCGGGAACGCGACCCTGATCATGGAGACGGTTTCCGAGGCGGATCTGCTCGTATTGAACAAGGACGAGGCGCTCGAACTGGTCATGAAGTCCGACATCCCGGCCACCTCGGACGAGTTGAATGACGAGAAGTTCCTTCTCACTGCGCTCGCGGGCGCCGGAGCGGGAACGATCGGTATGACCGATGGTCCTCGCGGCGCGTGGGGGACGGATGGGAACGGCTCGTTCTGGCACTGCCCGATCGGTCCAGTGTCCGATGTCGTCGACGCGACTGGCGCGGGTGACTCGTTCGCGTCGGCATTTTTCGCGGCGATCGCCTTTCACGGCCGATCCGTTCCGGACGCATTGCGCTGTGGCATCGTCGAAAGCGGAAGCGTCGTCGGCTCGTACGGGGCATCGGCGGGACTGCTCGATCTTTCGGAATTGAGGCGACGGGCCGAGGCGCTCACCGTGATGACGCTCTGAGTTGTCGGCCTGTCTGGAATGTGGTATCGTTTCGGTGAGGGAAGCGACAAAAAACGGATTGGCATAAAATCCTATGGGCCTGTTTTCCGACAAAAACAAAAAAAGGATCTTTTCCTTTCACTCGATATCGGCACCGAAGTTGTGAAGGCGCTCGTGTGCCGTCTTGACCGTGAAAACGGCCGCGCGGAAGTGATCGGCGTCGGTCGTATTTTCCAGAAGACCGGTAACATGCAGAGCGGTGCGGTTTCGGATATTTCCGGAGTCATCGAGTCTTCCCGTCAGGCGATCGCGCTCGCGAAGCGGAACGCGGGTGTCCGTGACGTGAAAAAGAGCATCATCGGCATCGCGGGAGAGCTCGTCAAGGGAACGACGACGACCGTGCATTACGACCGCGTGAACCGAAACGTCCGTATCGGGATGCAGGAGCTTCGGATGATCGTCGAGAAGGTCCAGGAAAAGGCGTTTGAGCGGATACGCAGCCAGCTCGCCTGGGAGACCGGCCAAAACGACATCGAAGTGAAGCTTATCAACGCATCGCTCGTGGATGTCCGTATCGACGGATATCGGATGACGAACCCCTTGGATTTTCAGGGTGGGGACGTTTCCATGAGTGTTTTCAACGCCTATGCCCCGATGGTGCATCTCGGCGCGCTCGAGACGATCGCCGGCGCGCTCGGTCTCGATCTGCTTTCGGTCGCCGCCGAACCGTATGCGGTCGCACGTGCCATCGAGGTCGAGGACATGATCGATTTCAGCGCCATATTCATCGATATCGGCGGCGGAACGACCGATATCGCGGTCGTCCGGAACGGCGGACTGGAGGGGACCAAGATGTTCGCGCTCGGTGGTCGTGCGTTCACCAAACGCCTCATGCAGGTTTTTTCCCTTCCGTTCGACGAGGCGGAACGCCTCAAAATAGAGTATTCTCTCGGCAACCTTTCTTCCGATCGGGCCGCGAAGATTGCGGAAATTTTCGCGGAGGATTGCCGGATCTGGCTCGGCGGCGTGGAGCTTTCCCTTCTCGAATTCGCCGAAACGGACCTGCTCCCGAACCGGATTTTCCTGTGCGGCGGCGGTTCGGCGCTTCCGGAGATCAGGTCGTCGCTCCTGTCGGGGGAATGGTCCGCGGAGCTTCCTTTCGGACGGGATGTCGAAGTCGGGTATCTCCAACCGAAGGATGTCGTCCGGGTCGTCGATACGACCGGAGAGCTTTCGAATCCTCAGGACATACCGCCGCTCGGCCTTGCGAACCTTGTTATCCTCGAAGAACTGGAAGGGGAGAAGATGCTGATGAGTCTCCTTCGGCGCAGTATGGAATCGATGGAAAAAAATAAGAAAGAACACCCATGTCTACCATGATACGGACATTTTACGTCACTCAAGACGAAGAAATACTTTCGATAGTCGGGAAACTCCGTTCCTCGGATCTTTTGGAAAACGTCTTCGTCATTCCGAAACGGGCACTAGTGCTCCAGAGTGTCGTGAATCTCCGTATGCTTTCGCGCGAGGCCGGGAGATCGGGAAAGAAGGTCATCGTTGTCACCCAGGACGACAATGGTCGAAAGCTTGCCGAGAAAGCGGGACTCGAGACCCGTCCGTATACCGAGGAGTCCTTCCGGGAACCGGAACCGATCGTTGTGGAATCGACTGGTCCGGTTCCCGTAAAACCGCATTTGACATCTTCCTCCGCGCTCGGTTCGAGCGGGTTTTTCGCCTCGACCACGGAAACGGGAAACGAACGTCGGTCTCCCGCGATGAAAACGGATCCGATGCCGTCTGCTCTCCCGAAGACGGCCGGTCCCGAAGGGAACGACGACGGCACGCGTCCTCTCAGGGTACGGAACCTTTCTCCAGTCCGTCAGACGGCTCTGAATTCGCTCCGTGATACCGAAATATCCGATGACACGCCGACACCCTTTTCATCGTCGTCCCGTTTTTCGGAACCGCCCGTTTCTCCGTCGATGCCGGGTGCCCGGATTCCGGAACGTCCGGTAGCGATCGAAAGCGGGGACGGGCGCCTGTCCAAGATTTTCTCGTCGTCACGATCGGAATCGTGGCCGCCCATCGGTCGGCCGGTTCAGATGCCTCGTCCGGACGCGCCGAAACCGAAACGAGAGAAGCCGGAGCGTTCTACAGTCCGCGTCGGAGGGAGGGAGCAAGCCTGGTTTTCGTTTTTCGTCATCATCTCGGTCCTGTTCATTCTCGGTACCGGATCGATTATTTTACTTCCGAAAGCGGAAATTTCGGTTACGCCGAGGTCCGTCTCGCAGAATCTCGAATTGGAATTTTCCGGAGAGACCAACCCCGAAGCCGACGGCGCGAGGGTCGTGCCGGTCCGCATCGTCGAGCGGGAGGAGGAGGTCGTCGTCAATGTCGACTCGTCCGGCTCGTCCGAAGGAAACGGCTCGAAGTCGTCCGGGAGCGTCATTATCTACAACGAATACGGAAGCCAACCGCAGTCCCTGGTCGCGACCACGCGATTTGTGACCGATGACGGCAAAATATTCCGACTCGTTCGGGGCGTGACCGTTCCGGGCATGTCCGGCGGTGAGCCGGGAATCGTCGAAGCGGAAGTCGTCGCGGACACCTTCGGAGAGGCGTACGACATCGGTCCGTCCGATTTCTCCGTGCCCGGTTTTTCCGGAAGCGCGAAGGCAGGCAAGGTATATGCCAGATCGAAATCGTCGATGACTGGCGGATCTTCGGTCGGCGACTCGGGAACGCCAGCGGTCTCTTCCGGTGATCTCGCCGCTGCCGCGACGCAGGCGGTCGACCGCTTCCGGGAATCCTTCGCCGCCTCCATCACGGAAAGCGGTTCCGAAAACGAGCAATTCATCCCGGAGATGTTCGACATTTCCACGGTCGGATCCGCATCGGCCCCACAAGAAGGTTCCGTCGCATCCTCGTTCGAATACCGGGTCACCCTTCGCGGTCGCGCCTTCGTCTTCTCCGAGGACGACCTCCTCGAAAAGATTGTGCCAATCCTTCGTGACCGTGCGGCGGTCGACGGGTCGTATGCGACACACGATCTTTCTTTCCGCTATTCCGCCGGCGGAGCCGATTACGATGCGGGGACATTCCGATTCCAAGTCGGTTCGAGCGTCCTCTTCGTCGCGCCGGTCGATACCGGAACCCTTCGTGAGGATTTTCTCGGAAAACGGAAGACGGGGGAGGAACTGCAGAAGGTCCTGGACCTTCATCGGGAAGTGGCACATATGAATGTCTCCATTTCCCCGGATTGGTTCGCGTTCGCGATTCCGAAGGACCGGAAACGGGTGACGGTGACGGTTCTCGCACCCTGACCCCTTCACGAAACGAATACGATACGCTATGATACCGAACCGGATAAATGCATCGGATGGATCACGGGATCGCGACCGGATGGCCATGTTTCGGCGGCTTCAGTCCGAATATCTCATTTTCGAACAGGATATCCGGAAAAAGCGTCGCACACTCGAGGCGTTGACCGCGGAAATCCGGAAGATGAAAACCGAACGGTCCCGGCTCGACGTTTCGATCCGGGAAAAGCAGACGGCCGAAGGAAAGCTCTTCCGTGATCTCGGGATCATGGAGGCCGAAGGCGGACAGATAAAGAAACGGATGAACTCCTTTTCCTGATCCGCTCGGCGGCCGCTTCCGATTCGGGGCGTCATACCCGGTTTTTTTATTCCGAAACGATAAGCATCGAAGAAATTTATATGGATATATCCGTCGACGAACTCCGGAAAAAATATCTGGCGTTTTTTGCATCGAAAGGACACGCGATCATCCCGTCCGCATCACTTGTTCCGGAGGAGACCGACGCCTCGACACTCTTTACGACCGCGGGCATGCATCCGTTGGTACCGTTCCTTCTCGGGGAACGACATCCGGGAGGCACCCGTGTCACCGATGTGCAGAAGTGTGTCCGGACGGGCGATATCGACGATGTTGGCGATAACCGGCATCTGACCTTTTTCGAGATGCTCGGGAATTGGAGTTTCGGCGATTATTTCAAGAAAGAGGCGATAGAATGGAGTTTCGAGTTCCTGACCGATCCCCGGTGGCTCGGTCTCGACGGGAATCGCCTATATGTGACGGTCTTCGGTGGGGAGGACGGTGTTCCGCGTGACGACGAATCGATCGCCGTCTGGAAGGATGTCTTCTCCCGGAGCGGCCTGTCTTCCGGGGTATCCGACGACGGACGGGTCGGGGACGACATTAGGATCGTCCCGCTCGGAACCGACGACAACTTCTGGATCGCCGGGACGACGGGTCCGTGCGGAGGGGATACCGAGATGTTCTACGACACCCGTCCGGACGACGGCCCCCTCTCCGGAGACTTCACCGAACTGGTCGACAGCGGACGACTGATGGAAATCTGGAACGATGTCTTCATGGAATTCGAAAAGCGTCCGGACGGGGCGCTTGTCCCGCTTTCGAGAAAAAATGTCGATACGGGCATGGGTGTGGAGCGGATGATCACGATGCTCGAGGGTCGCGAGAATGTTTTTGACAGTTCGGTTTTTGCTCCGCTTTTCCGGACGATCGCGTCGCTCTCCGGCGTCACGGAATCGGGACTCGACGGATGGTATCCGGCACTCGACGACGCATCGCGTCGCTCGGCACGCATCGTGGCCGACCACATCCGTGCCGCCGTTTTTATGACGGGGGACGGCGTCATTCCGTCGAATACCGAACGTGGGTATGTCCTTCGTCGGATCATCCGGCGCATGATACGGCACGGGCGCATCCTTTCGCTCGGAGCCGGAGCGACACGAACACTTGCCGAAACCGTGATCGCTGGATTTTCGGAGGCATATCCCGATCTTTCCGCGAAAAAGGCCGCCATCCTCGACGAACTTGAGAAGGAGGAGACCAAGTTCCGTGAGACGCTCGATCGGGGGATGAGGGAATTCACGAGAATGATCGGGTCGGGAATTTCCGGAAAGGAAGCGTTCGACCTGTATCAGAGCTACGGATTCCCTTTCGAGCTTACGAGGGAACTTGCGGCGGAGCGCGGGATCGGGATGGATGAGAAGGGTTTTCAAGAGGAGCTCCGCAGGCATCAGGATCTTTCCCGGACCGCATCGGCTGGCATGTTCAAAGGGGGGCTGCAGGCGCAGGATGACCGGACAGCCGCACTTCATACGGCGACTCACCTGCTTCAGGCGGCGCTTCGTGAGACGCTCGGAACGCATGTTTCCCAGAAGGGATCGAACATAACTCCCGAACGACTCCGTTTCGACTTCGTCCATCATTCCAAAATGACACCGGAAGAACTCTCGAAAGTCGAATCGCTCGTGAATGCCATCATCCGAGAGGACGTCCCCGTCGAATGCGAGGAACTATCCGTGGATGCCGCCAAAGAACGCGGAGCGATCGGCGTGTTCGAGGCGAAATACGGCGATATCGTGAAGGTCTATTCGGCCGGTGATTTCTCGCGGGAAATCTGCGGCGGGCCGCATGCGGCGAGTACCGGAGCACTCGGACACTTCCGGATCGTCAAGGAAGAGGCCAGTTCTTCGGGGGTCCGGAGGATAAAGGCGGTCCTGGAATAGGCACCATTCCGACTCCGGATGTCTCCCGTTGACAAAAGACCGTGGAAGCGGTAGAGTGGACAATATTGTAAGACTCTTACGAATACAAGGGCTATGTTGGCTATTATCCGAACGGGGGGGAAACAGTATCTCGTTTCCGAGGGTGAGAAGGTGAAGATCGAGACGATCGAGGGAGAAATCGGCACGGTCGTTGCGTTTGAGGCACTGTATGTCGGCGATGGGACGGAAGCGACCGTCGGCACGCCGGTACTCGAAGGTGCGATCGTCGAAGGAAAGATCGTCGATAACGACCGGCACGACAAGGTCTGGGGTATCAAGTACAAGGCGAAGAAACGCTACAAGGTGAAGTTCGGTCATCGCCAGCAGTATACCGAGATCGAAATCGTGAGCATTTCCAAGGAGAAAGAGAAGGGGAAGGTCGCGAAAACGAAGGTCTCCAAGAGCAAGGAATAGTCCGAATCCCCCGCCCATATCCGGCGGGGGATTTTCGTATGTGTCACGAGGCTCTCCGACAGCCTCCTTTTCGAGGCCGTTCGGGTATGGCCTTATACCGCCTGTCGGCACGAATGATTCCGGCGTCCGATGGAGATATTCTGGAGTGCGTACGGGGTACGTCATATGCCACCCGGTGCCGTTCGTTTCGCGGATCTTTTTTTGCCCGCACTCCCCGTCCTCGTTTTTTGAAAAACGAAAGGGGAGTATGGAGGCGAAAAATCTGAAATGAAAAACGCGCCACGTGATGAGCGGAACGGATTTTGCGTGGTGAAAAATCAAGGAAGGAAAAACGGAAGAAAATTTATCCGGATTTCGAGTCCGTTCAGGCATACCTACATACCACCCATATCGATACATCTCGGCATGCCGGCAGTGTTTATAAATTACAAAATCAAAAATTTGAGTCACATGAGGGGTACATCAGGTACCACCTATATCGGTACAAACGATTCTAGCGTGTCGTTTTTATGCGACGACGAATGAAAGGACGGGTGGACGGTGTTGTATATCGCACACGAACCGAACGACGGATTCCGGAGGCGTCAGGATGATGCGTGGAGGAATGTTCCTGTTTGTCGTGGGAAGGCACGGGTCGGCCGACATCATCGGACAGATGCGTGATCCGTAACCGTCTTCATGGTATTTTTTTGTATGTATTTTTTTCATATCATGTCGCATAAGTTACATAGAGCGACATATCATATATACAAAAAACCCTTTTAAAAAACAAAAAATAAAATACGCATACACATAATGATTCTTTACATTTGGCACTATGGGCCATGCCGCCCCCAACATCCGAATCGGGCATCCGGAATCGCGTGACCCCGAATATCCTCCGTCCCGATGAGAGATTATGTTTCCGGGCCGGCTGGATCGCCGAAAGAAGCGCTCCCCTTCCGAAACCCGTATTTTCATAAAAAGACACGGATACGACATTATGTCAAACATAACGATACCGACAGCGCATTCTCTGCTACAATAAGATGGATACGTCTCCGGCATCTTCTGCCGATCCCATTATCCGTTCGATGGTAATCGCTTTCTGTCATATGCGCATTTCCTATTCCGGGCTCGAAGCCTATAAGAACTGTCCACTCAAATACCGGTTCCAGTACGTGGACCGTCTCAAGGAGCCGAAGTCGAAAGAGCAGGTGTTCGGAACCATCATCCATTCCGTCCTTCGCTACATCCATACGCCGGCGCCTGTCACGCCTTCGCTCGACGAGGCGCTCAATCGGTTCTCCCAGCTATGGAACAGCGATCTCTACGACGACGAGGTCGCCGAGCGGTCCGCGTTCTCGCAGGGCGTGAAGATTGTCTCGGACTATTACGCCAAGAACGATCCGGAGGAGTTCGTAATCGTCGACCTGGAAAGCCGGTTCGCGCTCGAGATCGGAGATGAATCGACCGGAAGACATATCATCGCCGGCACCATCGACCGCATCGATTCGAGACCGGACGGATTCGAGATCATCGACTACAAGACCGCCCGCAAGATGCCGTCGCAGGAGAAGGTGGACAACGACCTTCAGCTCTCCATCTATCTTCGCGCGTTCCTCGACCGCTACCCCAAGGAGACGGAGCATCTCGACCGCATCACCGTGAGCCTCTACTACCTCCGTCATGGCGTGAAGCTTTCCTCGACGCGTACGCGCGAACAGCTCGCCGATCTCGACCGGCAGTTCCTCGAGGTCATCTCGCATATCGACGCCGGTGAATTCGAGCCCGTCCTGACCGGACTCTGTGATTACTGTGGGTTTCAGCGGCACTGCCCGTTCTTCGGTCACAAGTTCCTTGAGGAGCGGGCGATGGAGGACGACGAAGCACAGGCGTCCATCGAGGAGATCCTCGCGCTTCGCGACCGGATGAAGACCGACAAGGCCCGCTTCGCGACGCTGCAGGAATCGCTTCTGTCGTATATGGATTCGAAGTCGCTCGAACGGGTTTTCGGTTCGTCCGGTATCGTCGGAAAATCGGTCCGTCGGACCTGGAAATACGACGAGGAGGCACTCCGCGAAGTCTTGACGCCCCTTGACAAATGGGACGAAATACGAAAGATTGACGGAACGGCGCTCAAGGGAATCCTGCCCGTGCTCCCCGTCCCGGTGCGCAAGGCGGTCGAGGCCGCAAAGATACCGGACAAGGAATCGGTGTCTCTCACGATCAGGAAGACCCGAGACATCGGAGAGCTCGACGAGACCGTCACGGCATAGGCAACGCTCCCGCCACTCATACCTTTTTATATCCGTTCATACGACCATCATCATGTCACAGGATCCGAAAGGAAAGGCCAGCATCCCCTACCCCGTCCGCATCAACCGATACCTCGCGCTCACGGGCGTCTCGACGCGTCGTGCCGCCGAGGAATTCATCGTGCGCGGCAAGGTCACCATAAACGGCCGTCGGGCCGTCTTGACCGATCGTGTGAACGATGGTGACGAGGTCTCCGTACGGACGGGAAAGCCCAGAGCCTTCCGGTATGTCGCCTATCACAAGAAACGCGGGGTGCTGACGCACGCCGAAAAGGGGCATCGCGGAAAAGCCATTTCGGATTTCGCTCCGGTTCCCGGCGTCTATCCGGTCGGCCGTCTCGACAAGGAATCCGAAGGACTGATCATCCTGACCGACGACGGACGCATTACGGAGCGTCTCCTTTCGCCACGTTTCGACCACGAAAAGGAATACGAGGTCGTCATACAGGAGCGCCTGCGGACGGACATGGTCGAGTCGCTCGAACACGGAATCGTTCTCGAGGACGGACCGACCAAGCCTTGTCGGATCGTCAAGAAGGGGCCGAACACGTTTTCCATAACCATCACCGAAGGGCGCAAACACCAGATCCGACGCATGCTTTCCGCGGTCGGCGGAACGGTCATCGCGCTCAAGCGCGTCCGGATTATGAACATCACGCTCGGAAACATCGCCTCCGGCACGTATCGCGACCTCAAAGGCGCCGAGCGGGAGGAATTCCTTTCTTCACTCGGACTCAAATAAGGATATTCCGCGACAAAAAACCGCCACTCCCCTTCCGGGTGTGGCGGTTTCCGTATTTCGCCGTATGAAAAAGGCGCCGGAATTCTTTCGGCGCCTTTCCTTTCCCTCCTTATTTTGTTTTTTTCATGAGTTCGACCTTCTGCTCGGGAGTGAGATTCTCCCACGTCGCATCGCTGTTCTGAGCGGCGCGCGCGGTTTCCTCCCGCTCTTTCACGACAGCCGACCGCTTCTCCACCGCGAGCTGCTCCTTTGTTTTCTGGAACTGGAAGCGATGGTTATCGAAAGCGATCATATTGACCACTTCGTTCCCGCCTTCCTTATACGCGACGGAGACCGAATCACCGGGTTCGGTGACGATCAGTTCCGGAGACAGCGCTCGTGAACCCGCAAACAGTTTGTTCTTGTGACCGTTCAGAACGAGATAGTAGATCACTCCATCCTGCGACGGTTCGTTCTTTATCCTCGAGACCGCGTCCCTGATGACGACATCGTCGATTCTCCCCTGCGGAGCGAACCGTTCGTGCGTCGAGGACAGCCGAAACTCGTAGGACTGAAGCGCCGACTGCAGATTCGATCCGCCTCCGACCACAGTGTAATCCGTAACGGATACGAAGGCGAACGCCTTCACTAACCCGCCTCCATCCTTCATGGGGATGAAGTAGGTCGGCAAACCGCCGACATTGTAGAGAATCGGCTGACTCGCGACATACCGGTCCTTCTGGAAAAGACCCGTCGCCGAAGCCTTGGCGGCATCCTCCGTCGCTCCCGCCTGGAGATACAATTTCGTCACCTTCGTCCGTGTATCGGTCAACACGAACCCTGACGAACTCTCGTCTTTCCCGTGCGAGGTCAGACTCGTATACCAGTACGACCGGTCGTCGTTCCCATACACGAGAGACATCTTGTCCGATGTTGTCTGTACCATATCGTTACCACTGAACAAGGCGTTCCAGTATCCGTGGACATAGGAACCCCAATCGTCCAGCTGCCTCACCATGAAGGCCTCCGGCTGCACGCGGTCAACCCACTTGGGGATATCATCGAGACCCTTCGACTCGATGATATCCCCCGTCTGCACGTCGAGGATGACGACTCCGGTCGCGTCCGGACCGCCGTAACCGATTCTCTTCGCATACTTCGTCGCGACGATATACGGCCTGCCGGCATCGTCGAGTTCGAACGTGAAATCGGTAAGCGGCGTCGACGCATATCCATGCTCGTACAGGTAGCGCTCCGGATCCTGACCGAAGTAGCTGCCGTGGATATATTTCATTCCAAGCGGCTTGCCGCCGACCTCGAGCACCAGTCGGGCATCACTCTCATCCACCGCGGACACCATGACGTATCCCTGCGTCCCCTCGGAGGAATTGTTGAGCCACTTGAAGAAATCGGAGTGTTCCAACGCCCCGACCCAGTACAGCTCGCCGTTGACTTTCTGGATATGGAGCTTCCCGACCTGTTCCCTGCTTCCGAGTCCGATACTCTTTCCGATCAGCTTGTCCGCGACCTTGTCCGCGGTCTCCTCGTCCACACGTCGTATGTGTTCGATGCTGATTGGCGTCGTATCGGTCGAGAAGGTTCCCTCCTTCACCTGCATCAGGTTCCAATATTCCGACGCATGAAAGAGCGCCGCGGAAGTGAGGAACGGAAGGACGAACAGAAAAACCGCCCCGACCGCACCCGCAGCTCCGCCGATAATCATCGTCGATTTCTCCTCCGTCTGCATGCCGATCGCGAAAAGGATCACTCCGTTCAATACGACCTGAAACGGTATCCCGAGGAATCCGTAGCTCAGTGTCGGCATGGAAAACCAAGACCAGACAAGGTTCAACAGGAATACCAATACTCCGACGATCAGCCGCTCCGTCGTTCCCCTTATGGAGAGGACCGCCAGAAGGCCGAATGCCAGGGCCATTCCGAGGTATATCATTCTTTACTCCTTTTTATGGTTGCATCTCTGCGATCCCTATGACCGCATTTCCGGAGGAGCGACTATTCACTCAAATGGAAATGCGATCATCCGAATCGACAAGAGACGCTTTTCTTTTTAAGTTGCGAAATTATATTATAGTCCTTTTTAGGCGCTTTGTCAATTATAGACTCGACAAATCACATCAAATAGGCCATACTGACAATGAAGCCGTACCTCTTTTCATAACGGCATTTTTTGTTTCCCATGGCCAAAGACAATATCGTCCTCCGATTCAGCGGGGTTTCGTTCGAATACCGCCACCGCAAACCCGTCCTCGACGCGGTCGATTTTTCCGTTCGCGGCGGGACCAAGATCGCCCTCATGGGTCAGAACGGCGCCGGAAAGAGCTCACTCTTCAGTCTTGTCATGGGAGAGAACAAACCCGAGAGCGGGCGCATCTCCATCGATTCGGACGCGACGGTCGCCATAGGACGACAGGTCATCCCCCGCGAGCGGCTCGGGGAGACCGTCGAGGAATTCTTCGCCGACGGATTTCCCGGCAAGGAATGGGAACTGCCCCTGAAGATCAAGGAGGTCCTCGACATAGTCAATCTCCCCGTTCCCCCGTTCGAAAAGAAGCTGAGTGAATTTTCCGGCGGACAGCAGGCCCGACTTCTGCTCGCGTCCGCCCTCATCAGGGATCCGGACATCCTCCTTCTCGACGAGCCGACAAACAACCTCGACGACGAGGGCATCGCGCACCTCACGGCCTTCCTCATAGCCTATCACAAGACGCTCATCGTCATCTCACACGATGCCGACTTCCTCAACTCGTTCACCGACGGCGTGCTGTACCTCGACGTGCATACGCACAAGATGGAACAGTATTCCGGAAACTACTATGACGTGGTCGAGGAGATCGCCCGCCGCATCGAGAAGGAACAGCGGGAGAACGCCCGCCTCGAACATACCATCAAGGAAAAGAAGGACCAGGCGAACGTGTTCGCGAACAAGGGAGGCAAGCTCCGTTCCGTCGCGAAACGGATGCGCGACATGGCGCAGGATCTCGAGGACAACAAGGTGGATGTGCGCCGCGAGGACAAGACCCTCCCCCCGTTTCAGATTCCCGCGACCGAGATCGTCGGCCCGATCATCACCATCAGGTCCGTTTCCGTCATGACCCCCGACGGTCCGAAAGTGTCTCCCGTCAACCTGACGATGAAAAAGGACACGCACCTCCTGATATCGGGTCCGAACGGCATCGGCAAGAGCACGCTTCTCGAAAATATCGTCTCCGGTGACACAAATCTCGTCGATATCGCACCCGGAGCGAAGGTCGGCTACTACCGTCAGGACTTCTCGACGCTCGACTTCGACAAGACCGCCTTCGAGGAACTCGAGTCGGCGATGGACATCGGCACGAAGGAGGACGTCTTCAAGGCGGCCGCCAAGTTCCTCATCCCCGCCGAACTCCTCCAGCACCCGGTCGCGACGCTCTCCGAGGGGCAGAAGGGACTCCTCCTGTTCGCGCAACTCTTCCTTCGCCGACCGAACCTGCTCATCCTCGACGAACCGACGAATCATATCAACTTCCGTCACATCCCCGTCATCGCCGACGCGCTCGACGAGTACAAGGGCGCGATGATCTTCGTCTCGCACGTCCCCGACTTCGTCGCGCGCATCCGCATCGACGAGGTCATCGACCTCCGCGATTTCGTCGGATAACCTTTCTCGGACCGTATCCCGAACGGAATCCCATTGACGCTTCCCCGCTTTCAGAGTATATTCCAAACAAGAGAGGGACGATGGGGCCACTTCATGTCGTTTGGGATTTGACAGCTCCTTCAGCGTCTTTCGGGAAGAACGGATTGGGGAATCGCCTGTACTGGTGTCGAACCCGCGGAAGCAGGATCTTTCGCACGGGATGCCATCCCGTCCACGCCCCCTTCGGAACGACGGATCGTCGTCTTCGAAAATCCGCCTGCCGTCCCTCTCTCCAACGTCACGCCGTCAAGACAGGTATGGGAAGATGTTTTCGGAACCATTCCGAAACTCATGATAATCATGAGACATCCTCCCACCCCCTCTCTTGACGGCGTTTTTTATTTCCCCTGAAAGGAACGGCATATGGTAACCCGTTTTGCGTTCCGTTTACATTTTCACCTTCAGGCCGTACACTGGGGATATGCGATTCTACAATACCCTCTCAAAACGGAAAGATGAGTTTGTCCCGCTCCATCCGGGCAAGGTCGGCATGTATACCTGTGGACCGACGGTCTATGATTTCGCGCATATCGGCAACCTGCGTGCGTTCGTATTTTCCGATTCCGTCCGCCGCCTGCTCGAGCACGAGGGATACGAGGTCCGTCTCATCGAGAACATCACGGATGTCGGACACCTGACGGAGGACGATCTGGCACAGGGTGATTCCGGTGAGGACAAGATCGCCCGAAAGGCCGCCACGGAACGGAAGTCTCCGGAAGAGATCGCCCGGTTTTACGAAGATGCCTTTCATGTCGACGAGGAACGGATGAATATCCTTCCCGCACGATTTTTCCCGCGCGCGACAGCCCATATCCCGCACATGATCCGGATGATCGGAACGCTTATCGAAAAAGGACATGCGTACGAGGTGAACGGAAATGTCTTCTACGATGTCACTTCCTTTCCCGACTATGGGAAGCTCTCCGGCAACACGCTCGAAAACCTGAAGTCCGGTGCCCGGCTCGAGGAGCATCCGGACAAACGGAACCCGTGGGACTTCGCGCTCTGGCTCAAGGCACCCGAAGGACATGCCATGCATTGGCCGTCGCCGTGGAGCGAGGGGTATCCCGGCTGGCACATCGAATGTTCCGCGATGAGTATCGAGTATCTCGGCGATACGATCGATATCCACACCGGCGGAGAGGACCATATCTTCCCCCATCACGAGGCCGAAATCGCGCAATCCGAAGGCGTGACCGGGAAGCCGTTCTCCCGTTTCTTCATGCACGAGCGACACATCCTCGTCGACGGGGCCAAGATGTCGAAGTCGAAAGGGAATTTCTACACACTTCAAGACATCGTCGAAAAGGGATACTCTCCCATGGACCTGCGCCTGCTCTATCTTTCCGCGTACTACGGCAATCAGATGAACTTCACTTGGGACGGTCTCACCCAGGCCCGGAAAAACAAGGAGACGCTTTTCTCCATTCACGACCGTTTGACGGGGGCATCGGAGACCTCGGGACCAGATATCGCAGCGACATTCCGCACGGCGTTCCTGTCCGCACTCCGAGACGACCTCAACACCCCGCTCGCGCTTTCGGAGCTCCTCGCTTTTTCGAACCGTATCAATGCCGCCCTTGATGCAGGAGAGGCGTTCGATACACGTTCATCGCGGACCTTTCTCGGCGAGGCGTTCGCACTCTTCGGCCTCCGTATGGAGACCGTCGACATTCCGGAATCCGTAACAACACTTGCCGCACGACGCGAAGAAGCGCGGAAGTCGAAGGATTTTTCACTTTCCGATATGCTCCGGAACGAGATCGAAGCTCTCGGATTTTCCGTTGAAGATACCTCCTCCGGCCCGAAAATCCGGAAGAATTAAGCTATTCCCATGACACGGGACGGGCCTTCCGTCAACGGGTTTTCAGTCACGCGTATCTGCGGTAGAATGGGAAATATCATGGCAACGAAACAGGACCATCTCCGGATCCCCCCACATAACCTCGAAGCCGAACAATCGGCACTCGGGGCGCTTATGCTCGACAAGGACGCGATCATCAAGGTCGCGGACCTCGTTCGTCCTGGCGACTTCTACAAGAACGATCACAACCTGATCTACGAGGCGATGCTCGAGCTCTACGAGAACCGCGAGCCGATCGACGTACTCTCGCTCGCGAACCGCCTCGAGGAGAAGGGGAAATTGGAGAGCTCCGGAGGATCCGGATACCTCGCCTCGCTCGTGAACGCCGTCCCCTCCGCTTCGAATGTCGCCCACTACGCCAAGGTCGTCCAGAAGAAATCCCTCCTGCGCCGGCTCATTTCCGCCGCGTCTGACATCGTCGAGATGGGTTTCAACGAGGAGGACGACGTGCAGAAGGTGCTCGACGACGCGGAACAGCGCCTGTTCGGCGTCTCGCAGAAATACATCAAACAGGATTTCGTCCCGATCCATTCCATCCTCGAGGAGGCCTTCAACCGCATCGACGAGCTTCACAAGAGCGACAAGAGCTTCCGCGGGGTCCCGACCGGATTCACCGACCTCGACAATGTCCTCTCCGGACTCCAGAATTCGGACCTCATCATTCTGGCCGCCCGCCCGGCTGTCGGAAAGACGACCTTCGCGCTCGATATCGCCCGTCAGGTCGGTTCCGTCGCCAAAGTCCCGGTGGGAATCTTCTCGCTCGAAATGTCCTCGGATCAGCTGGTGGACCGCATGATCGCCTCGCAGTCCGGCGTGGACCTGTGGCGCCTGCGGACGGGAAAACTGCAGACCGAAGGCGAGGGAAACGATTTCCAGCGCATCGGCGAGGCGATCGGCATCCTCTCGGAGGCGCCCATCTTCATCGACGACACCTCTTCAGCGAACATCATGGAAATGCGCACGATGGCGCGCCGGCTCCAGGCCGAACACAAGCTCGGACTCATCATCATCGACTATCTCCAGCTGATGGAGGGGCGGTCCCGCGGCGGGGAAAACCGCGTACAGGAGATTTCCGAGATCTCCCGCGGCCTCAAACAGCTTGCCAAGGAACTTAATGTCCCGATCATCGCGCTCTCCCAGCTGTCCCGTGCCGTGGAATCGCGACCGGACCAGATGCCGAAACTCTCCGACCTCCGGGAATCGGGATCCATCGAACAGGACGCCGACATCGTCCTCTTCCTCTATCGGGAGGACCGCGTCAAGCCGGATACGCCGAACAAGAACATCGCCGATGTCATCATCGCCAAGCATCGGAACGGCCCCGTCGGCAAGGTCTCGCTGTATTTCGACGAGGCATCCACACACTTCAAGAACCTGGAAAAATACCAACGCCAGGAATCGTAACGGTCGGAAGTCCATACGGCCGGGAAACGGGATCGCGTGCGAACCCGGTATCTCGACCGTACGGACCCATGACCCTTCTCCTATGCGCTATCCGAAACCGTTCCAAAACCTGATCGCGCATTTTTCCGCGCTCCCCTCGATCGGTCCGAAAATGGCCGAGCGTCTCGTACTGCACCTGTTCAAGCAGGAGCACGGGCGGTTGCTTTCCTTTGCGGAAAGTCTCGAGGGCCTGCAGGACCTTTCGTCCTGCACCCGATGTTTCCATATCGCCGAAGGGTCGCTGTGCGACATCTGTTCCGATCCGAAACGCGACCAAAAGACGCTCTGCGTCGTCGAGGAGCCGATGGACGTCATCGCCATCGAGCGCTCCGGAGGATACCCGGGCCTGTATCATGTCTTGGGCGGAGTCATGCGGACCGGCCGGCGCGACGACGATCCCGCGCTTCGGATCCCGGAACTCGTCTCGCGCGTAAGGGACGAGGGCGTCTCGGAAGTGATTCTCGCCCTCAATCCGACGACCGAAGGCGACCTGACCGCGCTGTATCTACGAAAACGGCTTTCCCCGTTCGGCGTCCGGATTTCGCGGCCCGCACGGGGTCTCGCGACGGGCGGCGACATCGAATATGCCGATGAGGCGACGCTCACCTCCGCGATGAAAAACCGGGAAACGCTTTCATAAGAGGTGTCCCGAAAATGAAAAAATCCACCGGTCGTGGATTTTTTCATCGTTCCGATTCATTTCGTTTCCGGGTCGGCCTCCCGTTCCGGATAGGAAAAATATTTCGGGTCGCGGTTTTCCGTCAGGAGCGCGTCCGCAATCCGCTCGACGCTTCCCTTGGAGATATGCGTCCGACCAACGTACAGCTCCCCGAGTATCGCTCGGAGCGTGTCGGTGTCCAGTACGCCCCCTTCGCCGACATGACGCATCATAACCCCGAAGAACTCTTCCTGCCGGGTCCGGTCGAGCAGGACCGAGGAAATTTTCGGATTGTCCATGAGCGCCACCATGACGCGGTTCGTTCCGGCTTTCCGCGCGTCGGTTCCGCGGAAAAAATCTTTTTCGAACAGGATGATATTTCGCATATGGGAGATTCAATCGGAATAGATAATCATCTGATCTATGCTCGTCGAGCTGGTCGTGCCGAGTTTTCCGACGAGCGATCGCGACGTGTCAAGAAAGATATTCGGACCGAAGTACGGATCGTGGACCACGTAGCGCCCCTTGTTGTCTTTGGTGTGGATCACGACATAATGTCCGCCTCCCCGGGACCGCTTGATATAGACGATGACCGGCTTCCCCTCCTTCAGCCGCTCATCGATCGTCTTCCAATTCACGTTCCCGTGAAAGGTTGAGGAAGACAGAGCGACGCCTCCAGACCACGAGTTCGGCCAGATGATGAGGTCCCGATCGAACAGGCTGTTCTTGTTCGCGAGCGTCCCGGGACTCACGCGTGACCCGAGACCGGTGAAGGTCATCGCCACCGATGTGACCGCACATCCCCAATCCGCCATTTCCGACTTCGTCTTCCCGATCTCCTCGTCCGCCCACCGAGGATCGCGCTGGGAGTAATACCACGAGGTCGATGCGTGGTACTTCGAATCCGGCTTCGCGTAGGAGCTGAGACTGGCAAAGACTTCGGTAAGGTTCGCGGAACCGCTGAAGTTGAGGAGTTCCTCCTTCTGCTGTTTCACCTTTTCCAGGAGGTCTTCGTATTTTTCCTGTTCCGACATCGTCTTCACGAGGAGTGACGCCTTTCCTCTCCGGGCCGTCGCCAGCTCGTCGTTTTTCCTGCCCAGCTCGAGCTTGAGGGCTTCGACCTTCTCCTTCTTTTCGGCCAGTGTTCCCCGCTCTCCTTCCAGCGATCGTTTCACGGCGGCCATGTCCTTCAGTATGCCGACGATACGGCCGTTCGTCTCGAGCATCCAGTCGTCGTTCTTGGAGAACAGTCCGCCGAGGTCGTCTCCGGATACGGCGATCAGTATGCCTGATCCGTCATCGGCACCGGACTGATAGGCGCGGATCATTTCCGACAGGACCTGCTTCTCGCGGGCGATGATCCGCTCCTTTTCCGCGATCCGCGCACGGGTGTCGTCAAGCGCCGTGGAAACAGCGGAGATGTCCCGTTCCGTGGTCTGGATCTGCAGCGACAACTTGGCCGTCTGCGCCGTGAGCGACTCGATCTGATCGGCAAGCGTCGCTCCCTGGACCTTCTTCAGGTCGATGATTTTCTGATATGACTTGATCTTGTCGTTGTAATCCTCGCACTGTTTTTTCTCGTCGCCCGAAAGATCGTCGCAGCTGGTCGGCACGTCATCGGCATGGGCGGCGGATACGAAAAACGATACGGAAAACAGTATTCCGACAACGAACGGTATGAAAAAGGGAGTGGTTCGTTTCATGACTTTCATTCCTTTCATCATACCACGGATCGGCAGGAATCGGAAAGGGTCCGTAAGGACGCGTCAGGCCATGAATTCCCGGTCCTTTTCGGCACGGGCCCGCCAGGCGAGGAAATTTATGAAAATATGCAGGATGGTCACCGTGACGAACAATGCCAGACGACGCTCCGGAGCGATCGCGACCTGTTCCGCGTACAGCCAGGTCGCCGGAAAAGCGACGAGCGGCAACACGATATCCGATAGGACGTTCCGGATGTTCTCGCCGATCTTCATGCGCTTCTCGAACAGCTCCCAGAGAATCGCGATGCCGAGCGTCGAGAAGAATCCGACGCCGAACGAAAGACCGATCGTTTCCGCTCCGAGCGCGGTCACGGCACCGAACAGGAAATGAGGGATCGACCAGAAGTCGACCATCCCCTTCAGGATCGCGATCCGTCGTTTCAGGAATCCCTTCATATCGCGTGTCGTGCGGAATCGATACGGGACAGGGTCGATGTTTTTCCGATGACCCAGGCGATGTCTTGCGGCGGCGGCGATTGTTTCACGCCGGAAAGCGCGACGCGGAGCGGCCAGAGGAAGTCCCCCCGTTTTTCGCCGGCCGCCTCGAGCAGTATTTCCCCGAGGCGCTCGCGGGTCCAATCGGCTTCGACAACGCCTTCGAGCAGTGCCTGTGCCCGTTCAAGCGATTCACGGGTCGCTCCGGCGTCGTTTCCCTTCCAGGGGAGAAGGTTCGGATCGATGGTGGGTTCGTCGAAAAGAAAGGGGTGTTCGTCGCCGATTCCCGCAAGCGTCGTCAGACGCTCCTGTCCGACTTCCACCACGCGCCCCACGTACGGTTCCGTCTTGCGCTCGTCCGGAGCCGAGAGGAAAAATTCCTTCCCACGGAGAAACGGCATTACCCGGGACACGAGCTCCGAAAGCGGCATCGCCTTTATATACCGCGCATTCAGCCAGTCGAGCTTGCGCGTGTCGAAGACGGCGCCCGCCCGGTTCACCTGCGAGAAATCGAACGCCTCGGCAAGTTCCGAAAGGGAGAACACCTCCTTCGTACTCCCCTGCCCCGGATTCCATCCCAGAAGCGCGACGAAGTTGATGAGTGCCTCCGGCAGGTATCCTTTCGCGAGATAGTCTTCCACGGCGACGTCTCCCTGCCGTTTGGAAAGTTTGGACTTGTCCGGATTGAGCAACAGCGGGAGGTGCGAGAATATCGGCGGCTCCCATCCGAACGCCTCATAGAGGAGGACATGCTTCGGAGTGCTCGGGAGCCATTCCTCTCCGCGGATGACATGGGTGATTTCCATCAGATGATCGTCCACGACGCTCGCGAGGTGATAGGTCGGATATCCGTCGGATTTCACGAGGATCTGATCGTCCACGTTGCGCGCGTTGATACTGACGTCGCCGCGTACGAGATCGCGAAAGACAATGTCTCCGCGGTCTTCGGGCACGTTGAGCCGGATGACGGACGGCTCCCCGGCCGCGATGCGACGGGACACCTCTTCGGCCGACAGCGAAAGACAGAGCTTGTCATACTTCGGCGCTTCGCGATCGGTCGCCTGCTTCTCCCGTAACAGGTCGAGCCGTTCCCGGGAGCAGAAGCATCGGTACGCCCTTCCGTTTTCAATCAGTTTCTCGGCATATTCGGCGTAGATGGGAAGCCGTTCGGACTGTATGTACGGACCATGCGCGCCGATTTCCGAGACACCCGAATACGCTTCAGAGTGACGGGAAGCCTCGCGCTTCGGCATATTTGGATCGTCACGGAGAAAAACCCCCTCGTCCGGAACGACACCCATCCCCTCAAGGCTTCGGACGAGTCCTTCGAGCGCACCTTCGACGAATCGGTCCCGATCGGTGTCCTCGATGCGGAGAATGAATGTGCCACTGTTCTTCCGGGCGAAGAGAAAATTGTAGAGCGCCGTGCGAAGACCGCCGACATGGAGGTGCCCCGTCGGCGAGGGGGCGAATCGGACGCGGATTGGTCGGTCGGTCATAGGGAGGTTCATAAGATTCATAAGGCCCATACAGTCCGCACAGCCGGTAAAACCACATATCCCATGAAAACCCTGGCTTTATGGACTTTCGACGTTTGACTTTCGACTACCGATTATCCTATCAGAAAGCAGTAAAAAAGGGAAAACGACGACCGCGGTCCATATCCGTCCGATACGCGCGGGCTGTATCGTGAGCCGGAACAGCCATTCGAGGCCGGCGGCCCGGATCCGTTCCGGCGCACGCCGTCGTTTTCCGGTCAGAAAATCGAACGCTCCTCCGACGCCCATGGCGATCCGGATATGCCCAGGATCGGCGCGGAGCGATTCGAGGAACCGTTCCTGTTCCGGCGCGCCGAAATTCGAAAAAACGATATGCGCGTCGCGGATCCCTTCGGGAACCGTCCCGGACGCCGGGTCGAGATTAGCGCCGGTGATGCAGAGGTTCGGGAACGACTTTCGGACTGCGGCACGGACTTCATGAAAGGATGAAAGCCCGCTCTTTCGCACGGCAAGGAATATCCGGGCATCCTTCCCGTGCGCCTCATGAAATATGAAGTCCGTCAGGTCGGCTCCCGGACAGCGTGAGACACGATGACCGGAAAGAACGGCCGCAAGCGTAATGCCGGCTCCGTCCGCGATGCGGATATCGGCGGCGAGAAGCGAATCGTGAAACGGTTTGTCCCGATGCGCGCGCACGAGGAATTCCGGATTCACGGTCGCTATCCGACAGAACGATGTCCCGGAAAGAAGCCCCGCGATCTCTTGTTCCAGTTCTTCCCGGGAACGCGTGTCTATCGGGATATCGAATATGCGGAATCCGTCGCTCGTATCGTCCATAGGCGGTCATCGTGTCATTGTCCGAGCGGGAACTCCCCCATCGACAGGTACTGTTGTTTGGCGCCGGAGCCGATGCTTTCATACAGGATGACCGACGAGACCGGTTCCGAGAGGGAGACGGGCTGCGGAAACATCGCGAGCTTCGTTTCCGGAAGCGACGCAAATTCATGCCGCTTGACCCGGGCGAGCGTCACATGCGGACGGAAACGCTTTCCTTCCGCGGTCTTTCCCATCAGTTCCCGTTCCAGGGCGTTCCGAAGCACGAGCATCGGAGCGCTCTCCTCGCCGACAAGCCGGATCGTCTTCGCTGGGCCGCCTTCCGGAGCCGTGGCGATTTCCTGAAACGAGATATCGAACGGCTCGAAATCGGCACAGACCTCCTCTGCGATGTCCGCCAACTCGGCCGCGTGTTCGTCCGTCACGAATCCGAGGGGCAGCACCTCGGCGTGCAGGTTTTCCGGACGAATCGGAAAAACCGGCAGGTCACCCCACGCCGATATGACCTGTGACAGGCGCGTCCTTGATTTTCCCACTATCGGGATGCCGAGAAACAGTCTCCGTTCGTTCATAGGGTCGCGTATTCGTATGGGGAAATGGTAGCAGGAAAAGGGGAAAAACAGCAAGAAAACGGCACCGGACGATTATCTCTATTCGGAATCCCCCTTTTCGACGACCGTGCCCCCGTCGGTCTTGAGGACGATGGGAATGTCGCGGAAGGTCATGTCTTTCGATATGGGATCTATCGTCATCGAGACGAGAAGTCCCTTCCGCGTGTCCTCGCGGAGGTATTGGTCGAAGACGAGATTGCCGAGGGAATAATAGACGGTCCTGTTCTTGTGAACCTCCTTCTCCTGGACGATATGCGGATGAGAACCGATGACGGCGTCGCATCCAGCGTCGATGAACGCGTGCGCGAGAGATCTCACATCGTCCCTTACCGGCTCGTATTCCGTTCCCCAATGCGCATAGAGGATCACAAAGTCCGCCGATGGACGGGCCGTCGCGATATCCGCGAACGCATTCTTTTTTCCTTCGTATGCGAACTCGTTATAATTCACGAACGCGATCCTCGTGTCACGGACATTCCCGATGAAGATACGTCCGTCGCCCGTCGGATCGCCGAAAGAAGCGACACCCGCGTCACCGAGGTATCGCTTTGTCTGCGCGACGCCGTCGTCGCCCTGGTTGAGGATATGATTGTTTCCGAGACTTACCGGACCGATCCCCTCTTCGGCGAGCGTCTCGGCCCAGGTCGGATCGAAGGTGAACACATAGTTGTCGCGTGAGCCGATTTCGGACATCTCGCTCCGTGAAGGTCGGTCGGTGATCGGCCCCTCGAGATTCGCGACGACCAGATCGTGTGTCCTCAAGGTTGTCCGGACGCCGTCGAACACGAACGCATTCCCGCGACGCCTCGCCTGGGTCCGTATCCACCGGTCGAACATCATGTCCCCGCCGAAGAGGATCCGGACGGTTTCCGGATCTTCCCGCTCCATCACGCGCCGGTCGGTCGGTGTCTCCCTTGTCTTCGCGGGCGCGATATCCGATTGGGTTTTCGCGGACAGGAAAAAGACGGCCGCGCAGGCGGTCGCCAATCCGATCGAGACGATGGCCGTTTTTTTCCACATATGCTCCGTGTCGATTTCCCGGGCGATCCCCTATCCCGGGAAGTTTCCCGATACGATGAGGGAGGCGAGATACAGAAAAGCGAGATTCTCGAGCATCAGAAGCGGGATGCCGACGAGGAAATACCATTTCCGTGTCTTGTGCCGAAAGGCGAACATTCCCGCAAGCACGCCGACACTTCCGAACGCCGCGGCAAGAAAGAATAACATGCCCTCTGGAATCCGCCCGGCCTCCGGTCGGACGGACGAGGTCTTGTCCATAAGCATAAGCAAAAACGACGCCACATTCATGAACAGGATCATGGCGAGCGGCACGAGGAGCATCGGAGGGATCTCATTCATAGGAGGAAAACGACCGAGCGCATCTGAGCGGGGTACGCCCACATGGTAGCACTTTCACCACGCTCCTCCAATCCGGCGGCCACGGACGGTCTTCGTGTCAGCCTCGCTTCTTTGCTCCGGAAACGGTATCATATCATCATGACAACGGACACCGTCTTTTTCTGCGATGTGGCGCCAATCGTGCCGATTCCCCTCGGGAACCGGCAGGTATTCTCGTATCTCTCGGAATCGGATATCGGACGGGGCTCACTCGTCATGATTCCCTTCGGTCCGCGCGTCGTGTCCGGCATCGTCCTTTCCTGCACGACCGTCGCCCGGGCGGAACGGCCGAGCGGACGGTTCAAGGCGGTCCGGTCCGTCGTCCGTGAGTCGTTCCTGACCGACGGACAGCTCACGCTCGCCGAATCCGTCTCCAAGGAGTGCCTCACGCCGTTCGGCAGGACACTGAAACATTTTCTCCCGGCGGTCGTCCGCGAACGCGCGAAAAAAGATGCGACGGTACCGGAACCGAAGACCCCACTGCGTCTTACCGACGACGAGAAAGACACGGTGCGGACGCTCTCGGAATCGTCCGACGGCCGTCCGTTCTTCCTGGAATCGAATATCGCACAGGCAGTCCGAATCGTCGCCGGCGCGAAGAAGGCGCTCGGGAAAAAAACGCAGGCGCTCATTCTCGTGCCGGAACTGATTGCCGTCCCTTTCGTGGAGGGATTCTTCGTCGGACATTTCGGGGCACATCGGGTGGCGACCGTTCACGGGGCACTTTCGGCCGGTGCGCTTTTCTCGTCCTGGGAACGGATCCGCGCGGGCGAGGCGGATATCGTCGTCGGTACGCGGCAGGCGCTCTTCTCGCCGTTTACGAGACTCGGGCTCGTCGCGGTACTCGAAGAGGCGGAAACCGTCGGATACAAACAATGGGACATGAGTCCCCGCTACGATGCCCGCCTCGTCGCGACGACGCTTTCGACGCTTCATGGCGCGATACGGTTCTCGGCCGGTTCCGTCGCCGGTCTCGATATCGGATTCTCGGAACGGCTCGGGACGGTTCGTGTCCTTCGGATCGGCGACGGGGAACCTCTTCCCGCCGCACCGATACGCATGGTCGACATGCGGAAAGAGCGCTGGAAGAAAAACTACTCAATCTTTTCCGAGGAACTCCGTTCCGGCATCATCGAAGCCCGTCGGAAGAATCGGGAGGTCCTGCTCATCGCGAGCCGGAGCGGACTCGATTCCTTCTCGACCTGCGTCTCCTGCAAAGAGGTTCCCCGGTGTCCGACATGCGATCGAGCGCTCCGATCGACCCGCGATGGAGCCTTCCGATGCCCGTCGTGTTCCTATAAGACGACGTCGTTCCCCCGATGCGCGAAATGCGGGTCGCTCGAGTTCAAAAACGTCGGGTCCGGCACGGAAAAGATCGAACGCGAGGCGGGACGGCTGTTCGGTGCATCGCATATCGTCCGGCTGGACGAGACCTCCTTCCGGAAGGCGGATCGGGAGCAGACCTATGTTCGTGCGGCATCCGCCGGAATCCTCATCGGCACGCCCTCGGTCCTCAATATCGGAACATTGCCCGATGTCGCGCTTGTCGCTATACTGGATGCGGACAATTTCCTCTCGTTTCCGGATTTCCGTGCCGACGAACGTTTCCTCCGTATGGTCGGACGATCGGCGGTTATGGCCGGAGGCGACGGCACCGTCATCGTCCAGGCATTCCGTCCGGAACGTGAGACCATCCGGCATATCGCGGAACGGTCCGTCCCGGAACTACTCCGGAAAACGGCCGACGACCGTGAGGCACTGAGGTACCCGCCGTACGCCAGGATATTCCGGATCGCCTTCCGCGACGCGGACGAATCCGAATCGATACGGACGGCGAAAGAGACCGCCGAACGCCTCTCGAAGGTTCCCGACCTTCCCGTGACCATCCGCGTTTCGCCGCCCATGAAGCCGATGGTCCCGAAGGTCCGCGGGCGTCATGAACGGATCGTCCTCGTCACGGTCCCCCGAGACGAACCGTTTCCGGATGCCTTCGAACGGATCCTGCTCGAACATCCGAAATCCTGGACCTTCGATCCCGATCCGCACTCACTCCTCTGATCGCGTTTATCCATAATACCCAAACCGTCATGCTTACCGTCGTCACCGTCAACAGTACGAACGCCGAGATCCTTCGGAACCGGTCGAAACGCATCGACGATCCGACCGCGGACGACCTGCGGGCGTTGCTTCCCGACATGATCGACACCATGCGCGTGGCCGACGGCGTCGGGCTTGCCGCACCGCAGATCGGCCTTTCGATACGGCTCTTCGTCATCGAGGTCGGCGGGCGCGTCTCGATATTCTTCAATCCGAATATCGTCTCGCGATCGGAAGAGACATCCGTCGGGGAAGAAGGCTGTCTGAGTCTTCCCGGAGAGTTCTATCCGATCGCCCGCTCCAAGCGCATAACCGTCGAATACGACGATACCGAAGGGAAGCGCCGCCGGCTCGATGCGGAGGGATTCCTCGCCGTCGTCATCCAGCACGAGTACGATCATCTCGAGGGAATCCTCATTTCCGACCGTTTCAAGACACAACGACAAAACGACGCCTATGCCCTTTGATATCGCCCCGCCGCACACATACGATTCCCCCGTCGGAACCGGAAACCCCGAAAAGACACCCATCAAGGCGGAGCCGTCTTCCGTTCCTGGAATCCGGGTCGTCTTCATGGGGACGCCGGAATTTTCCGGGACCATCCTGTCGGGACTGATCGGTCTCGGATACGATATCGTCGCCGTCTATACCCGTCCCGACAAGCCGGTCGGTCGAAAGCGCGAGCCGGTCCCTTCGGCAGTGAAGCGGATCGCCGCCGATCACGGCATCCCTCTCGAACAGCCGGACCGATTCGACGAAGAGGCAGTGAAGCGCCTGCGTGGTCACCGGCCGGACCTGATCGTCGTCGCGGCATACGGTCGGATCCTGCCGCCTTCGGTCCTCTCCGTTCCGGAATTCGGATGTCTCAATGTTCACGCTTCGCTCCTGCCGCGTTGGCGGGGCGCCTCCCCTGTCCAGAACGCCCTGCTCGCCGGGGACACAGAAACCGGAACGACGATCATGCTCATGGATGCCGGAATGGATACCGGTCCCATCCTCGCACAGGCGCCGTTTCCGATATCGGACAACGACACGCGCGATTCCCTTTTGACCCGGATGGCCGAAGACGGCGTCCGACTCCTTGCCGAAACCGTACCGGAATGGATAGCGCACCGCATCGGACCCAAGGACCAGGACGGATCCCTCGCCACGCTGTGTCAGCTCATCGAGCGCGAGGACGGCCGGATCTTCTGGAACGATTCCGCCGTCGCCATACGAAACCGATACCGGGCACTGCATCCGTGGCCGGGCGTCTTCACTTTCTGGAAACGCGAAGACGGTCTCATCCGACTCAAATTGACCGAAGTCTCCATCCAAAAGACGGATCCCTCGATGAAACGGAAATTCGGCGAAGTCTTCGAGATCGGGGAAAAGATTGCCGTCCAGACGGGCGAAGGGCTCTTGTTCATCGGACACATACAACCCGAAGGGAAGGCGTCCATGCCGATACGGGATTTCCTCAACGGTCGGCCCGAGTTTATCGGGTCCCTGTTGGGCTGATCGCGGACGCTTTTCTTTTTCACGGAACGGAAAAACGGTGGTATACTGAAAGCGATATCAACATGAACCGTACGGGATTATGGAAACAAGAAAACGAGCGGTATCGGAAGGCGACATGGCGGCGATCCTGATCGGTTTCGGTCTGGTCGCGGCGGTATTCGCCTTCTTTCTTCTGAAAACCATGTCCGAAAACGACGAGGCCGCAATCGGCAGCGCAAAGGGTATGGCCGATTCCGCCGCACCTCTTCCGACGATCTCTCCCGATGAGGTCCGGACCGCCCTTATCACCGGCCGTTCATCGGTATCGGTCGCGGATCTCCGGAACGGGGAAGATTTCCAGGCGGCGCACGTCACCGGATCCGTTTCCGTGTCGGATCCGTCCCGGCTTTCCGAAATCACCGTTCAAGACGACGGCCTGCTCGTACTGATTCCTTCCGAAAACACCGAAACCGATCACGCCGCACTCGATGCGCTCTCCGAAACCGGACACCGGTTCGGTCTCATGAAAGACGGCCTGCTCGGATGGCAGGCAGCCGGAGGAACGGTCGTCACCGAGCCGAATCCACTCTCGCCCGTCGACCGGTCCAAAGTGACCCTCGTCCCGGCGGACCGCCTCAGACAGGAGATCGGCAGCGTGGACACCCACCGTACGATCGTCGACATCCGTCCTGCGGGCATATCGGCGACAGGGGCACCCGAGGGTGCGATCCGCATCCCGTACGGCGAACTCGAATCCCGTCGGGACGAGATTCCCGTCGCCACAAACATCGTCCTCTGCGCCGAAAACGGCGACGAAGCCTTCCGCGGCGGGGTCAGGCTCTTCGACCTCGGTTTCTTCTCGGTGGAAACACTCGACGGTTCCTGTGTCGACCTTTCGAGGTGACCTTTCGCGCGATATGAAAAAAGACTCCGGATCGGATGATGCCGGAGTCTTTTTCGCATTGTTCCCGTCACCGTTCATCGACTATTCGCCGATGACTGCGAGCAAGTCCTTGGCCGGGATGACAAGATAGTCCTCCCCGTCGATCTTCACCTCGGAGCCGCCGTACCTGGCATAGATGACGGTCTGCCCCTTCTTCACCGTGATCTTTTCACTCTCTCCGATCGCGATGACCGTTCCCTGCTGCGGCCGCTCCCCCGAAGCGTCCTCGGGAAGATAGATGCCGGCGGACGTCTGGCGTTCTGGCTGTTGCGGAGCGACCAGCACGTTTTCACCGAGCGGTCGCACGTTCGTTTTCTTCGACATGACGGTTTTCATTACGGATTATGCCCAGTCCTCATTCTAGGAACACGGCGCCATCTGGTCAAGAGGCGTCGTCACGTAGCTTTCGACGACATCGTGCCCGATAAGTTTGTTTATCCGATACCGATACTGACGGATCGTGTTGTGCTTGTAAAAACGATCCGTCTCGTCTTCGTGTATAAGGTCGCCGAGCTCGTCGGTTTCGACCCTTCCGAGTTCGCATAAGTGTCGAAGCGCCCGGACAAGACTCTCCGTGAACGCGAGTTGTTTTCCGTTCTCATCGAAAACGACCCCGGCGTCGGAATCGAGCAAAAAGTATCGATGTTTGTAGAACATAAATAAAAAGGCGCGATAAAACGCCGACTAGGGATGTTTGACCGATACCCCCCCCGTTTTTCCGAGAGTACTAAAAGGGTCACGGCCAGGAAACGGGATGAACGAAAAACTAAAAGGTCGCCCCGCTTTCCTGTAATGGCACCATAAATCTGACTCGATTACAAAATCATGAACGCTATTTGCACATAAAAAGCGAAATGGTTCGGATACGAAAATGCGGCCGTCACGATACGGCTCGCCATGGACGGATAAACGCAAAAGACCCCGATCGGTTATCAATCGGGGTCTTTTCTTCTTATCCAGATCTAAGAACGTCTCCCAGTGCCCACAGGGCGAAATCGAGCATCTTGGTGTCGGAAATGCTCCCGACGTCATCGATCCCGATACCCGACTTCACGAAGCGCCGGCGGAGATCGCGAATCTTTCCGGCCATCCGGCCATCCTCCGACAAACGACGAAAATACAGACAGAGGAGCCAGTATCGTTCACAGGCCTCGTCCCTGTCCCCGTATACTGGTTTCCAACCGAATACCCGGGCGACATTGCTGTCATATATCGGCAGACGGTCATTGGCCGTATGGAGAAGCTTGGAAGCGAAGCTCAGGTGATACTTCCCGGTCCGCCACCGCAGCTCATCGAGAACGGTGCCGAAATCGGATTCACTCGACCGGTCGCATCCGCCGTACCGGTTCAGGACACAGAAATACGCTTCCC